>Ga0181601_10002902_pt1 | contig 14585 bp, 15 predicted proteins | sample 041ome_8_FD_133020 | JGI IMG/M metagenome (GOLD analysis project Ga0181601, IMG submission 133020) | Coastal salt marsh microbial communities from the Groves Creek Marsh, Skidaway Island, Georgia - 041407BS metaG (megahit assembly) | ecosystem: Environmental > Aquatic > Marine > Intertidal zone...
GCATTTTCTCTTAAGACTCTTTCAACAACAGATATTTGTTTATCTTTCTTTTCAGCTTCTCTATAAATTTTTAAATCAACTGTTTCACCTTCCTTACTGGGGTCTTCATTTAAAACAGCAGCATAATGATAAACTAATACATTTCTCTTTTCAAGTGGAAGGTCTATATGAGAACAATTACGAATACCACGACCAATGACTTGTTCTAATTTATTAAGGTGAAACCAAGGGTCTAAAATATGAACTTCACGAATATATTTAAAATCGAGACCTTCTTTAGCACTTTCACTACCAATTATAACCTTTACTTTATTACCATCCTTATTTTGATTTTGAATTGTTAAATAATCTTTATAGGCATCAGCAGATAATTTTTGATTACCAGTTATTAAAAGATAACTTAAATCTTTCAAAGGAAAAGATTCTCCACTTTTTCTTGTATTATCGACAATTAATTGCTCTGTTTTACCATTCTTTTTCCATCTTTTAGCACCTGCGTGTTCTAATGCAAAAGCTATACTAACCGCTCCAGCCCAAACAAATCTACTGTAAATAAAGATAATTCCCTCTTTACAATTTTTTATTCCTTCTATTATTTTAGCTATTTTAGTTGAATAATTAGCTATATTTGGATATGAATAAATATCACGTGCATTAGCTGATTCAGCTCTATATTCATATAACTGTTTTGGATTTGTCTTATTATTTGTAAAATGAGTCCAAAAACTATCTCCTGAAATATAACTTGTAACTATTCTTCTCGCTGGTTCTACTTCTTCATCAGGTTTAGAATATGGAAAAACAATATCTGATGCCATAATACCATTTATATCTATAGCACCATAATCATTATCCATTTTCATTTTTTCATAAACTTCCCGTTGTTTTCCCTGCATAACACAAGGAACTATATTAAGGTCTTTTATTGGTTCAACTGGGATTTCTGAGTCATATAATTTTGTTGGATACTTACTAACCAATTCAGATGGATGAGGATAAATTCTAGCTGGAAATGAGAGAGGATTTTCTGATCTAAGAAATGATACTAATCCTGTCGATACTTCACGTAAAATTCTTGAACCTTCAGAGTTTAATTCACCTTCTGTTGTAAATAATGTTGAAACTTTTAATTCCTGTTCTACAGATTTAATTTGACCGCTGTTATAGAGTAAAAGATTAAGTAAATATACTATTTCAGTAGGTTCATTAAACATAGGAGTAGCTGAAAGCAGCAATAATTTCAAATTAGAAACTTTGCTTACCAATTTATCTTTTAATAATTTTGCTAATTTATCAGTATCTCCACTATTTTCTTTTATATTATGAACCTCATCAATAATCAAAACTGTATTTGAAAAATGTGCTTTAATTTGTGCTGGAGACCATTTCTTTAATTTATTTGCAAGTGTTTGATATCCGTAAAACGTATATGCACTTTTAACTCTTCTATCTATTTTACTTGACATATCATTATAGTCACGAAATTTCTTTGTTTTAATCATTTTTAAGTATTTATCACGAAGACATTGACTAGTTTCATTTCCTGAACCTGGATTTTCCAAATTAACCAATTGTTTATTAAAAATATTCTTTTTAAAGTTATCTTGAATACTAGGATTTAAAACAACTATAATTTTTTTATTTTGTCTCATTATTTCTTCAGAGTATTGTTCAGCTATTGAAATACTACTGCATGTTTTACCTGTTCCAGTTCCATGAAAAAGTAAAAGACTATTATAGGGAGTATTGCTACTCATAAATGACTTTAAAAACTTTTGATTATCACTCAACTTAAATCCAGAACACCTTGCCTTAGATTCATCTTCAAGATTAGCGTCTCTAGAAACTTTTTTTGATTTATGAATGTAAAACTCTTTTTTCTCTAAAATACGACGATTAAAACTTTCTTTTTGGGTATAGTTAGGAAATCCTTTTACTCTTCGTATTTCAGTGTATAATTTTTTACTCTTTTTTTCACTCATTATTTATAATAGAATTAGATAAATATTCACGAACTCGGGTGATTAAATCTTTCTTTTCTTGGTTGTAATCTCTAATTTTTTTTATACATTGGTCAAGAGAAAACCAGGAAATATCACTTATTTCCATTAATTGAGTTGAATTGTTTAAATCTACTTCTAATTCCTTATCTGAGGTATATTCTGCTAAAAAGTAAATATGTTTGTATCTTATATTATTAGTACCATTAAATACTTCTTCAAATTTAGGCATATCTAGCCTCACATTATAATCAAACTCAGATAATCCTGTTTCTTCGTTACATTCACGTTTTGCTGCCTCTAAATCATTCTCTTTTAAGTTTCTGCGACCCTTTGGAAATCCCCATTCTTGTTCAGAATATTCTTTTGCTGCAAGTCTATGAAAATCTTTGAGAGTTAATTTTTGATTAAGAGCAGTAACTATGAGTCCATTAGTTAATATATCAAATTTTTTCTTACTATGAGAGTATTCATTATGATACTGCTTTATATTCTTATTCATCCAGAGAGAATCCCATAATTCATTAAAGGTGCTTGTTAGTATTTGTTCTCTCTCATCAGTAGTCATTATTGAAAATATACTCAAGATATATTTATAGTTATCAAGTGTATATTTTCCTCTTAAAAATTCAACAAATCCTATTGTATTTCTTCTTCTTATCATTAAAAACTTGAAGTCGTTGTCTCTAGTCTTTTTAAATAGGATAATACCCATACTGGTAATGGGTTCTAAACATTTCTTATATACATGTCCTGGTTTTCCACAATTTCCACAAAATAATTGAGCATTTTTTTTCATTATTTGAAAACTTCTAATAAGTTTTATAAGTGTTCTTTTAAGTATTGACTTTTATTTTTTTTGTCGCTATATATTAAGTATTAGGAATGGACGCGAAAAAATGGGGACCCCATCTGTGGTTTTATATGCACACAATATCATTTAATTATCCAGATAATCCAAATTTTAATGATAAAACTAATTATTTAAATTTTTATAATTCTCTAAAAACTACAATACCATGTGAAAAATGTAAAAATCATTATAGTTCTCACTTACTGCAAAATCCACCTAGATTAGAAACACGTGATTCATTAGTAAAATGGACTATAGACCTTCATAATCAAGTAAATGAAACCTTAGGTAAGCGCAAATGGGGTTATGAAGAAGCATTAGAACTTTATAAAAGATATTATAAAAATTTAGATGAGTCAAATGACTTAAGAAATATTGAATTTTCAACAAATATTACTGAAAACAATAAATTAGTGGTAAAAGGATTACAAATTACTGTTTTAATTTTATTAATATCATTTTGCTTCTATTATTTAGTTAAAAATAGAAAGAAAAATTTAAAAAAAATAATTAGGCTTTAAATGAAAAAAAATAAATTAAGAATCGATATGATAACCTAAAAACATGATAAAGGGTTATATTTATAATAATGAGAACTAGAAACACTGAAAGAGAAGATTTGCGAACAGAATCAGAACCTGATGAAGAAGTATCTGTTTCAGAAGAATTATCTGATGAAGTAGAAACTACTACTGATAGGGAAAGTAACACTGACGAAAGTCATCTTCGAGATGCATCAGAAATTACTGGATTTGATAAACTTACAAGTTTTACAGCTTTTATGCTAGGAATGTTCATGAATTGGGGAAGTTTTAATGTTATGGGATTTATGATGGGTATGAATTATAGATTTTTCTTAGATAAAAACAATGTTTCACAAATTTATCTTGACTTGCAGACTATTTTCCCTGCATTTGTATTGGGTGTATTTTTAGTAAATATTTATATTCCATACTTTATTGGTAGTATTATTCTTGGATATACATATCGTTCAAGAGGATTACGAATTCCTAGAGGTTTAACAAATATTACTAAGTATATTCCAGAAGAATATCGTAATAATATTAGATATGGTAATAGAAATCAATTTATGAGAAATATTTTTGGACTCATAAATGCAAATAATTTTAAAGAAAAAGACGTCTGATTATGAAATTGCTTTACTAATGTGTTCATAACATAAATTCAATGTTTTAGCAGCATTTTCACCTGTTTTTACGCCAACATATGGTGTTAAATTAATATTATCTGTTAATGCTAATGATTTTACTAAACTATTTGATGCAGTAGTTCCTGTAGCATCTGAAGTAGTTGCTAATCCATAAAGAACGTCATTTACATAAACTTGAATTTGTCTATTTGAATCTATTTCTATTCTTAATTTATAAATAGTATCTGCTTCAACTACTATTCCTAAATCTGTAATGTAGTTTGTTCCTCCTATTGAATAAACAAAATGAAGATTTCCGGCATTAGTGAAATCATTATCACTTTTACCTGTTGGATCAAATGTAAAATATGCCTGGTCATTGTTATCACCTAATAGTTCTGTGTTTGATGTTTTTAATCCTGCCCAAAAAATAACATTTGAAGTATTATTTATTGAAACGGCACAACTCCAATGCACCTGACTAGCGGTATTCCAAAAAACTTCAGTCCAGGCAGTTTGACCTGCATCTAAATGTGGTAATACTATTACAGAATCATTCACTGCACCATCTGTTGTTAGACTTATACCAGAAGTTGTATTAAAAGTGCATACTGAAGCATTCGTGATTATAATTTCAAAACTTTTATTAGCTTTATTATATCCGTTTGTAAAAGTAATAGTAATATCAGGGTCAGTTCCTGTCCCATCAGTTATTGATGCTATAGTACTATTTGTTGATGGTACTTTTTCAAAATATTCGTGAAGATAATATCTATTTGAATCATGTCCTCCATAGACATCGCCTATAGCTAAATTTTCTGTCTCATATTGATAAACAGTTGGCATTTTATATACTATCTAATAACAAAAATATTTAAGTATTTTTTTCTAATTAAAAATTAATGAAGAGTTTAGCATTTTTAATAGTTCTTATAGTGTTAATAGTATTGATACATAAAAAAATAATACCAATTGAGTCCGTTGTAATAAGTTGTATGCGATATTATAAAATATTAATTGTTATTTTTCTGGTATTGCTCGTTTTAATAAATCCTGAAATGTTAAAAAAGGTGTTTTCAGGAAAACCAAAACTTATTAAATCTGAAGATTTGATTTCAGAATTTAATTTTGTAAATCATGTTCGTAATTTAACTAGTAATGTAGAAATGAAAAATAAAAGACTTCAAAATGAAAAGATTAAATTTATTCTTGGGGAACAAAGGGGACTATGCAACAATTGTCGAGCTTCATTGAGTCCTTTTCAGAGTCAATTAGACCTAAAGAAACCTATATCATTAGGTGGAAATACAGATAACTCTAATTTACAAGTGCTTTGCACTAATTGTTATAATGAAAAACAAAGTATTAATACATTTTTAAAATAAGTTTTGTATATAAATTATTTATCTGTATAAATAATAGATAATATGGATAGTAATTTAAAAATTTTTGGAGTAGCAATTGTTGGTATAATTTTATTTGGATTATTACTAGTATTAATATTCAAATTGTATAAAAAATTCTTTACTGGTGTTAGTGAAACAGCAATGATATTGGGTAAAATAGATACTTCGGTATATACTGTAGTTCCCAGTATAGAAGTAATGAAACCTCTTGATGGATTTAATTACTCTCTTGTTTTTTCAATTAATATATCAAATTTTTATCATAATTATGGTTATTGGAGGCATATTTTCCATATAGGAACATCTATAAATGAAGATAAAGTTCTTCAATATCCCAGTGGAGGTCAAGATGATTTAAATTGGAGTGCCGTTGAAGCTGATTTTCCACAACAAAATCCTGGATTTTGGTTACATCCTGTAAAAAATACAATTAGAATGGTATTAACTACTGAACAAAATGAATTTACTAAATATCCAGAACACGCACAACCTGATACAGTATTTGATGAACCTGAAACAGAAGTAAGGTCATACAACTCAAATATCATTAATACTATTGACTTAACAAATATCCCTATAAATAGAGATGTTTCATTAGGATTTATATTTCAAGGAAATTCAGTTAGATATTTTATAGATGGTGTATTAAGAAGCGTTTTTACCTTTAATGGAAAACCATTTGGTAATAATGGTGCAATGTATATTCATCGTAATAAAACTTATACAGGAAAATTAAATAGTCTTAAACTTTATCCAAAACCAATTCCTGAAAAAAAAATAGAATAAATATTTATATGAAACGTAATACTCTTATATTTATAATCACAATACTCATATTATTAGTATTAACACCCTATATTTATTATAAAATTATAACAAGAGGAGCACAAAAGATAAGTATTCAAGAAGATGAAGTAATTTTAAATAATGAATTTTCACAAAAATATCCTAGAACACTTTTTCCAGTTTCACAGGTAGGAACAAGATACACATTAGCATTTAGTTTATACGCTAATAATTATACAGAAAGTAGTGTTTGGGGTGATAGGTTTAATAAACCCAAAGGAATTTTAACACGTTATGGTGCTCCTAATGTATTTATGATACCTAAAACAAATACACTTCGCGTATCAGTAATTTATAAGAACAAGTTGAATATTAAAGAATCATATGATTTTGAAATTAAGGATTTTAAATATCAAAGATGGGAACATGTAACCTTAACTGTTAATGATAGAGATGCTAGTTTGTATTTAAATGGAAAACTTATTAAGGGTGTTAAATTACCTAATGTTCCTTGGATTCCTATAAAACCTATGATTATAGGGCAAAAAAATAATAATTTTAATGGAAAAATAAAAAATGTAGTTTATGTGAATGATGCACTAATGATTAATGAAGTTATGGAATTATATAAAAATAATATCTAGTGATATATTATTATGCCAAAGAAAGGTGGAGCAAACAAAAATAATAGTTTAATTAGCAATAACAATTCATTATCATTAGAAAGTAATGCAGGTGCGCCAAAGGCTAATGGTAATACTGGTAGTACTGGTAATAATGTAAAAGTAAATTCAAATTCAAATAATTTATTTGGAAAAGTAAATACCAAAGCAAATAATGTTTCAACTGCTAATAATACATCTTCTTCTAGTAAAGGGAAATATACAACAATTATTGTTATAGTATCTGTCTTATTAATATTAGGTATATTAGCATATGTTGCCTATAGATATATTAATTATAAACGTGTTAATACAGTAGTTACAAAAGAAATAATTCCATTTATATATGATTCTAAAAAAACTTCTAGATATTCATATGGTTCATTACCAGTTTCAACTGAAAAAAATAGTTACAACTATAACATGTGGATTTATATAAATGATTATGATTATAGAGTAGGCGAAGATAAATGCGTTTTAATGAAAGGTTATACAGCAAATGGTGAAGATCAGGTAAATCCTGGAATTTATTTATTAAAAAATACAAATACTCTTAGAGTAGAAATCACATTAGAAACCTTATATAAATATGCTCAATGTAGTAATGATGCTGGAGTAAATAACACAATGGAAACTGCATTAAAAGATAATGAATATTATCTAGGTAGTGAAGACAATATTGTAATGAGTAGTGGGATGAATGAAGGAATGGAAATGTTTGCAAATTATACAAATGATAAATTAATGGACTATTGTGATATTAAATTTTTCCCTATGCAGAAATGGGTTTCATTAAATGTAGGATTAACCAATAATATTTTAAATGTATCTATTGATGGAAAATTAGTTAAAACATGTTCATTAAAGGGTGCGCCAAAAATAATTAATAGAGATTTAATGGTAAGTCCAAGAGGTGGATTTAATGGATTCATATCAAACTTAAAAGTATCAAGTAAAGAATTAAGTCCTGATGCTATCTTAGAACTTTATAAATCAGGTCCTAGATTAAAGGCAGCATTCCTAGCTTAAATAAAAATTAGAATTCAAAATTCAAATCTAATACTCATTTATTTTTTTTTAAATAAAATATAATATATAATTATAATGCCTAACAATATAGAACAGAAATTAGGAAATGTTCCATTAAATAACATTTTAAACAAAAATGCACTTTTAAATAATAGGGGAAACAGTCTTGCAAATCAATCATCTATTAATGGAAGTGCTCCAGATAAAGGAGTTAATTCTGGCACAACTGGTTCTGGATCTGCCGTCTCAGGTGCAAGTGATAAAGGACAATTAGGAAAAAAAACCACAGGTTTAATAGGAAGATCTCCACTACAAATAAAAACTAGTGGAGTTGCAAGTAATAGGGTAAGAGATTATTCAGGTCTTGGAGCATCACCTAGAGGAACTTTAGGTTCTTCTGGTAACAGCAGCGGTAGCAGCGGTAGCAGCGGTAGCAGCGGTAGCAATACTGTAGGAGATGGTAAAAATGGTGCTAAATCAAATAAAAATTCATCAGGTTCTAAGAATAATGGAAGCAGCAGTAGTAGTAATAATAAATCTAAATCTGATAGTGGATTTTTTTCAAACCTAAAAAATAAATTATCTGGATTAAAAGACTCAGTAACAGAATTAGACCCTTCAAATAGTAATAATGGTGATATAACAAAGGTAAAAAGTTTTAATGAATTATTAAAAAATAAAACTTTCAGACAGATTATGACTATTATCTGTGTTGCTATTGTTACTTTTCTTATTATGTATTTCTTAAGAAAGTTTTTACTAAATGAACTCTATTCAGCAAAATATTATCCTTATCTTATTGAAGGAACAAAAAGTGGAAAGAGTAGTTTAGTAATTTCACAGAATCCAGCAGATGATGGTGCTGTTCCATTATATAGAAGCACAGATAGAGATGGTGCAGAATTTACCTATAGTTTCTGGATGTTAATAGAATCTATGGAATACAATTACGGAAAATGGAAACATGTCTTCCACAAAGGAAATAAAACAAGTTTCCCTAATAGAGCACCAGGTGTTTGGATTCTACCACAATCAAATGATTTAAGAATTTATATGAATACCTATAATGACCCATTAGAATACACTGATATTGAAAATGTTCCAGTAAATAAATGGTTTCACGTGTCCATAGTTCTTAACCATAAATTTTTAGATATTTACTTTAATGGTAAGATTAAATCAAGAAAAGAACTTACTCACTTACCTAGACAAAATTTTGGTGAATTCTGGTCAGGATTATATGGTGGATTTGAAGGTTATTTATCAAAGGTAAGATACTTCAATAAAGCATTAGATTATAAACAAATTGAAGATATAGTAAGACAAGGTCCATCTAAAGACGCATGTGGTGATACTGGTGATTATCCACCTTATTTAGATGATGACTGGTGGTTCGATATGTAATTCTCATTAAGTGTATGAATATCAGCAGACAATATCTGCACATTTTCTTCTAAATTTTTAATTCTTTCTAATAAATTTAAATTTATTGTGTTTTGGTCAATATACTGGGAGTCAGTCTCTAATAAACTAGCATACTCATGTGTGTCGCCTAAGTTTTGTTGAAGCAAGAGAGTATCTAATGAATTTTTAGGAATATTTTCATAAAATGCACCTTTTAAACAATTTCCCATTATTAATTAATTATCATAATTATTTTAAGTATATAAATCTAATTCACTTTGTGTCAATGAAACTGGACTAGTAGGACTTTTAGGACTATGTATTATAGTATTAGAGTGGGTTACCGGTTTTGGAATTATAGTTACCTTTGGAAGTATTCTACTTGTTTTAGGTTTTGGGAAACAAAAACAACAGCAATAAAAAAAATCTCTCATAGATAAATGAAACATTTATATTTAAATAATTATAAAATTAGTAAGTCATAACAAGATTTTGTGAAGGTCTAGTAACTGAAGTATATACACACTTAAGACCATCAACTACAGAACGATTATAGTTAAGAATATTTCCAATATCAACAAATACGTCATCATATGTAGAACCTTGTGATTTATGACTTGTGATGCAGTAACCATAAGAAACATCAGCATATTTATCAATGAATTGTTTGTAGTAGTATTCCCATAGATGTCGTGTTATTGTATGAATAAAACTACTCTTGCTAATAGCTTTGATATCTTCTATTATTGACTTAATCATTTGTGTATCTCGTTGAAATTTATCAAACGATTTTTTGTGAAGAACGTGAATGCTATTTCCGTCTTGTAGTGTAATATAATACACTTGATAAGATTTAACAGTATAACTTAGAAATTTATTAAGAAGCGGTGCTAATGCTTTATAGTATCTATTGGATACAATGAATTGGTCATTTTTCATATAGAAACTACACTTTGGACATTCTTTTGCAATATGAATCCAAGTCAAGTAGCATTCATTACATAGTTTATGGTGGCAAGATATATCGATTTCAGGATTAACCGGATATTTGAAACAAATTTGGCACAATTTACCAAATGTATTTTTGGCAGTTGAATCTGGACACACTAAATCCTGATAATCAAGTGGTTTTGTAGTTGATACAGAAGTTTCAATCTCTTTAATGGTTGCTTGCTCTGAAGTATGATATCTTTTAATAGCTTGTGGTTCTTCACCATTAATAGTTTCCCCATTCATTTCAGGAGTATAAGCATTGTTAAATACTATCCTATCATTTTTCAGAAATCTGTGTTTATCTAAATCTGGAGTATCCTTAAATACCATACTTCTAATTTTATCATTAATTTCATTACAACATTGGTTTGTATATGCTAATACTATAGGTTCTCTATTCTCGTTACTCATCTCTAAAAACTTATCATACCATTCCTGTCTTTTTTTTATTAGAATAACATTCTCATCACACCATTTCCGAATCTTAATTTTATCTCGTTTTTCAACACTTTCTCGAATGTGATTACTAATTCCTAAGATTCCATTCTTTGCTCTATGAATAGTTGTAATCTGGACACTATTAGATAGTTTAAATACATCACTCTCATCTTCATTTACAGGATTCAACTGCATTCTATCTCCAGTGAAAATGATTTTTCCCTTAACTTTATGAATTACTTCCATAAGACTATTAAAAAGACTACTACTTATCATCGAAGCTTCATCAATAACAATAACATTATAGTAGTTGATATTGCGTGTTTCAGGTTGTCCCTTTCGTTTCTTAGCGAATATAGCACTCTGATTGATTACAAATTGTGGTTCTCCATTAACATCAATTACTCTCTTTGTTTTTAAAAGTTTATGTAGGGTTAAATAATCAAGATTTTCTTCTTTGTTTGCACTAATCTTTCCCATTTGCTGCATTACTGCTACTGCCTTATTTGTTGTTGCTGCTAGACATATTTTCAAATCTTGATATTCTGGTAGATTAAATATATAGTTAATTACACTAGTTTTTCCTGTTCCAGCACTTCCCTGAAACAATAGTGTTTTCTCTTTATTAGATTTATTAAGAAATGCCTTAATTGATTCTATTGCTTCAACCTGATCTGGTGAAAATTGTAGTTCCATTATTAATTTATTTATCTTTTTAAAAAAAGATTCAATTTTACAAGAATATCTATTTAAAAAAATATACTAATATTTTAAATAATATAAGATGACAGGAGGTTTTTTACAATTAGCAGCAACATCTACAGCAGATAGTTTTTTAACATCTAATCCACAAATATCATTTTTTAAAAATGTATTTAGAAAACATACAAGATTTGCTATTGAATCTATAGATGAAACAGGAACAAATACTGAATTAAGAAAAACGTCTAATTCAACATTTAGAATAAAAATACCGAGAGATGGTGATTTAATATGTGGAATGTATTTTGTATTTACACTACCCACTATTTATTCTGGCAAGTTTTCTAATACCAATAGTAATACATATAATTTTAAATGGGTAAGAAATATAGCTGCACATATAATAAAAGATGTCACACTCTTTATAGGAAGTCAAAAAATAGATACTTTAACAGGAGAATGGATAGATATACAAAATGAATTAAAGGCTAGTTATGACCAGAAAGTATTAGGGGCAAAATTAAGTGGTAATGTAAAAGATTTTTATGAACCAGAAAATGCATTAGGAAATAATGGTAATTATCCACATATTAGAGGCGATAATACAGCACAGCATGCTCGTAATGATGCACTAGGATTTAATAGTTTAACTATAAATGATGTTATAGAGGGAACAACATTTCCATCAATTGCAGGAACAACATTAAAAATACCACTTCCTTTCTTTTTTAGTGGAAATCCAGGATTAGCCTTACCATTGATATCTCTTCAATATCATGAAGTAGAATTGGAATTTACACTAGCACCATTGTATGACCTATTCACAGTAATTGACCCTCTAGGTGGAAGACCTAGTTTTGGTAAGCGTGTGAAAGTAACTGATGCACTTGATAATGACCTTGGATTTGCTAATTTTACAAAAGATGCTACTTTTTTAAGTAGTGGAAGATTAAATATAAATGCAAAAATAGAAACATTATATGCATTTTTAGATACAGAAGAAAGAAAGAGATTTGCTTCATTTGAGCACGAATATTTAATTACACAAGTAAATAAACAATCACCTATTATTGGTGTAGATACTCCTAATCAATCTTTTAAAATATCAGGATTAAATCCAGTAAAATATATTATTGTTGCACCAAAGCGTGAAGACCAAATTGCTCTTAATCAACACGGGAATTTTACTCATTGGATAAATGGAATACCACCATATTCACCTGAATTTAAATTTGCTGACCAATTTTACGATACTAATAAGGATTCTTACCCATTTTACACTAATGATTATTCTACACAAACTGATTTAACTCCTGGAAATAGTAAGAGAGATATTATAGAGTCTATGGTTTTAAAATTAAATGGTAGTGAGCGCTTTTCTCAAAGACAAAAAGAATATTTCCTTTATCAGCAACCATTACAGCACTTTAATATAGCACCCACTATAAATGGTATTTATTGTTATAGTTTTAGTTTATCAGCTAATGAATATCAACCTACAGGTAGTTGTGATTTTAGTGTTTTTAATGAAGTTCATATGGAAATTAATTCAAATATTCCATCTATTACAGACTATACATATAAGGTAAATTATGATATCTATATTGTAAATTATAATATATTAAAGGTAGTTAGTGGTATGGGTTCTCTAGTGTATGCATATTAATTATTTTCAATAATAATATTGCTCGTCAAAAGGTTAAATAGTATATTTTTTAATAAAGGAATAGGTGCCTTACTATTTTTCTTATTTAAAACATTAATGTGAAAAAGAATAGGAACAATTTGATATTTTTTTAATTTTTTTAGATATTGACAAAATTTAGTATATTCATTCCTATCATACATCTTCTTGAATGTAAAAATAATACTTTCTATTGTATCACTATTTATCTTTTTTTTTCTTACACTAGGTTTCTTTTTTGTTTTTTTAACTTCTCGTCTTAATGATAGTAATTCATTTTCTTCGATAATACTTTTAATTTTTTCAGCCTTTAATAATTTTTTTGCAGTTTCTTTATCTCTAAGTGCATTTATTAAATCAGGGTCTATATTTTTCAATTTATTTTTTTTATTATTTTTTTCTATCTTATTAACCTTTATTGTTTTCGTTTCCATAATTTAAAAGTTTTAATAATAATATAATATTATATGGAGAATTACACGTGTCAAACTTGTGCAAAAGAGGTTCCAGAATGTAATAGAAATATTCATAATTTAACTTGTAGAAATACTATTAGTAATGATGATTTTAAAGATTTAATACCTTGTGAATATTGTAATCATTTAGTAGAATTTTCTGAGTATTCTAGTCATATTCAAAATTGCGAATATCCTAGATTTAATTTTAGTTTCTTTCCAGGTGGTGGCGCTGCTGCTAGTAATTCTAATATAGAACCAATAAATAGAGAAAATTCACAATTTTCAGCAGATGAATTAGACCAACTTAATGCAGAAAGACCAGTAGATTTTTTTAGTATATTAGATTCCGTATTAACACAAATAGAAAATCATTATCCAAATTTTGAAGGAATTGATGCAAATAATCCAGAAACTTATTCAGAATTAACAGAATTAGGAAATTCTATAGGAAATGTAGAAATTGGATTACAAAATCTTAGTGATTATTTAATAGAAAAAACATATAATACTGATGAACTATTTAATTGTGACATTTGCAATTTTAAAAAAACTAATACATATGAAACTAAATGTGGTCATGAATTTTGTAAAGAGTGTTGTGAAGAATGGTTTAGTTCAAATAAAAAATGTCCATATTGTTTGATAGAATTAGAGAAAATATCGAAATAATAATCTTTTATTAATTTATATTATGACAACTAAATTAAATTACGATGATATTGTTTCATGCTGTAATTCATGTTCAGAACCAGAAGTAACAACAACAACTGAAACCACTATGCAATCAGTTCCAAATAATTTTAATTTATATGCTAATGTTGGCACAACACAAGCAGCAACAACAACAGCAATGAATACACCAGATAATATATTTACTAGCACCGCTGCTCCTGTAGTTACTAGCACCGCTGCTCCTGTAGTTACTACCACTGCTGCTCCTGTAGTTACTACAACCGTTGCTCCTGTAGTTACTACCACTGCTGCTCCTGTAGTTACTACCACTGCTGCTCCTGTAGTTAC
>Ga0181601_10002905_pt1 | contig 14578 bp, 12 predicted proteins | sample 041ome_8_FD_133020 | JGI IMG/M metagenome (GOLD analysis project Ga0181601, IMG submission 133020) | Coastal salt marsh microbial communities from the Groves Creek Marsh, Skidaway Island, Georgia - 041407BS metaG (megahit assembly) | ecosystem: Environmental > Aquatic > Marine > Intertidal zone...
AAAGATTAAAGAAATCCAATCAATATCAACAAGAATACTTGATGCCAAAAAAAAATATCAAGAGCAACAAAATGATCTACTTGCAATTAAAGTGGCCGAGGGTGATGTTGACGCACTGTTAGCTATTGAAGATTTAAATAACAGAGAAGAAATATCAAATATTAAAAACAACCTTTCTGCTAATGAAAGTAACATTCAGTCATTGTTGTTAATTTATACTGAAAAGCATCCAAAAGTGACTCAGGCCTACGAACAAAATTCTAGTTTAGAAAAACAACTTAAGAAAATTTTAGACGAAACAATTCAAAAAAAAGCATTTGAACTTAGCAATCTAAAAACTTTTATTAATTTATCAAATGATGAACTTGATAAAGCTAAAGATGAACTAAGATTTATTGAAGAAAAAGAAGCAGGAATGATGAAATATGTAAGAGAGGTAGAAAGTAGTAGAAAATTATATGAAACATTTTTGCAACGAGTTAAAGAAACTAATGAAGCTCAAAATTTACAAGTTTCAAAAATAAAAATTATTGAAACACCCACTTTGGCTGAAAAACCTTTTTCACCCAATCCAGAGAAAAATTTATTTTTAGCTATCTTTATCTCTTTTTTTGGATTTTATGGATTAATATTTTATAGAGAAATGAATACTTCAGTCATTAAAAGTCCTGAGACCATCGATTCTTTAAATATCCCTCAAGTTGGAATATTACCAAGAGTAGAGAAATTGAAAAGAGGATATCATATTTTACAAATGTTTGTTGAGGATAGTGCTTCTAGTTTTTCTGAAGCAATTCGATCTTCAAGAGCAATTATTGAGTCTAGATTTAAAAAAAATAAAAGCTATATGATTACTTCCTCAAACCCCTCAGAAGGTAAAACCACATATGCTTTTAATTTAGCTTTGTCTCTTGAGAAATCAAATAAAGTTTTATTTATAGAAGCAGATATTAGGAGACCGTCAGTATTAAATGGTTTTTATCAATTTGATAGACAAATATTAGGATTAGGAGAAATAATTTCAGGATCAGCAAATTTAGATAAAGTAATTTTTAAAGTTCCAGGAACATCATTAGACATTATTACGTCTGGTGAAAAGAGATTTGATATGTCAGATATTGTTAGCAAAGAGCAAGTTAAGAAATTTTTAGATATATTAAAATTAGAGTATGATTATGTGATTGTGGATTCACCACCAGTTCAACCTGTTTCAGACACTCTTATTTTAGTCCAATCATCAGATTACAATTTATTTGTGATAAGATCAGAAGAAACAAAAACAGCTTCTTTTATGTCATCAATAAAAAAAATACAAAATGTTGGTGTTAAAATTAATGGAATTATTATTAACGATTTAGATATTTCAAAAGATAGTTATTATAGTTATTATTATAATTATTCTCCAAATTATTATTCTAAAAATTAACAATGTTTAAATTAGAGAAGGTTTTTCAAAATGATGACTCTGGATATATATTATTTACGCACTTTATAAAATCAGGATTACTTTTAACAATTTCTTATATATATGTAATACTAAGCAACAATTCTATTCATGAATTGAACGAATATCAAATATTTAAAAATTCTAATTATTTTTTATACTCTATTATATTATCAATAAATTATTTTATATTTTCATTTTTTTTAAATAATCAAAAAGAATATCAAAAAAATTTTATTTCATTTTTAAAAGAAGATTTACTAAATATTTCTTTTTCGATTATTTTGAGTTTTGCAATAATTTTTGTTTTAAAAATTAATTTTTTATTAGAATTTAATTTTATCTTTATTTCAATAAATCAAATAATAATTTTATTTCTAGCAAAGTTATATTTTAATTTTCTCTACCAAAAATTAATTCATAAAAATATAATACAAAAAAATATAATGCTCATTGGCACTTATGAAGAAGTAAAAAAAATACTAAACGAGAAATTTGATAACATTTTTATATTTAAATGCTGTATGATTACAGATATTAAAAACTTAAATATCAAGCTAATAAAAAGTGAAATTAAATTTCCTATATTTAATGAAAATGAAGATATAAGATCTATTTTAGAATATCATTCGTTAGGTCAAATTTGGATTCTTAATGGACATAAAAATAAATCTGAATTTTTGGTAAAAATTTTAAAATATTCAGTTGATACACTCAATATCAAATTAGAAGAAGCTCCGAATATTAAAGGTAAAAAGCTTTTAGCTAATAAATATGATTTTGAATTCTATGAGATGTCTAGATTTTATGGAATAAATTTATTTCTAAAAATTTTAATAGATAAATTATTATCATTAATTTTTCTGTTGATTGCGTTACCAATACTATTTTTTTCTGCTTTATTTATATATATAGAGGATGGTTTTCCCATCCTATTTACGCAAAATAGAACTGGTTGGGATGGAAGAAGATTTAAAATTTATAAACTTAGATCGTTAAAAAAAATGTCTTTTGATAAAACATTACAAGTTACTAAAAATGACAAAAGACTTCTGAAAATTGGTAGAATAATAAGAAGATACAGCGTCGATGAACTTCCTCAATTTTTAAATGTTCTAAATGGAGATATGTCAATAGTTGGTCCGAGGCCACACATGGTAGAACATGATATTCATTATTCAAATTTATTTAACAATTTTTTAAAAAGGCATAAATGTAATCCGGGTCTCACAGGGTGGGCCCAGGTAAATGGCTTAAGAGGCGCAACACCATCACCAGAAATTATGGAAAAAAGAATGTATTATGATTTATGGTATTTAAATAATTGGACGATTTGGCTTGATATATATATTATTTTTAAAACATTCTATGCTCTAATAAAATATAAAGGCGATTAATATTTAAAATTTGTACCAAATAATTTTTGAAAAAATAACACTAAAATAAATATAAAATCTTGAAAATATCTTGGACCAAGACGAATAGGATTTTTCAAGAGTCTCCATAGCCATTCTAAAGCTAGAATTTGAAAAATATATGGAGCCCTAACTTGTTTTCCTGATAAAAAATCTAAAGATGCTCCAATACACAAACATATACAGTTTTTTCTTATTTTTTTTCTCAACATGTTTGCAATAATTTCTTGTTTTGGATTACCTAATCCAAGAAAAATTATATTAGGTTTATTTTTAGAAATTATATTTATTGCTCTATTTATTTTTGATTTACTTTTAAAAAAATTCATATCTGGATAATAGGAATTAATATCTAATTTTACTATTTTTGATAAAATAGATACCTCTTTGTATGTAGGTCCTACAACTAAAATTTTTTTTTTTCTAATTATTTTAGATTTAAATAAAAAATTTGTTAAGTCACTTCCAGTCACAACATTCGTAATTTTATTTCCAAAAAAGGGCGAAATCATTCTCAATATTTTACTATCACATGTGATTATATCTGATTGGGTATGATATCTTTTTAAAATAGGATTTTTATTATATAATCTTAATATATCTACATTTACTGTAAAAACTACTCTAAAACTTTTTTTATTTCTAAATATCTTCCTAGCAATATTTTTTAAGCCGTAGTCATCAAATTTAATATTAAATGATTGTATTTTTGGCATTAATAAAAGTTATTATAAAATTATATCCCAAACCAAACTTTGTAATTAAGTTTGTAAGTCAACGTACTTTTTCTCATACCTTTTTTTACCGCTGGCACACCCCCTACAACATTTTTTTTTTTTACATTTTTTACAACTAAAGAGAAAGGTAAAATTACTGAACCATATTCTAATTTAGTACCAGGCATTATTTTTGCACCAGAAAATATTACAACATAATCTTCTATATAAATCATTTTCCCAAATGTATTAAAGTTTGAGTTATTATAATTATGTCCCAATGTGTATAATTTAACATCTTGTGAAATAGATACATTTTTACCAATTTTTATTCCTCTCCTATTATCTAGTAAAACATTTTTGTTAATTACAGTTCCATCTCCTATTGTACATTTATATTTAAATGAAGTTATCTTTATACCACGGTGAATTGCACAGTTTTTTCCAATTTTCCATCCAATAAATTGTAAAACAATTTTTCTAAAAAAAAAGAAAGGCAAAAATTTTAAAATTAAATTAAAAATTGCTATTAAAAAAAAATAAATAGAATATTTTATTCTTTCTAAAAATTTCATATTAATAATTTTTAATTTTCATAAATTTTCTCAATCTCAAAAATTTTTTTTTCCCATGTAAAATTGTTGATCACACTATCTTGAAGTTCTTTTTTAAGGATAAATTTTTTATTTTTCATAATTTGTGTAATTTTATTGATATCACTAACATTAAACATATATTTATCATTATAATTTTTTAAAATTGCAACATTTCCAGGTATTTTTGATGCAATAACTGGAATACCTCTTAATATCATTTCTATAATAGTTGTGGGCATACCTTCTTTTTCAGAGGCGATTATAAAAACATTAATATATGGAATTAATTTTTCTAACTCTAGATCATTTAAAAATCCATAAAATTTGATATTTTTATAACCTTTATATTTAGTGATATATTCTTTAAATTCATCACCATCTCCAACTATATGAAGCATATTTTTTTTGTCTGTTTGAATAAACGCATTGATTATATCATCAATTCTTTTTACTTTATCTAATCTTGATAGGCTTAGTATGTTTGTAGAATTGATTTTTTTTTTTAATTTTATTTTTTTTATATTTTCTTTAATTATACAATTCGGAATGATTTTTACTCTTTTAGTATCAAATCTTTTCTTTTTTGCATATTCTAGCCAATAATCATTTAACAAAATAACTGTGTCAGAATATTTATAAATAATTTTTTCAATAGACAAATCCCAAATTTGTTTGACTATATTGTTAAAAATATTTTTACCGTCGTAGTAACAATGAGGTGTATATATAATTTTTTTTTTGTAAATTTTTCCTAAAAAAAAAAACTTAAGATTAGATAGAATTCTAGCACCATGAATATGAATTATATCATTTGAAAGAATATGTTTTACAAAACTAAAATTTTTATTTCTAAAAATTTTATAATCTTTCCGATATTCATTTACTTTATTTGATTTTTCATAAATAAATGACATTATAAAACGTTTATTTATTGTTTTGCATATTCCATCTATATGCCTCTCAACACCACCATTAGAAGGGTTATAATTTTTATATACCTGTAATATTTTCATTTTTTTTTATGTTAAGACCGATATAATACCAAATATAGATATATCCAGTTATTGTGAAATAATGTTCAGAAGTAAGCATTATAGGGATTCCGCTTAATAATAAAGGGTAAGCCTTTTTGTCAACAAATTTAAGAAGTCTGAAGTGCCAAATGAGAAAAATTAAACCAAATAAAATACCCGCTTGATAGATACTTGAAAACAATGAGCTTTCAGCACCATATCCTTTAATAGGCTCTATTAAGAGATTTTGAACTGCTTGTGAGCCCAGCATTCCAACGCCATATCCCAAAAATGGTATTTCGTTAAGTCCATTAAAATTATTTAAAATTGATATAAAGTGAGCTACAGATCTGGCATCTTGTAAATTTACAGCTGATATCAAAGTTGGCAAAATTAAATAAGTAAAAAATATTAAAAAAAAAGTTAAGCATAATTTAATATTTAATTTTTTAGTTATTTCTTTCTTATTTCTGTAAAAATAAATAATAATTGAAATTAGTAAAAAAAGCATTGGACCCCTAGAATTGGTTAAATATAGAGCATATAAATTTAAAAAAACAGCGATCAAAAAGAAATTAGATTTAAAATCTACATATCTTAACATGCAAATATAAGATGCAAAGGCATGAAGCATTCCTGAGGCTAATGGAGCAAGCAATAGACCGGCTCCTCTTCTTGTATTTGCATCAAAATCTCTATGCCAATTGAAAGGAAGATCTGTTTTTATATTTATACCACTTAGAACACCCTTCACATATTTAAAATAATCACTTAAACCTATGTTTACAAGAAATGAAGTATTGTTAATTTCGAATACCATAAAAATAAAATTAGAAAGAGAAAAAAAAATAATAAATTTTTCAAATTTTTCAATTGAAGCATTGTCATTATATTTTGATCCAAGTCTTGTAAATAACAATGGGTATATGAGAAGATATCCTGATTGAAGGGTTATAATTTTAGTAAAATTATTAAATAATAAACTCAAAGAGATAACTAAAAAGGCATAAACTAAATACAATAATTCTAATTTATCAATTTTTTTTTTTAATAATGATGTTAATGAAACTATTACTACAAAAAAAAGGGTCACTTTTTTAAAATATATAGCTAAATCTAAGTTATTAGTTAATATGATTAAGAAAGATAAAAAATCTGATGTTAAAAAAATAAAAATAAAAAATATCATTGATAATAGTAATTATATTTCAAAAATTAAAATTGTTGAATAAATATTTAAAAAAAATAAGTTAACCTCATATAAGTCTGAATGATTATTAAAAAATTAATAAATTTAGTTAAACCTGACTTGGAATTTGTTAGTAAATCAAATTTAATAAATTTTGAAACTAAAAATAAAAGTTACAAACTTTATAAAGAAGGTTTATATAGATCAGGTCAAGCATGGAGTAATAATTTTTATAAAGAAAATAGATTTTTAAACTTAATACAATGTGTTGAACATGTTCTGTCTCAAAAAAAAGTATATAGTTTTGCTGAATGTGGATGTTGGTATGGTCACTCTTCTTATATTATTTCTTCATTGATTAAAAATTCAAAAAAAAAAATCAGATTTAATATTTTTGATAGTTTTGATGGTTTATCTAACCCCACAAAAAAAGATAGTAACTTTAGAAAACTAGGTAAAAAAAAAGGTAATTTTGAAATAGAGAAATTTTCATCATCAGAAAAACATCTTAAAAATCGCGTGCTCCAAAAATTTAACTTCGTAAATATTTATAAAGGTTGGATACCCACAAGGTTTAATGAAATTGAATGTAAACAATTTTCTTTTGTACATATAGATGTAGATATGTATGATCCAACATTTAAATCTCTTGAATTTTTTTTCCCAAGGTTAGTAAAAGGTGGAATAATAGTTTGTGATGATTACAATCTAAAAAACTTTGATGGTGCTACAAAAGCTTGGAATAAATATTTATCAAAAAAAAAAATTCAATTTATATACAAAAACCCTTTAGGAGGATCGTTCTTAATAAAATAATTTTTTTATTTAAACTTGTTTTATGTTCAGTAAAATTAAATCATACTATAATATTACAAGATTGAATTGGGTGAAAATTCCTTGTCCAATTTGCAATATTAAAGATTGCACAAACTTATTAAATAGAGACAGATATTTATTTGATATAAAACTTTCTATATGTGAAAAATGTAGTCTTGTGTTTACATCAAAAAATTTGTCAAAGAATGATCTAAATTTTTTTTATAAAAAATATTATAGATATTTTTATGAAAATATTGATTCTATTTCTCATGATTATTTATATAATTCAAAAGATTACTTAAAAGCGTCATCTAGATTTTCTGAAATAAAAAAAATAATTCCAAACTTTAAACACATTTTAGAAATTGGTTGTGGACTAGGTTTTTTTTTAAATGAGGCTAAAAAAGAAAACAAAAAAATATTAGGTTTTGAGCCAGGTGAAACTTTCTATAATTTTATTAAAAATAATAATCAAATAGCAAAATATGTTATTAATGATGATTTTTTAAATTATTCAGAAAAAAATATAGATGTAGACTTAGTTGTTATGTTTCATGTTTTGGAACATCTAGAAGATCCTAATTTAATACTTAAAAAAATTTTTGATAAAACGAATGAAAATGTCAACTTAGTAGTTGAGGTTCCAGATATTGATCAATGTGATAATGGACTGGGTTTAATGAATTATCATTTTGGACATAGATGGTATTTTTCACTTTATTCTTTAAATAAAATTTTAAAAAAAAATAAATTTTATATTTATAAAATTACCAAATCAATTAATGATGGAATTTACCCAGGATATATAAGAGTTTTTGCAAATAAAATAAACAATAATAATGAATTAATTAGTGATGGTAATATTGATTATATTAATAACTTAAAAAAAAAAATCAAATCATCAACTAAAATAGGAAAATTCAAAAATACTTCCTATTTATATAGATTATTAAGCTTGTTAAAGTATTAGGATGAAAAAAAGAATATTAATTACTGGTGGTTTGGGCATGATTGGAAGAAGGTTGGCATTAAAATTAAAAAAAAGTAACGATTTGATAATAGTTGATGATTTAAGTTCTGGATTAAAGCCTTTAAAAAAAATAAAATTATATAAATGCAGTATTACAAATAAAAAAAAAATACGTCAAATTTTTTCAAAACACAAACCTGATATTATTTATCATTTAGCTGCAACACATCACATACCAACATGTGAAAAAAAAAGATCTTTTTCTCAAAATATAAATATAATTGGAACTGAAGTTTTACTTCATTATGCTGAAATATTTAATGCATCAAAAGTAATAATTGCTTCATCAGGAGCAGTATATGATTGGTCAAATAAAATATTAGTTGAAAATAAAAGTTCAATTATCCCAAGAGATAATTATTCTTTAACTAAATATGCAAATGAAATTCAATTAAATTTATGGACTAAAAGATCAAAAGGCCAAGGCATAGTTGCAAGGATATTTAACACAATTGGATATGATGACCCTAATAGTCATCTGTTACCTGATATCTTAAAACAGATAAAAAAAAAAAATAAATATAATAAAATTACTTTAGGAAACTTAATTTCTAAAAGAGATTATATTGATGCTGATGATGTCGCTATGGCATTGTTTAAAATGTTAAATTATAAAAATAATAAATTTGATGTTTTTAATGTATGTAGCTCTAAAGAATATTCAGTAAAACAAATTATTCAAATTTTAGAAAAAATTTTAAAAATAAATATTTCAGTTACTTCGATTAAATCAAAAATAAGAAAAATTGATAGACTATCACAGTTAGGAAAAAATAAAAAATTAATGAGTCTTACAGGATGGAAACCTAAACATAATTTAACTTCAACTTTAAGAAAATACATTTTGCAACGTAATCGAATAAACTAAATTTTGTGTGATTTCTTATTTGAAAAAAATTAAATATTTATTTTATTTGAACCTTATTAAAAATTTCCCATTATTACATGAAATATCTTAAAATAAATTTAGTTGAAAAAAAATGAAATCAAAAGTTCTTTGTTATATTTGTTTTAAAAATAAAACCTATTCTCATTGGAGCACAATATACAATAATAAAATTAAGCTATATTCGTGCTCTAATTGTAATCATGGTTTTTTATATCCATACTTCTCGGAAAAAGAATTAAATCAATTTTATAAAACAGAATATAGAAAAATTTTTTATGATCAAACACCTTTATTTGACACTCGTAAATATGTAAAAAAAATGCTTATTCAAAAAGGACAATGGGAGCATAGCAATATTTGGTCTGAATATATTTTAAAAAAACATTCTAATCTTAAGTCAGTTATGGATTTTGGATCAGGTTTTGGACCTTTTATAGATAATCTATATGAGAAAAGTAGAGAAAAAATTAAAATTTATGCAGTAGAGCCAGATTTAAAAAATAGAAATTTAGGGCAATATAATGATCAAATTAATTTTGTTGATAATTTAGACGAAATTACAAAAAAAAATATTAGGTTCGATGCTGTAACAATTTTTCACACTTTTGAACATATTGTTAATCCAATAAAATTATTATCTAAATTTAAAAAATTAATAAATAATAATGGTAGAATTTATATTGAAGTACCAAATGGAGAAGGCAACTGGACAAAAAAAAACTTTATTCATTTGGCTCATCCACAAATTTTCTCAAAAAAAAGTTTAACTCTTGCAGCTAATCTTTCAGGTTTTGATGTTGTATCTTATTTCAACCCAGTTGATGGAATTGAAAAAGGTGAAAATTTATCAATTGAATTGAAGTTAAAAATAAATAAAAATTTTAAAAAATTTAATTTTAAAAACGAATTATCTCTTAATAAAAAATTCTCAAGTGCTGAATGGAATAAACTAGATAAATTAAAATTTTTTGTAAAAAATGTATTAATGAAAATTTTTCCATTGAGAATAATTGGTTTTTTGACAAGATTAATTAGAAAATTTAGAAAATTAATTTAATTTTTTAATAAAAATTAAATTAATGTTAAGACTTCTAGTTATTAGTATATACTTTAATTTGAACAGATGTTATTTTTTTACTAAATCTTTAGATGTTTTGTAATTTGATTCAATATCTATTTAATGAAAATTTTATTTGATAAAAAATTTAATCTGAAAGTTTTAGAAGTATTTAGTTCCTATGGAATCTTTATAGCTCTTTCGATTTTAACACAAATATGCTCTGTAAAGTTTTTTTCAAATGATATTTCTAAATTATATCTATACTTAATCTCTATTTATGGATGGGGGTCTTTTTTGGGGGAAGCTGGTTTTGCTAGATTTAATATATCAACTAAAAAATTTAACGAATCAATACTATATAAAATATATTTAAAGAAATTCTTTTTTTATATTGTTCTTTTCACTTTAGGTTATTTTCTATTTTTAAATATTTTTAAGATATTTAATAATCTTGGCTTTATTTCTTTTATAATTTTATTTTTATTCTCATCTTTTTTTTTACCATCGACCCTTTTGAAAAGAGGTTTTTATAAAATTTCGTACTTACCAAATATAATTTTTGTAATCTCTTTGTTTTTTTCTTTTCTATGTTATTCATATTCAAAGTTAGATATTAATGTTATTTTATTAATTAATTCAATAATTACATCATCAATTTTATATTTTTTATTTATTAAAATTAATCAAAAAATAAAAATCAATTATATTAATGTAAATATTTTGAAACATGATAATAAAAGGATTAAAAATTTAAACTCGATCTCTTATCTTGGTGCTGGTATTGGAATATGCATTTTTCTAATAATTGGCAATATTCATGAGAATTCTACTTATTTATTATTACTAAGATTGTCTGATGGTTTTAGCTCGATGTTCAATTTGTTAGCTCTGCTATGTATTAAAAATAATATTTTATATAAATGGAGAAATATAATTTGGCTTTCAATATTACCAATTATCAGTTTGTTACTTATAACTCTATTTTTACTTCAATTTGATAAAACAATAAATTTTTATGATATTATGATGCCAATAATAATTTACATACTAGTGCAGATATCAGGAATATTTATAGGTTCATCCATATCACAGTTCAAGAAGGAAAGTTACTTAACTATTTTAATAAAATTTAATTTTATAAGATTATTATTAAGTGTTTTTGTTTTAGTATCATTAAAAGTATCTTTTATTACAATATTTTATTTTAATATTTATTTGTATTTAATGGCCCTCTTAAATTTTATTCCACTAATTGTTTTAACTAAAGTTTCTTACAATCTATCTAAATGAAAAAAAATTCTTATTCGAATGGTTACAATAATTTATTAACATATTTACTTAAAAAAAATGAAAATTATAAATATTTATTTCATGAATTTTATTTTACTAAAGAATACAAAAAATATAACCTAGTTACAGTAATTTTCGCTTTTTTAAGGGATATATATATTGGTATTGGGAGGCAAAATTTAGAATTTAATAAAAAAATATTTTTTTTCTTTACTAATATCGGAGGATCAGGTCAGGAAGTATTTAAAAAGTATAAATATTTTAATAAGTCAAATTTAATTAAAGTAGATTTAAAAAGAAATAGATTAAAAAAAACGGGTAAATTAACTTGCATACCAGATTTTTTGTTTATAAAAAATTTTATCCTAATTTTTAAATCAATTAACTGGCAAAAAAACCATGGGATAATACTATTAATCTTTTCGTTAAGATTATCCTTTTGGAGCACAATATGGTTAAATTTTTTATCCAATTTAAAAAATGATAAATGCAAAATTTATATTCACAATGATTTTGATATTTACAATTCTTCATTGATTTATATTTTAAAAAATAAATTTCTAAAAAAAAAAATTAAAACAATCTGTTTTCAGCATGGTATTCCAACAGATGAGTTTTTCCCAACTAAAGCTGACGTTTATATAGTTTGGTCTAAACATATGCTTAAACTATTTCAGAAAGCAAATAAACAATATGGTAATAATGCCACAAAGTTTAAAATTGAAAATTATTTAAATATAAAAATTAAAATTTTGAATAAAAATATTGTTAATGATGAAAAATACTTTTTTATTTCACAAGGTCATACAAAAATCTATGGAGAAAAATTGAATTATAATCTTATTAATTTTTTTACAAAATTAGATTTTTTAATTCCAAATATTTATTGTTTATTGCATCCACAGGAGACCTTGAAAAATAATAATTATAATGTGAAACTTAAAAAAAAACTAAAAAAAGGCCCGCACATTTTTGATTACATTATAAAGTCAAACATTTATATTTGTTTCTGCTCAACAGCTATGATCAAATGTATGCAAAATCAACATATCGTTATTGGAATTGATATAACTCCAGATAATTCATTATTAGCTTATAAATATTTTAAACCAACTTTGACTCTTAAAAATCCTTACTTAATAACTAATAAAATAGAGCTGATTAAAAGTGGCAAAGTTTCAGTAAAAACAATAATTAAAAACCAAAATAAGTATCTTAAAAAAATCTTGGGTCCTAACATTCATTTTTATAATTTATGATATTTATAGAAAGTATAGTTTACAAAAATTAAGTTAAACTTTAGAGTGAAGCTTTCAAACTGTTGATTAGCAAAATAAAATTTTTAATTTCAAAACAAATTCAGCAACAAAGCTGAACTTAAGATATATCAGCGAAATTATTTCATTTTATTTCTAAATAATACCACTATAGAAATTATAAAAAATTACCAAGTATATTTTAAATAGTAAAACTAAAATTATTATATAAGAGAATATTTTAAAAAATATAAATCCCTTAAATTGACAAAATTTTGTCTAATAAAAATTTTCTAGTTAATAAAATAATCTTATACAATCCAAAAATTGTATAATTAGCTTAAAAGACTGATGTAAAATATCAAACTCTTTAAAATACTTTTTTAGAAAATAATAAAAGACTAAAATTTCCCAAACTTAAGTTTACAAGAGGAAGATCCAGTAATAACGATCTAGTCAAAAAAGTATTAAACTGGATTTATCAAATGAGTTTAAAAGATGGTTTATCTAAAACTTATAAGTGGATAGATTAGCAAATTAATACAGACAGTATAAATAATAATCATTTTACAAAATCCTAACAAATACCAGATATAGTATTTTGATTTAAGGGAATAACTAATTTCTATACTAATTAATTGAATTATTTTTAATTAAACCTTAGGTTGAATTAATGACAAGATCTACTGACCTACAAAAAAAAATAGACGAGTTTAAGGGAAAAGTATCCTTAACAAATGACTATATGGTTTTTGAACCTAATAGTTTTGATATATTTCTTGATAAGATAGTTTTAAAAATTAATCATAGAGTTAATGATTTAAATAACAATAAAATGATTAAGAAAATTTTAAGTTCAAGTTTATTAGTTTTTAAAAAAACTATTTTAAGTTTTTGGAATTCATTAAAAAATATTACTGAAAAATTAAATCTGATTAAAATAAAGTTTGATCAATTAGAAAAAAAAATAGAACACCAAGAAATTATAATAAACGAAAATTTAAAAAGTAATAAACTAATAAGAGATGATTTAGATTTATTAAATAAGAGTATTGAAAAGCTAACAAATAATATTCAATATAATACAATATTACCAAGTGTTTCTAATTTAAATACAGTAAATAAAGAAAATGAAAAAATAAAATTCTATCAAGAAGAAAATTTAAGAATAGGTGGAGAGTTGTTAGAGACTAAGAAAAAATTTGATATAGTTAAAATCGAAATAGAAAAATATGAACTACAAAGAAGCAATTTAATTGCTAAAATAAATTCTGTTAATGAAGCTTTAGAAAATACAAATGTTGTAACCAATGTTTTTGAAAATGAAATTTCAAAACCAAAGGTGTCTATTATTGATCATAAAAATTTAGAAAAAAATAATGTTCAAAAACAAGACATATCTGAAGAAATTAGAAAAATTTTTTCTAAATAAGTTTCAATCAATTTAATCTTTAATTAAATTTTTTAATTATTAAATCTCTATATTTTTATTTTTTTTAATTTAAAGACATATATAATTAAATTAAATGAATAATAGAAATTTACCTTCATCAGCAAAAGTTGTGATTATTGGAGGAGGTGTTGCCGGTTGTTCTGTTGCTTATCATTTAGCAAAGTATGGTTGGAAAGACACTATTCTTCTTGAAAGAGATCAACTAACTTCTGGAACTACATGGCATGCAGCAGGTTTAGTTGGTCAGTTAGGTGCTACAGCTACTATTACAAAACTTAGAAAATATTCATTAAATTTATATAAAGAACTTGAAATTAAAACTGGTTTATCAACTGGTTTAAAACAAAATGGCTCTGTAACCGTTGCAAGTTCAAAAGCAAGATTACAAGAATTATTAAGACAAGCAAC
>Ga0181601_10002912_pt1 | contig 14561 bp, 10 predicted proteins | sample 041ome_8_FD_133020 | JGI IMG/M metagenome (GOLD analysis project Ga0181601, IMG submission 133020) | Coastal salt marsh microbial communities from the Groves Creek Marsh, Skidaway Island, Georgia - 041407BS metaG (megahit assembly) | ecosystem: Environmental > Aquatic > Marine > Intertidal zone...
GCCCCAAGGCGGAAACGCCCAAAGGCTTTCGTGATTATTTCGGGACCGAAGTCACCGAACGCGCAGAAATGTTGCAAAAAATCGCGGGCGTGTATCATCATTACGGCTTTGACGCTTTGGAAAGCAGTGCGGTCGAAACCGTCGAAGCGCTGGGCAAGTTTTTACCCGACGTTGACCGCCCGAACGAAGGGGTCTTTGCGTGGCAAGAGGAAGACAGCGATTGGGTCGCCCTGCGCTATGATTTGACCGCGCCTTTGGCCCGTGTTTATGCACAATATCGCAACGATTTGCCCACCCCTTATCGCCGTTATGCGATGGGTCCTGTGTGGCGGAATGAAAAACCCGGGCCCGGTCGTTTTCGTCAATTTTATCAATGTGATGCCGATACTGTGGCCGCGCCGTCGGTGGCGGCGGATGCCGAAATTTGTGCCATGTTGTCGGACACGTTGGAAAACGTTGGTATCCCCCGCGGTGACTATTTGGTGCGCATCAATAACCGCAAGGTGTTGAACGGTGTTTTGGAAACCATGGGCTTGTGCGATGATGGCCAACGTGACGCGGTTTTACGCACGATTGATAAATTCGACAAGGTCGGCGCATCCGGCGTGCGCGAATTGTTGGGCAAGGGGCGATTGGACGCGTCAGGCGCTTATATCGACGGCGTTGGACTGTCCGATGATCAGGCCGCGCCTGTGTTGGCATTCTTGACCTCACGCGGTGAAACGGCCGCTGCGACACTGGCCAATTTGCGCGATGCAATCGGAACATCGCCAGTCGGTGCCGAGGGTGTAGGCGAATTGGAAACCATGGCCGAATTGCTGGATGCGGGCGGCTATGGTTCGGATCGTATCATCCTTGATCCATCGGTTGTCCGTGGGCTTGGGTACTACACCGGTCCCGTGTTCGAGGCTGAGCTAACCTTTGAAATCTATGACGAAAAGGGGCGCAAGCGGCAGTTTGGATCGGTATCCGGCGGTGGCCGTTATGACGATTTGGTCAAGCGGTTTACGGGCCAGTCCGTCCCAGCGACGGGCGTGTCGATTGGGGTTGATCGCCTGTTGGCCGCGCTGCGCGAAAAGGGTCGGATCGGATCGCAATCGCGCGGACCCGTTGTGGTCACCGTCATGGATCGTGACCGCATGGCCGATTACCAAGCGATGGTCACCGAATTACGCAACGCGGGCATTCGCGCCGAGGTCTATTTGGGCAACCCCAAGAACTTTGGTAACCAATTGAAATATGCGGATAAACGCAATTCACCGGTGGCCGTCATCGAAGGTGGTGACGAAAAAGCCCAAGGCATTATTCAGATTAAAGACTTGATCTTGGGCGCACAAATCGCGGCCAACGCCACGCTTGAGGAATGGAAGGAACGGCCCAGCCAATTTACGGTATCCCGCGCGGATTTGGTGGCGAAGGTGCGTGAAATTTTGGATGGCCAAAGCTGATGCAAACATCGCGTGACATCTTTTCCGAAGCTGCGCGATTGCAATCGGTCTTTTTGGCGGCTGGTGCTGCCGAGGTTCAGGCCGATATTTTGCAGCCCGCTGAAACCCTGTTGGATCTTTATGGCGAAGACATCCGCGCGCGCGCCTATGTTACGTCGGATGCGTTGCGCGGCGAACAAATGCTACGTCCAGATTTTACGGTTCCTGTCGTGCAGATGCATATGGAACATGGGGCAGAACCTGCAAGATATACCTATAACGGGATCGTTTTTCGCCGCCAAGAGGATGACCCAAATCGCGCGAATGAATATGTTCAGGTCGGGTACGAAGTGTTTGATCGGGCGAACCCCGCAGAGACAGACGCCGAAGTTTTTGCATTGATCCACAGTGTTTTGCAGGGCTCATCTGTGCGGCCCGTTACAGGGGACATTGGTATTTTGACCGCGGCGGTCCAAGGATTGAATACATCAGATCGTCGCAAAACGGCATTAATGCGCCACATTTGGCGACCACGGCGGTTTCGTGCCTTGCTGGATCGATTTGCGGGACGTACGCCTGTTCCGCAGACACGGGCTGCGCTGTTGTCGGTGCAAGATCCATTCAAAAATGCAGGTCCATTTAACGGATTGCGCAGCAAATCAGAAATCCAAGACCGCATAGATGCGCTGTGCGAGGACGCGCAGGCTCCTGCTATTTCGACCGATGACATGGCGTTGATTGATGCCATTTTGACGGTGTCTGATACCTGTCCCGTTGCTTTGGATAAGCTGCGTGTGCTTGCAGGTGCCGCACCCAATTTGACCGACGCGGTCGAACGGTTATCACACCGCATCGATGCATTGGAAAACCAAGGGATCGCTGTTGATACACTGATGTTCGAGGCCAGCTATGGCCGCACCTCAATGGAATATTATGATGGGTTTGTCTTTGGCTTTTACGCAGTAGATCATCCCCAATTGCAACCTGTCGCGACGGGCGGTCGGTATGATGCATTGACCCGACGGTTGGGGCAGGGGGCGGAAATACCTGCGGTTGGGGGTGTTATTCGCCCTGACCTAACACTTGGTATCACAGGGGGCAGCCGATGACGATTAAGATCGGAGTACCGTCGAAAGGTCGCTTGATGGAAAAGACCTTTGATTGGTTCGGCGAACGTGGTGTTACCCTGTCGCGCGCAGGATCAGATCGTGAATATTCGGGTCGCGTCGATGGGATTGACGGTGTCGAATTGGTGTTGCTGTCTGCAGGGGAAATCCCGCGCGAATTGGCGGCAGGACGCATTCATTTGGGTGTGACCGGAACGGACCTTATCCGCGAAAAGCTAAGCCTATGGACCCAACGCGTGGACACTTTGGCCGAGTTGGGGTTTGGCCACGCGGATTTAATCATCGCGGTGCCGACCTGTTGGGTCGACGTGGATACAACGGATGATTTGGATGCGGCGGCCGCCGCGTTTCGTGCGCGTCACGGTTTTCGGTTGCGGATTGCCACAAAATATCACCGTTTGGTACGCGATTATTTGAAATCCTGTGGTGTGGCTGATTACCAAATTGTTGACAGCCAAGGTGCGACCGAAGGCACAGTGAAAAATGAAACCGCCGAGGCGATAGCAGACATTACATCATCAGGTGAAACATTGCGTGCGAACCATTTGAAAATTTTGGCGGACGGATTGATCCTAAAATCACAAGCGTCGTTATTTTTGTCCAAATCGGCCGACCTAGATGCCGCAGATCAGAGAACATTAACAGTTTTATTGGGGAAATTAGGGTTATAAAACCCCGATATCGGCCAACGCACCCGCCAGATTAGGTGGTAAATCGTCGTCATTTACACGTTTACCCGAAAGGTCCATTGGTGCGTCCTCTGGTTTAAGATATCGCCATCCTTGGAATGCGCGCTTGGGCGCGGCGGAGGTTCGGATTAATCCAGGTTTGACAACGATGGCACAGCGTCGAATGCCGTCATTGCCGATCACTTCGTCCAACCTCAGAATCGGTTGCCGACATTGGATGATTCCCTTAATCACCCAATAGATCGATCCACCGGATAAAATCTCGGATTCTTTTTTTGGCCACATACGTGTGACATGCCGTGGCAAGCCATCAGGCCCTTGAGAATAGGGGTTTTTTTGCCAATTTTCCAAATCTTCGATCGTCTCGGTACCAACACTGAGTTTGACTAGATGTATGCAACTCACCCTAACTACCCCCTAGGTCTAGTATATAATACCCCTTTTAGCACAATTATGAGATTGACCTAAAGGGGTCTTGGACGTATGTATTTAATCCTGATCAAAACAACATCAAAAAATGCCAAGGGACGAACCTATGACACGCTTTGCCGCGCCGATTGCAGAACAAATTTGGGATATGAAATACCGCTTTAAGGATGCGGACGGAAAGCCATTGGATGCGACCGTCGAAGATTCTTGGCGTCGAATCGCACGCGCACTTGCGTCTGTCGAAAAAGATGCCCCAAAGTGGGAAGACAAGTTTTATTCCGCGCTTGAGGATTTCAAATTTCTGCCGGCTGGCCGCATCACCGCAGGTGCAGGTACTGCGCGCAAGGTCACTTTGTTCAACTGTTTCGTTATGGGGACCATACCTGACAGCATGGGCGGTATTTTCGAAATGCTAAAAGAAGCTGCGTTGACTATGCAACAAGGCGGCGGCATCGGTTATGACTTTTCCACCGTTCGTCCCAAGGGTGCGTTGGTCAAAGGTGTTGCGGCGGATGCGTCTGGCCCGTTGTCCTTTATGGATGTGTGGGATGCGATGTGTCGTACAATCATGTCCGCAGGATCGCGTCGTGGCGCGATGATGGCGACTATGCGCTGTGACCACCCGGATATCGAAGATTTCATCACTGCAAAATCAGACGCTGCCCGTTTGCGCATGTTCAACGTGTCCGTGTTGATCACCGATCCATTCATGGAAGCGGTCAAAACAAACAAATCATGGGATTTGGTGTTCGAAGGCAAAGTGTTCAAAACTGTGAACGCGTTGGACCTATGGAACAAAATCATGAAATCGACCTATGATTTCGCCGAACCTGGCGTGATCTTTATCGATCGCATCAACAAAGCGAACAACCTGCACTATTGTGAAACCATTGCCGCGACAAACCCATGTGGTGAACAGCCATTGCCGCCCTATGGCGCCTGTTTGTTGGGGTCGATCAACCTGTCGCGTTTGGTGAAAAACCCATTCGAAAAGAATGCGCAGATCGACCTGAAGGTTTTGAATGAACTGGTCGCGACCGCCGTGCGTATGATGGATAACGTCGTTGACGCTTCAAACTTTCCATTGCCAGAGCAAGCGCAAGAAGCGAAAAACAAGCGCCGCATCGGTTTGGGTGTGACAGGTTTGGCCGATGCTTTGTTGATGACAGGTTTGGAATACGGCACTGATGAGGCGGCCGCAAAGACAGATGAATGGCTGCATGCAATTGCGCGCGCTTCCTATTTGGCCTCGGTTGAATTAGCGAAAGAAAAGGGTGCATTCCCATTATTTGATGCAGATCCCTATCTGCAATCCGAAGCAATGAAAGTCATGGACAGCGATGTTCGCGATGCCATCCGGACCCACGGCATTCGCAATGCGTTGCTGACGTCCATCGCACCAACAGGCACGATCAGCCTTTATGCTGGTAACGTATCATCGGGCATCGAGCCTGTGTTTGCCTATGCCTATACACGCAAAGTTTTGCAAAAAGACGGATCGCGTACCGAAGAAGAGGTTGTGGATTACGCTGTGCAAATGTGGCGCGATAAATTTGGCGATAAAGAATTGCCAAGCTATTTCGTGAACGCGCAAACATTGGCACCTTTGGCGCACGTCAAAATGCAGGCGGCAGCGCAGAAATGGATCGATAGTTCGATTTCAAAAACCATCAACTGTCCAGAAGACATCAGCTTTGACGATTTCAAAGACGTGTATATGGAAGCCTATGAAACAGGGTGTAAGGGCTGTACCACATACCGTCCAAACGATGTAACGGGTTCGGTCTTGTCTGTGTCTGAGAGCTCAGAAAAGACGCCAGAAATCGATACAGGCGCCGAGGTCATTTATATGGCCGAACCACTGGATCGTCCCCAAACGTTGGAAGGCAACACCTATAAATTGAAATGGCCAGACAGCGAACATGCGATTTATGTCACGGTCAATGACGTTGTAATCAACGGTCATCGTCGTCCGTTCGAAGTGTTTATCAATTCCAAGAACATGGAACATTTCGCATGGACTGTTGCGTTGACACGGATGATTTCGGCCGTGTTCCGTCGCGGTGGTGATGTGTCTTTTGTTGTCGAGGAACTGAAAGCCGTCTTTGATCCGCGCGGTGGTGCATGGGTCCAAGGTAAATACATCCCGTCCATTTTGGCGGCCATTGGTGGCGTTCTAGAACAACATATGGTTGCCATTGGGTTCCTGGCAGGCGAAGGCATGGCATTGAAAGAAGACCCACATGCCAATAAGCAAGTTGTAAACCTTGGCGAAAGCCGTGGAAAAGCTTGCCCAAGCTGTGGCCAATTTGACCTGCAAATGGTCGAAGGCTGCATGACATGCCGCAGCTGTGGTCACTCTAAATGTGGCTAAGCTAATCGTTCGCTGTTTTCAGTGAACCGAACAAATAAAAGCCGCGCTATTTTAGCGCGGTTTTTTGGTTTTTTGCGGTCCATGGCAATCTTTACGATCGTCGCCCGGTCCTAAGCGGTTTAGCCGGGGCTAAAGTCACGGGTTTTTGCGTCGTTCACTTTTCTATCCCCAAGTAAATATCCATCAGGGGATGACGCGACCTGTTGAAAAGGTATGAGCGTGCACAGAACGGTCACCTTTCATCTGGTATAACAGTGAAGGAGCTACCAATGAAATTAACTCTTAATGGAATATTGGCATTTCTATTGGCGTACGCACTTGGTACCGCAGCCACTGCACAAGACAATTGTGCGACTGGCAAAACAATTAAACCTGGTGTGATAACTATTGGAACGGGTGATCCGGCGTATTTTCCATGGGTGATCGATGACCGACCAGAAAGCGGGATGGGATTCGAGGGGTCTGTGGCATATGAAATCGCTGACCGATTAGGGTTTGCCAAACAACAGGTCGAGTGGGTTAGGACCAGCTTTGATGGTGCGCTTGAACCAGGCGAAAAAGCGTTTGATCTGAACCTGCAACAATACACTATTACAAAAGAACGCGAAAAAAACATCGACTTTTCGATGCCTTATTACACATCGGCCGCCGCGATTGTTGTCCGCCAGCCCGTTATTGATGAAGGAATTGATACCGAAAAATCAGCGCTTGCGGGTTTAAAATGGGGCGCAGCCGAAGGAATGACGGCCGAGGCTTTGATTGCCAAGCTGATCGCGCCGAAAGAGGCTATTCAAATCTTTACGGATACCTCAGCCGTCACCGAAGCGATGAAAGCTGACCAAATACATGCAACGCTAGTTGATTTGCCAACTGCACTTTTTCTTGCGGTGCTGACGCTAGACGATGGTGTGATCTTGGGACAATATCCGCACGAGGTGTCTGGTGACTTGGATCAATTCGGGGCCGTGATGGCGCAAGGTAGCCCATTAAAACCATGTGTTGATGCGGCGATCTCGACCATGATGGATGACGGAAGTTTGTCGCTGCTTGATGCAAAATGGCTTTCCAGTAACATCAGCGTACCGGTTATTCGAAATTAAACAGTTATCGACCGCGCAGTGTGTTCAAATATTGGAAAAATCTGTGCGGTCGGTCTATTAGTTTTTGCGTTTTTATTACCAATGACGCTATCTTTTTGATGCAACGAAGTTTTTGCAACAATTAGGAAAGCGTGATGGACCTTTTTGATGATCTCTTAAAGTGTCAAATGTGTCGTGACCGCTTTTTAAAAACGACGACTGCCCATTCACCAAGGCCTGTTTTGCGGGGGTACCGCAGTGCTCGGATCCTCATTGCAGGCCAAGCACCAGGTGCGCGGGTCCATAACAGCGGAATTCCTTTTGATGATCCGTCCGGCGAACGTTTACGCACCTGGATGGCGGTTGACCGTGACATCTTTTATGATCAATCCCGCATCGCAATCGTGCCAATGGCCTTTTGTTTTCCTGGATATGATGCCAAGGGTGCCGATCTGCCGCCGCCGCCGATCTGTGCAAAAACATGGCGCGCGCGTGTGTTGGGTGAATTCCCAAATATCCGGTTGACGCTGTTGGTCGGGGGCTATGCGCAAAAATGGCATTTGCGCGATACGCGCAACGTGACAGACCGTGTGCGTGATTGGCGCGCGCGCGATGGCGTTTTTCCCTTGCCTCATCCGTCGTGGCGCAATACGGCTTGGCTCAAGAAAAATCCGTGGTTTGACCGCGAATTGGTGCCTGCTTTGCGCCGTGCGATTGAGGAACAGTTATGACAGAGACGATTTTGGATCAAACATTTGTCGCGATGGAAACCGCACCTGATGACGACGCGGCACGCCTGCGATTTTATGAACGCCTTGCGGATGCAGAACTGTTCATGGTTTTGTCGACAGAGCCAAATGGCGATCAAATCGACCCCGAGGTGATCGAAGTTGAAAATCAATCCTTTGTTTTGGTGTTTGATACCGAAGACCGTCTGGCCGATTTTACAGGTAAAATAACGCCGTATATCGGTCTTTCCGGCCGCGTGTTGGTGTCGATGTTGGCTGGCGCGGGTATGGGGTTGGGTTTGAACCTTGACGTCGCCCCATCCAGCACATTGTTGCCGGTTGAGGCGATGCAATGGTTGGACGATATGCTGTCGCAAAACCCCGACGAGGTCGAAGCGCGCCCTATCGAATTTTCCGCCCCCCATGACGTGCCGCAGGTCGTGTTACAGGCTTTGGATGCTAAACTGGTATCCGCTGCAGGACTGGCTAGTGAAGTATGGTTGACGGGCGTGACCTATGAAGGGGGCGCAAAGGGGCATCTATTGGCCTTTATCGACACGCCCGTCGGCGCCGAGCATGCCTTGGCCAAAGCGGCGCATGAGGCGTTGACGTTTTCTGGGATCCAGGCGGGATCGATTGACGTGGCCTTTTTCGATCCGACCGAAGGGGCGGCCATCGCCATCCGTCGCTGTGGCTTGCGGTTTGAATTGCCCGAACCCACAGCGCCAACTGATTACAAACCCGCGGCGCCAGGGATGGACCCCGATAAACCGCCGCGGTTGAAATAATCAATCGGTGATCAAGGTTGCGCGAAAACCATGGGTCGTTCTGAACGATGTTTCACCTGTTGCGATGATGCCAAAACACTGTTCTTGACCGGAATATAGCACGACAAGACGCGTACAGACTTCATTTCCCTTGATGCGCCATGTGCCGCCTTCTGGATCGCCCGCATCAGTTGCAATGAAAAGATTGCCATTTTCGTTAAAGGTCAAGTTCCCGCTAAATCGATGCCCCCGAACCGTGCCTGAATAGGTATAAGATTTTCCTGGTAATGTGTCCGCTAACTCTCTGTACGATAGGGTACGAGGGTCTGTATGTGTGCAGCCGATGGCGCCCATCAAGAACGCCATTGTCACTATTGATTTGTTCATCCCTTAGTCCGTTCTCCTGTCGGATCATAAAGCGGCTTTAATGATGCTGTCGCTTTGACGCGGGTTCCTGCAACATCGATTTCGAAGGACGACGATAACAGTTGATCTGCGGTTTCCCCCGCACAGGGAACATAACCCATACCGACCGCTCCGCCAAGGTAGTGACCGTAGGATCCCGATGACAGATGCCCAACAATCTGACCGTCGCGCAAGACGGGTTCATTGTGATAAAGCAATGGTTCAGCGTCGTTTAACAGGAATTGCACCATGCGTTTTTGCAGGCCCTCTTCGCGTTTTTTCAACACCGCGTCACGGCCGATAAAGGCGGGCTTGGCGGTTTTGACGGTAAAGCCTAGGCCCGCCTCTAACACATGATCTTCGGCGGTGATGTCATGGCCGAAATGGCGGAACGCTTTTTCGATCCGACAGCTGTCCATCATATGCATCCCGCACAGCTTTAGACCGTGATCCTGACCCGCTGCCCAAATCGTGTCAAAGGCATGGGCCGCCTGATCCGCGCCGACATAGATTTCCCAACCCAATTCACCGACATAGGACACGCGATGCACGCGGGCCAAGCCCATGCCCAATTCGATATGCTGCATAGTGCCGAATGGATTTGCGTCATTGCCAAAATCATTTGGCGAAATGGCCTGCATGATGTCACGCGCCTTTGGCCCCATGATGGCCAAGACACCTTCGGCGGCGGTGATGTCGGTGATCACGACGTTGAAATCACCAACGTGACGGCGCATCCATGTTTCATCGGCAAGCCGTGTTGCGGCGGGGGTGACGACCAGATAGGCGGTGTCTGATAGGCGCGTCACGGTCACATCCGCTTCGATCCCTGCGTGGGAATTTAGGAATTGGGTATAGACAATTTTGCCAACCGCGACCGACATATCCGCGCCACAGATGTGGTTCAAGAATGCCTCGGCATCGCGGCCTTCGACACGAATTTTGCCAAAGGACGACATGTCGTACATGCCGACACCTGTACGAATGGCACGGTGTTCTGCAGCGGCGTTGTCAAACCAGTTTTGGCGTTTCCAAGTATATTCGTATTCGCGCGCCTGGCCGTCGTTCGCATACCAATTTGCGCGTTCCCAACCCGCCAATTCACCAAACACTGCGCCGTTTTCGGCCAGTTGTGTGTGGAATGGCGTGCGTCGTATCCCCCGTGCAGATGCTTTTTGCCGGTAGGGGAAATGATCCGCATAGAGCAACCCCAGCGTTTCGCTGACCCGTTCTTTCAGATACCGGCGGTTGCCTTGGAACGGTTGCGCGCGCGAAATGTCGACATCGCCCAAATCAAACGGTTTTTCGCCGGTGTCCATCCAATGCGATAGCGCCATGCCCGCACCGCCCGCAGATTGAATGCCGATTGAGTTAAAGCCAGCGGCCACCCAGACGTTGTCCATTTCCGGCGATAACCCAAGGTGATAGGCGTTGTCAGGGGTAAAGCTTTCAGGTCCGTTAAAGAACGTGTGAATCCCTGCTTCGCCCAATATCGGCATGCGGTTGACGGCCTGTTCCAAAATGGGTTCGAAATGATCGAAATCCTCGGGCAGTTGGTCAAATTCGAAATCTTTTGGGATGCCGTTCATCGCCCATGGCTTGGCCACGGGTTCAAAGGCACCCAGCATCAATTTACCTGCATCAACCTTGTAATACGCGCATTCGTCGGGCACGCGCAGAACGGGCAATTGTTCCAATCCCGCGATGGGTTCGGACACAATATAGAAATGTTCACACGCATGTAGGGGAACGTTTGTGCCCGCCATGCGGCCCACTTCGTGTCCCCACATCCCCGCACAGTTGACGATCATGTCGCAAGTGATCGTGCCAGATGCGCCGTCATCGGATTGCCAATCAACGGCGGTGACGCGGCGATCCTGTTTATGCAGACCTGTGACACAGGTGTGTTCCGCGATGACTGCGCCGCGATTGCGCGCGCCTTTTGCCAGCGCCAACGCGATGTTGCCAGGATCGCCTTGTCCGTCTTTGGGCAGATACACACCGCCTACGACGCCGTCCAAATTCAGATGGGGGTATTTTTCGCCCACTTCGGCCGCGGAAATTTCGGTAATGTCCACGCCAAACGCACGTGCCATCGCGGCGGAGCGTTTCAATTCCTCCATCCGTTCCGATGTCAATGCGGTTGTGATCGATCCAACACGGCGGAATCCGGTGGCAAGGCCTGTTTCTGCCTCAAGATTACCATATAACTCTTGGGAATATTTCGCGAGCTTAGTCATGTTCGCGGTTGCACGCAATTGGGCAATCAGGCCCGCGGCATGCCATGTGGTGCCTGATGTTAATTGTTTGCGTTCCAACAATACAACGTCGGTCCACCCCAATTTGGTCAGGTGATAGGCCACGGAACAGCCCACAACACCCCCACCGATAATGACAACGCGTGCGTGATTAGGAAGATTGGTCATGTATTTTTACCTAAGATGCGCCAAAACGGCGGGAAAGTTCAGTGATATGTTCGGGGCCAACTTCGCAGCAGCCGCCAATCAGGGTTGCGCCAGCGGCGATCCAGCCATCGGCGAAATTGGCATAGCCTTGCGGGGTCAGGTCGGCACGTTTGGAAAAGCTTTCGGCAACGATGTCGCCCATTTCCAATTTCTTGATCGACGTGAACCCATTGGCATAGGCCCCAAATGGGACAGGGACGCCAGCCAAAGTGGGCATCGCCGCGGTGATCGTTTCGGGCAGCGAACAGTTTAGCAAAACGGCATCGGCGCCCAGATCAGCAATAAGGTCCAAGGCATCGCTCAGGGCTTCGCCCGACCGCAGACGTGGCGTGTCGGTGTCATCTGACAACGACATGCTGATCCAAACGGGTTTGTCGCGCCCCTGCATGGCGGTGAGGGCGGCACGAACCTCAAGCAATGATCCCAAGGTTTCGGCCAGCATAATATCGACGCCGTTCGCCTGTGCGTCGGCGATTTGGGAATATAGGTCCGCGGCGCGGTCATAATCGTTGTTCAGGTCAGGATTATAACTGGAAAAGAGGGGCGGCAAGCAACCTGTGATGCGGACCGATTGACCGCTTGCATCGCGGGCGCGCTGGGCACAGTCAATCGCCGCCTGTTGCAGCGATTGGAAATGATCAGCGTGGCCGTATTTTGACAAACGTTCAGGTGTCGCGGAATAGGCGTTGATTGTGATGACCTGTGCCCCCGCGGCAATATAATCGCCATGAACGGCGGTCACCAAGTCAGGTTCGTCTAATAGAACACGGGCCGACCACATTTCGGTTGGCGGGTTTTTGGACCGCGCCAACAATTCTTGGCCCATACCACCATCTAGAATTGTGATCATGCGCGGATCCTTTCATTCTCGGCATCCCACAAAGGTTGATCTTCTTGCACGTTTGCCTTGCGGCGTTCGCCGTAAATTTCGACCTCTATTTCGGTGCCGGCCACGGCCAAATCGGCGCGGATCATGCCCAAGGCGATGGAGGCATTGACACGGTATCCCCACGCGCCTGATGTGGTTTCCCCGACGATTTCGCCGTTATGCCAGAGCGTCGACATATAGGGCGCATCACAATCGCCCGCCTCCACGATCAGCGTGACAAAACGTTTGGTAACACCTTGTTGTTTTTCAGCCAAAAGCGCGGCTTTACCACGGAAATCTTGTGGTTTGTCCAATTTGACGAAACGGTCGAGCCCGCCTTGGAACAGCGTGTAATCGGTGGAAAGGTCGCCTTTCCACGCCCGATACCCTTTTTCCAAACGCAACGAATTTAACGCCCACATGCCGAATGGTTTTGCGCCCGCGTCTGTGACCGCTTTGTATAGGTCCGCGATATGGTCGTTGGCGGCGTGAATTTCCCAGCCCAGCTCGCCCGCAAAGCTGACCCGCGTCAGCGCGCAAGGGTGTCCTGCCACAGTTGCGGGTTGGATGGATAGCCAAGGTAATGTTAAATCCGCCTCGGTGCCCAGTGCAGCAAACAAATCACGCGATTTTGGTCCCGTTACGATCAAGGTGCCATATTCGGTTGAATGATCCGTCAGGGTCAAACCATCGGGTAGGGCGTTTTTCAAAATCTCAAAATCATGCCATTGCGCGGTGGCTGCGGTGATCAGGGTAAAGAAATCATCGGCATGACGCAGAACAGACATTTCTGTCAGAATCCGTCCCCGATCGTCAGCGAAATAGGCAAGGTTCATCCGCCCGACCTTGGGCAGGCCGCCCGTGATCATACCGCGGAGCCATTCTGCCGTGCCATCCCCCGATAGGTTGAACCGCGAAAACCCAGGTAGGTCCAAGACGCCGACATTGTCGCGGACCGCGTCGCATTCTTCGCGGATGCGCTGTTCCCATGGGCCGGAACGGCCCCATGTTTGTGTGGCTTCCTCTGACGTGTCGTCACCTGGCTGTGCAAACCAATTTGCGCGTTCCCAGCCATTATAGGCGCCCATCTGACCGCCCTTGGCGATCACCTGCGCATGTGCGGGGGACAGTTTTTTATCACGTCCCGCCGGCCATGAATGCCATGGGAAATGCATGGCGTATTCGTGGCCATAAACCTCCATCCCTTTGGCGACGCAATAATCGTGGTCGGTGTAATCGGTGTAACGACGTGGGTCACATGACCACATATCCCATTCGGTGAACCCTTGGGTGATCCATTCGGCCAAGACTTTGCCGGCACCGCCGCCTTGAGCGATACCAAAGGTAAAGACGCAGGCTTCGAACGCGTTTTTCACGCCGGGCATTGGGCCGATCAATGGCAATCCATCGGGGGCATAGGGGATCGGCCCGTTGATCACGCGGGACACGCCGGACGTGCCCAGCAGCGGCACGCGCTCCATCGCGTCGGTTACGATATCCTCGATACGGTCAAGATCGTCGTTCCAAAGCTGAAAGCTGAAATCATCGGGCATGGGGTCGTCTGGTGTGGCCCAATGCGCACGGCAATTTGGTTCATATGGACCAAGGTTAAAGCCATGCTTTTCCTGCCGCAGGTAATAAGACACGTCCACATCACGCAGCAATGGCAGTTTGTGACCGACCGCTTTGGTATGGGCTTCGATTTCGGGGATTTCCTCGGACAGCAAATATTGATGGCTCATCACCATCATGGGGACCGTGCGGCCACCATAAGGTTTGAACCATTCGCCGACGCGTTGGGCATAATAGCCTGCGGCGTTGACCACATAATCGGCGTGAATGTCGCCCTTTTCGGTGTGCACAATCCATGTGTCATCGTCGTTTTGTGTGACACCCGTCGCGGGGGTAAAGCGCAGGATTTTCGCGCCCATATCGCGCGCACCTTTGGCCAGCGCTTGGGTCAGCTGCGCGGGATCAATGTCACCGTCGTTGGGGTCATACAATGCGCCCATAAGGTCATGTGTTTCGATAAATGGATAGCGTTCTTTGATTTCGTCAGGCGTTAGGATTTTCAAATCCATCCCTTGGTATTTACCCATCGACGCGGCGCGTTTGAATTCTTGCATCCGTTCCGCTGTATGCGCCAAGCGGATGGACCCCGTTTGGTGATAATTCATCGGGTAATCGACCTCGTCCCCCAGAC
>Ga0181601_10002917_pt1 | contig 14543 bp, 8 predicted proteins | sample 041ome_8_FD_133020 | JGI IMG/M metagenome (GOLD analysis project Ga0181601, IMG submission 133020) | Coastal salt marsh microbial communities from the Groves Creek Marsh, Skidaway Island, Georgia - 041407BS metaG (megahit assembly) | ecosystem: Environmental > Aquatic > Marine > Intertidal zone...
CTGAAACACGTGTACGAGATCGCGAAAGTCAAGGCGGGGGATCCGGGGATGGGACACGTCGGGATGCGGAGTTTGTGCCTGAGCGTCGTCGGCACTGCGCGGAGCATGGGGGTCGAGGTGAGACGCGATTTGTAAAGGGGTGTGTGTGTGCGTGTGTGTGTGTGTGTGTGCGATGTGGCGCGTGTTTAGGTGGATGAAACGAATATATAATAAGTATATACTACTGTAGCGGATGACGGATGGAGCGCGTTTTAACATTCTTTTTTACGCGCCGACGCTCGCGCCTCGATTCGCGGCGAGCCTTTCTCGCTCTTTTTCCGCGTTGGCGACGTGGGAGTAGTAAGAGATTCCGAGAATCGCAATCATACCCCCGAAAATGTTGTTCCACGTCACCGGAATGGAGAAGAGAAGCCAACCGAAGAAGAAGATGAAGACGGTTTTCACGTGACCGATGACTTGAAAGGACAACGCGCTAAAGGTTCCGATGCACATGTACTGCGAAATGTTCACCCAGATGGCCAACAAACACGACGCGGCGAGAAAGGCGATGGACTCACCCGTCCAGTAATACTCGGTGATGAAGCTCCCGGTGAGCAGTTGATCCAAGAAAGGCCCGACGGTGAGCATGGAGAGCGCCATGAGCGGCGCCGTCTTTCCTAATAACTCGTTGCTAGAAATTGAGTACTCAGTCTGCAACCGACTGACGAGAATCTGCTGCGCGCTCGTGCTCAACACGGCGACGACGGCGACGACGGTACCCCAAAAATTCATCGACGTCTCCTGAAGCGTCGCGATTCCAACGCCAAACATAACCAACGCGATGGCGCGCGCCATTCGCCACGAAACCTTTCTTCCCAGAAACGCCATCTCAATCAAACACACCGCCGGAATCTGCAACAGTTTGGCCAACTGATAAAACCCGACGTGATTGAGCATGAGGGACAAATTCAAAGAGATGATGCTCGTCGACGCGATGCCGACAAAGGCGAAGAGTTTTTCTCTCGGCAACGCGGATTTGTTATCGCTCGCGTTCCCGCCTCCTCCGCCGGCGTTCCCGCCCCCACCGCTCGTCCCGCGCCCCCCACCGCGTCCACCGCCGGGTTTACAAAACCGCACGCTCATCGTGCACAAAAAGTGTAACCCACACAGCGTCGTCGCGTACTGAAACGCCAATCCAGACGCCCCCATCAACTGCTTGTTCACCATGACGATCGCTACGCTGCTCACAAAGTTTGACAACCACTTCATGGCGTCACCGACGCTCAGCGAAGACCCAGACGTTGCCGCCGGCGCCATGATTCCTCGACCAATTCCTCGAGACGTTCGTCCGGTCGTCCGCTTCTGTCGCCCGTCGTCCGTCGGACCAGCGACGCGTTCGCTCGACCTCACTCAGATGATGCATGATGCATCTTCTTTTCGGGTTTGTGTGTGTCACAAACGACGGTTCATGACTCGTCAAAACACACACACACGGGACTCGAACGCACCCTCGTCGTCTCTTGAAAAATGCACCTCGACCGAGCGACGCGACGCCGCAGTCGACCGCGCGACGCGTTCTTCGGCGAGCGAACGAACGACGGAACGACGCGCCGTACCGTTCCGACGAACCATCATGATGCGCGCCGAATCCCTCGGTCCCGAGACGAAACGACTCACCGTCGGTTCGACGATCGTCTCGACGGTTCGCGACGATCAATTCTCAGTCGTTCGACGGGCGTACGACGTCGCGGATGACTTTCTCGACGGGAACTTCGATTTCGCCGAGCTCGGGTCCGGTGGGGGGAAAGGCGGGGACGTCATGGCGCGCACGAAGGACGGGAAGTGGTTCGTCAAGACGCTCAACGCGGGGGATGGGAAGAGCTTATTGGATGATGAGGCTTTTCTGAAGGAGTACGTCGGACGCGTGACGAGCGGACAGAGTTTGTTGACGAAGATTGTCGCGGTGTTTGAACACGAAGGCGGCGGGGGTGAGACTGGGAAGACGAAGAAGAAGAAGAAACAGAGGTACATCGTGATGAATAACTGTTTCAATCCGAGGGTGGAAAAGTGGAGCCGGGTGTACGATTTGAAGGGAACGGCGGATGATAAGACGCTCGTAAAGGATGGGAAATCGGTGTTTCAACAACACAAGAGGTTTTATCGAGTCGATCTCTTGGTGCGGGAGTGCTTTGGGTGCCTGAGAGACGTGCCGGTGTTGAGACAGAGGTATGTTTTGGGGAAGCGTGAGGCGTTTGATTGTCCGATTTATCTCACCGAGGCGCAGCGCGAGGAAATTTTGACGCAATTAAAAAACGACGTCAAGCTCTTCGAGCGTCACGGGATGATGGATTATTCGCTTCTCGTCGGAATTCAGCGCGTCGCGCCCGGGACGGTGATCGAGGCGATCGAGATGCGTGACGAAGATGTCTTCAACAAGCCCTACGTCGTGCAATACGGCGGTGAGACGCTCATTATGTATTTCGGCGTCATCGACTTTTTGCAGCGATGGACCGGGGGCAAAAAAGTCGCGCACGTCATCAAGAAAATCTTTGCGCCTCGTCCGATCTCCACCGTGAACCCGAATGCGTACGCGAGACAATTTAAGGAATTTTTCGATTACAAAATGAAGGGTGTCGGGTTTGAAGCGCGACTGGAAGATGATCGAACCGCGCGCCGGATTCCGAGCAACCGGTTCGGTTCCCGAAACGATTCGCCCGCGCGGTCTTCTCCCACCGTCATCGAGCGTTTGTATTCGGCCGCCGGCGTGCTCGCTTCGGAAGATTAGCCCATTCGTCGAGTTGAGTCGTCACCGCGCGCGCGTGCGTTTCGGCGAAACGTGTAATGAGTCACGCTTTTAGTTTATAAATGAACTCGACGTATTTCGTCCTGGTACGCTCTTACAAAGCTGTTGAAACTATTTAAATTCGCATCTATGACGCCTCACCGCGCATCGGATCAGCCACGAATCGCAAACCCAAAGGATACAAAACGGCGATTACTTGCCGAAGTAGCCTTGTTGGCGCGCTTGGACACCCTACGCGTCGAGTAAAACCGAGCGGGAGTAAACTGACAGTCAGTACGCGGACGAAGAGCGCGAAACGGCGAGATTGAAAAACAAACAAATCGGACATTCGAAGCGACGAGACGAAAGAAGAAAAGCACGCACAATTTGACCGAGCATCATGCACGCGAACAACCCCATGTGCCACGTGAGCATGTACAACCAAATCTTGTCATCCGCAGCCGGGCCTTGCGGGAAGTGCGCCAAGTTGTCGGCGATGCGGTCGCTGAAAACCTTGAACAAAGACGCGTTGTCTTCGAACGCCGGGCACGGGGACGCGGACGGGATCACCCAGCCGAACAGCGACGCGAGGTGCACCGGAACGGAGGACTTCTTCCAGTCGTCGTCAAACTTCAAGTCGGAGGACGCGAAAACCTTGGCCGAGGCGCGCGCCTTGACGCTCTTGCGGCCTGCGGACACAAATCAAAATCAAAATCCGTCAGTTTTCACGGTTCACGACTCGTCAAACGCGGACACACTGAACGCGACGCCGATCCACCCGAGGAGGGAGGACGGAGGGAAGAAACCATATCGAGCGAGCGTATCGCGCCCCGGGGCGCCCCCGGTCGATCCGTCCATCCATCGACCGCGCCGACGCCGCCGTCGTCGACCGCGTCCGCGACGACCGACGCGACCGGATGGAACGAAACCCACCGCGCGAACGCGATGCCGAACGCGCGGTCGCGTCGATCGCGCGTCTTCTCGGACGCCGTCGAACGCATCGAACGCATCGAACGGATCGCGATACGCGACGCGACCGCGTGGGTGGAACCGTTTCGGGAACTCGCGGGTTTGACGAGTTATGACTCGTCAAAAACGGAGAGGTACCCCGAGTCCCCCGACGGGGTCGCGACGCGAAATCCGTTCCGTTCCCGACGCGACCGCGACGACGCGACGCGACCGCGACGACCGCGATGAAACGACGCGACGCAACGATGAAACGAATTTTTTCTCGGCGCACCTTGAACCTTGCGCGCGAGCGCGGATTGGCGCGCGACGGCGACGGAGCTGAGGGCGATCGCAACCATTTTCTTCACGAGCGAGTGTGTGCAGAGTTGTGAAGCGCGCGCGGTGGCCCGAGTCGTCGTGTCGCTCAGGTCGCATAGAACACCCGTATATGGCGTTCGAATGCGGTAGTGTACGTGTATGAATCTCGTACTCCATCTTATTCTGAAGGAAGATAGCGTGAGTACTGTCATGTGATCGAGGGTGTGTTCTGTGCTCTATATGGTCTTGATTCGTATTTTATATGTAAGCGACAGCTCGGAAACGACAACGGTCGCATCCTCGTCGACGCTCGCGGCACACGTCGTCGCTCGCGTTCGAGGGGCGGCCGTTCGTCATGGCGGCGTCCGAGGCGGTGAAACTGTGGAAAGCCGCGCGCGTCGTCGCGTCGTCGTCGAAAGCGTCGTCGTCTATCGATCGACCGAAGACGACGACTGGGAAGGATGACGACGCCGCGGTCGGTGCCTTTGGTCAAAGGATGATGCGTCTGGACGCCGCGCGGCGACGACGACGGTGCGGTGACGGCGACGACGGTGGGGACGCGCGCGGACGCGCGATGCCCGGAGCTTTGTGGACGGATCGACTCAAGGCGCGAGAGGGCGCGTCGGCGTCGTCGTTCGCGAACGTCGTGGCGCTCGCGGCGGAGCGCGCGCGCGATGGGAGAAGGCCCGACGAGGACGACGCTCCGAGCGACGAGGACGACGACGAGGACGACGAGGATTCGAGGGATCGTTCTGTGGAGTTGCCGTCGACGTTGGCGTCGTCGTCGCCGTCGGTGGGAGACGAGGGTGAGGGTGAGATGGTCGTCGGCGTCGAAGCGGCGGCGGAGGACGAATCGGCGGTTCGCGAGGCGAGGACGCGCGCGTTCGTGGAATCCGTCGCCATTGTCGCAGACCGAAGCGTAGATGAGGAGGAAGATGATGACGAAGATGAAGAAGAAATAGTAGATGATGACGATGCGTCGTCGAGCGTGTCGACGTCTCTGTCGTCGAGCTCGCTCGCATCGGAATCTGAAGAAGAGGACGACGCGGAAGAAGTAGAGGAGGAGCATCCGGCGACCGCGGCGACCGCGACGACGCTCGCAGCATCCGTAGCGCCGCCTCCGCCTCCGCCACCGGCTACAAAAGCGGATGAGATCGATATCAATGCGACCACCACGGCAGCGGTCGCCGCGGCGCCGGCGGTTCGATCCATCGCCGCGAAACTATCGGCAAAATGGGTCGCCGCGCTCGCCGTCGGCGCAACCGCCGTCGTCGCTCCGCTCGTGATTTCGTCTCGCGCGCCGTCAAACGCACTCGCCCCGGGATCGCTCGGTCGCAGCAGCTTACGCGATCGCATCGAGGGGTACTCCGATGGTTCGGGCTCGCGATCTTTCGCGTCGGCGGGTTTTGAACGCACGGCATCGGCGAACATCGCGCCGTTGCAACAACGTTTGACCGAAGTTGAGGATCGTTTGCGCGAAGCCAACGACGAGCTCGAGCGCGCGCGCGCCGAGGCGAAAACCACCGCCGAAACGCATCGTCGTAAGCTCGTCGAGGCGCAAGCGGAGGCGAGCGAGGCGAACGCGCGTGAGGCTGCGGCGGTGGCGGATAGAGACGCGGTATGGAAGGCGTTGAGAAGTCAACTGGCGGAGGCGGCCAAGACGCGAGCGACGATTGAAACCGAAAGCGTTGCCATCGCAGCCGAATTGGAACAGGCGCGAACGGCGCTCGCGGCGGAAACGAATGCGCACAAGTGCGTCGGCGACTCTGATGCCGACGCCCTCGCCTCGGCGTTGGCGATAGCGGAGGAGCACAAGGCGGATTTGCAACGCCGCGTGGATGAATTGTCGCTCATCGTGGACGAACTCGACGCCGAACTGCGCGAGACGACGGCGACGATGGCGGACGCTTCGAAACGCGAACGCGCTCGCCTTGTCGATGAAACCAATCGAGCGACTGCTGCGTTGGCGGAGAAGGAACTCCGGTTGACGGAACTCGAGACACGGTTGACGGCGCGGGAGAAGGATTTGGACGCGTTGAACGACGCGTTGAACGCGAGCGAGCGTAAATTACTCGAGGCGTCCAAACGCGCCGATGAAATCGCGCTAGAGAGTAAACGCGGGGACGAGGCGATGGACAGTAAACTGAATGATCTTCGAGTGGCGTTGGATGAGAGTCGAGCGCGCGCGGAACAAGCCGTGCTGGCGTCTGAGACGGCGAAGAGAGACAGAGACGACGCTTTGGAGGAGTTGCGTTTAGCCAAGGACGAGGCGCGAGCCAAGGCGGAAGCGCTCGATCGCGCGCTCGAAACGGCAGTGGTCGATAAGGAATCATCGGTGGCGCTCGAACGCGAACGGCACGACGCGCTCGTGTCTCAGCTCAACCGCGCCGAGGCTGCGCTCTCCGAGTACATTGTCGTCGCCAACGCGCGTGCGGATTGGCTCGTCGCCGATCGTGACGCGCAGACGCGCGAAAAGAACGCCGTCGCGATGGAACTTGACGACATCAAGGAGGAGCTTTTGACGCTCGAACAAGACATGCATACATCGCAGACCCAGTGTATGGCTGAGATTGATCGAACGACCGCGGCGTTGGCTGAGAGAGACGCCGCGCTCGAACAAGCCAAGGCGTCGCTCGACGCGCTCGAAATTGAAATGCGCGAGTACGAAGGTCGGGCGTGGCGAGACGACGACGACGACGACGGCAGCAACGCAGAGGATGAATCCTCCACCGCTGGACGATTGGTTGAGACGATTTCCCGAGAGCGAGACGAGCTTCAGAGAGCGTTGGACGCGGCGGCTGAGGAGAGACGCGAATTGACGACGCGTCTGGCGCGCGCCGAAGAGGAGCGCGCATTCCGACGAGAAGAGGCCGAAAGATACCAGACAGCGGCGGACGAGGCGCGATCGTACGGTGCAGAGGCTGAAAAGCGCCGCGTTGAGCTTGAGGAGGCGTTCGCACGCGCGCGAGAGGAGGTCGATCGCGCAGTCGAGTCTCGCGCGAGAGCAGAGGATGCGAAACGCGTCGCCGAGGAGGAACGCGAAGCGGCGCTTCGTGTCGTCGAAGAACAAAAGAAGATCACCGAAAAAGCCGTCACGGACGCTCGTGATGCCGCGATCGAGGCTGAGTGCTCCGCGCGCGCGGATCCGGCGGAGATTGATCGGCTACAAGCGAAGATTGACGACGCTGAGCGAGAGTTGGCGCGCGTGAAATCGCAGGCCGAGTCGAACGCTGAACTTAAGAGAAGAGCGGATGAAGACGCGGCCCGAGCGCGAGAGGAAATTGCCCGCGCCGAAGCCGCGCGATTAGAGGCTGCGCGCTTGGAAGCGGAGGCGGAAGAACGGCGGAAACTCGCGGCTCAAGCTGAGGCTGAAGAAATTCGCCGACGCGAGGTTGAGGACGCCGAGCGCCGACGCGTCGCCGAAGAGGACGAGCAGCGTCGACAGCGAGAAGCTGAAGAGGAAAAGCGTCGCGTCGAAGCTGCGGAACACGCACAACGCGAGCGAGCGAAAGCCGAAGCCGAAGCCAAGGCTCAAGCTGATCGAGAGCGACTCAAATCGGAAGCCGTCGAGGCCAAGCGCGCTCGATCGGAGAAGCGCGCGCAAAAGCTCTTAAAGTCTGCCAAAAAAGCGTACAAGCTCGCCGAAGAGGCGCACGCTCGCGCGAGAGCGCTCCAAGACGCCGCGAGCGCCCCACATGCGACTGAATCCGATGTCACTCTCGCGAACGAGGCGGCGAAAGATGCGAACGAGGCGCAACAGAAATGGGACGCCGCGTACGCGCTCGCGAAGGATGCCATGGACGGGTTGGAAGAGAAGAAGTAGAGACGCCACGAGCGTCATTTTGTAACGATTACATCCGTATCGTTAGCTGTACGTCCTCCTCGTTTGATGCGTTCTCGTCTCCTCGTTCGCACAAAGTCGCGAAGTTGCTCGCTCTGGCGTCTCCAACTCGTCTTCAATCGTCCGCGAGCAGCCTCGCGTCGTCCGCCGCGAACCGTCGACGCGACAAATCCCAAACCGTTAAACTTATCCACGGCGGTTCCTCTCCACCGCGCGGCGTACGAATCGAACGGCGGTCTGTTCGCGCCAAAGTACATCGTCGGGGTATCGCGAGCGAGGTTCTTCGTCGAATCACGGCGTTGACCGCGTCGTTGTTAACCGCGCCGCCGCTACTCTAGTATGAATTACAAATCGCTCCTCCTCCTCTACCCGTCAGAACGTTCCGTGCGTCGAGCACACGTTGTACTCGAGGTATCTGTACCCCGAAAGCATAATCACCGCTAATAAGCCATCTACAAAGAACAAATGCCGAAGCGTAAACGTTCGCGCCGCCGGTTGGTTCGCGTACGTACCCGCGCGGTGTTTTTGCAGCGTCCACCACGCGTACCCCATCGCCATCATGTACTCGCCCTTGTAAAAGCTCGTCCCATCGTGCCTGTAGTACCTATTCGACGTCGCGACACCCAACACCCACGTCAACTGCGCCAACACCGAATCCCGACGCGTCATCGCCGCGCGTCCACGCCGAAACGCGCGCGAAAACCACGCCGTATCCATCGCCCACTCGCACGCCATGCCGATCGTCGCGCTTCGCGCCCAGAGAAACACCAAATCCTGATGCGGCCACCACAAACACCGCGGAACGACTATGCACCCAACCAACGCGAGCGCGGGAACGAGCGCGATCGCCACTCGCGCGCACTTGAGCGCCCTCGACGTCGTCTCGGCTCGACTCGCCGTCGCGGCTCCCCAAAACGCGGAATCCGTGGCGCCCGCCACGGCGAGCGTCATGGCCAACGCGAACGCGTTCGGTACGATTTCCATGTACCCACACACCGACGTGTTCGCCGTCGCCCGTCTCCATCGCGGAAGTCTCGTCGCGCACACGAACAAACTCACCAGCGCCTGCACCCCGAGCTCTCCGTGCGCCCCGACGCCGCTCGCGAGTTTATCGTACGCGACGCCCAACTGCGTCTCGCAAAACCGTTCGCACGCCGTCGTCCTCGTCGTCCTCGTCCCCGAGACCGCGCTCGCCCGTCGATCCAGCGCTGCCGACGACGACGTCGGCGAGCGTCGATACGACGTCATCGTCCCCGTCATAACGCGCGCGTCGTCGTCGACGTCGACGTCGACACCCATCACGACCGGTTCGGTCGTTACCGCCCCGGCTCCAGGCTTTGGCATCGCGCGCATCGTCCGCACGACCACCCGTCGCGGCGTCTCCCCCGCCGCCGCCGCCGCCGCCGCCGTCCCTCGTTCCGCAGCGTCCGCGTCGTCGTCCGCACGACCACCCGTCGCCCGCATCGGACCGAACCGAACCGATCCGCGCGCCAGTCTCGCGCCCATCCATCGCTCGCGCGTTCCCAGAGTGGGTGTGGTCCATGATGTGACGTGATGTACACACATTCAAGAAACCACCCTTACAATACGTGTAATAAAAGTCGTACTATAGTGGACATAAAACCTATGTATACGACGACGAACTATGAATGGTTAGTACTATCATATGATCGGATGAGATGGGATGTATCTGTAGTACCGTATGTACAAAACATACCTAGTGTGTGGTACCTAGGACCGAGTACGATGTAAACCCTACGCTACACACACCCCGGGAACGCGCGGAGGGTCGCGCCGCCCGCACCGACCGACGCGCGCACCTCGAGCGAGCGAGTCGACCGAAACGACCGAAACGACCGTCGACCCGAACATCGCGCGCGAGCGAGACGACGACGACGACGACGACGACGACGAACGAAGAGAAAGAGCGAGGCCGGAACGACGCTTCAGACTTTCGGGGAAGATGCCGTTCGGGTTTTTGAAAAAAGCCATCGGGGGCATCGCCTCTAAGATGCACAACGGCGGCGATAAGGAGCGGGAGAAGGCGGACGCGACGGACGCGATCGAGACGGACGCGACGGTCGAGGCGAAGGGACGCGTCGGCGACGACGGCGTCGGCGGCGGTAAACCCGCGACGACGACGACGTCCGAGCACCGCGGTGCGGGTGACGCGGGTGACGCGAGTGGTGCGGGTGTGAGTACTACCGAAAACGACGAGTCACGAACCGTCGTTGAAGTCATCGAACCCGCCGGGGTGGCGCCGCCGAAGGGACCTGGAAAGTACAAACCGCCGAAGACGACCCCGGCGGCGCCGACGGCGACGACGACGACGAAGAAACAGCGAGAGGCGGCGCTGGAACCGCTGGAAGACGGGTGGGAACGACCGGCGGCGAGAAAGACGGCGAAGAATTACGATAACAAGGATAACAAGGAGGACGCGGGCGAGGGCGAGGACGAGGCGTTATCCGCGGACGCCGTCGCGGGCGTCGAAGGAGGGTCGTCGTTGACGGCGCTGCCGCCGCTGCCGAAGCTCGAACACGCTGGATCTTGGGCGGATTTTGAAGATGAAGACGCGGCGGAGGCGGCGGAGGCGAGACGGGTGGAGGAGATTGCGCGAGTCAAGGCGGCGGAGGAGGCTCGGGCCAAGGCGCGCGCGGAAAAGGCGGCGGAGGAGGAAAGGAAGAGAGAGGCGGTGGCGAGAGCGCTCGCGGAAACGGGCGTGGATGATATGCTTTGTGAGATTGCGGACGATGAGGACGATGAGGATGAGGAGGAGAAGGAGACGGTGAAGGAGGTTGAAGCCGCCGCGCCGGCGAAGGAGAGCGAAAAGACTCTTTCTAAAAAGGAAAAGGCGAAATTGGAGGAGGAAGAATTCGCAAAGGCGCTCGAGGAACTCGGTTTGGCTGATAAGATTGCCGCTGAGGAACAGGCGGCGAACTCGGCCAAGGCTGAGGCGAGACGAAGAAAGAAGGAAAAGGCGAAGAAGGCGGCGGCGACGCCGAGCGGCGCCGAAACAGAAACCGTCAAGGTTGAGGAATCCGTCGCCGAAGCGCCGGTGGAACTCGTCGATCCGGCTGAAGCGAAGAAAAAGCTCGCGGCACAAGCTGCGAAAAAGAAGGCGCAAGCCGCAAAGAAGAAGCTCTCCGGAGCGCAGGCTGTCGCCGCCGCCGCCGCGGCAAAGGCAAAGGCAAAGAAGAAGTCTGGCTCAGCCAAGGACAAGTCCAAGTTTAACGAATTGCCGTCGTAAACGAACGACGTTGTGTTGGGCGTTTTATCAAACCATTTTTTTTTGTTTCATGAATTAATACACATTACTATCATCGTTCACGTCGCTGTACTGTACATCCATCCACAAACTAATTGTCAAACTCGAGCTCGCGAAGCGACTTGACCTCTGCGTCGCTCAGGATGCGCCACGCACCCTCGGGGAGATCGTCAATCTCGATGGTCCCTATTTGAACTCGAAACAGATCCACCACGCGAAGACCAAACTTTTCGCAAACGCGTCTAATCTGTCTATTCTTGCCCTCTCTCAGGTTAAACTCGAGAGTTCGCGAACCGCGACCCAACCGTCGCACATTCATCGGCAAAAGCTCCACACCCTCGAGCTGCACGCGCCCATTGAGCGATGTCATGTGCGATTCTCGAACGTCCGCATCCGTGGTGACGACGTATCTCTTCAAAACACCGTTCCCACCGATGATGCTTCGCGCCAACGCGCCGTCCTCTGTTAAAATCAACATCCCGCGGCTATCCTTGTCCAATCTCCCGCACACGTTAAATTTAGACGGATTCTTCGTCGCGCGCTTCAAATCCTCCATCGGCATACCATCCATCGCTCGCATCCACGCGTTTCGCGGCTCCACGCACGTCCACGCCGCGATTTCACCCTCGCTCGGCAGGTTACTCACCAAACCCGGCGGTTTATGCACCACCAACGTCAACTTAGACTCCAACCACGCCTCAGCCTCTCTCGAAATCTCAATCTTAGCCGTCGTCGGCGAACATTTAAACCCTTGTTCACGCACTCTCACGCCATCGACGAACACCAACCCATCCGCAATCAACCGCTCAGCCTCGCGTCTGGAACACGTTCCGCGTCTCGCCAGAATTTTACTCACCCGCTCCTCATCCCCGTCGCCGACATCCGCCCCGTACCCGCTCGACGTGAACCCGCGACCGACGGCGCGTTCGTACGGGTTCGAATCGAACCGTTCAAGCCGTTTACGCTCCGCCCCGAATCCTCGTTCGGGTCGTCTTTGCGGCGTCGGTCTTCGTTCGCGAATTCCTTCTTCTCCAAGCTGTGGCGGCTGCCGCTGCTGTCGACGCCCGCGTCGCGCGTCCTCATCGCCGTTCGATCCAAAGTCTCGACGCGACGACGACGACGTCGACGATACCACACTCGCCGCGCCTCTCGTCCGGCGAAACAGATTAGTCGGCGCGCGGCGCCATCGCGCGACGTTGGATGCCGAGCACAACATGCGCGCGTCGAGGAGTAACGAACACGCGCGACGTCGAATGCCGAGTCGTCACTGCGCGAAACGTTCGTTCCCGTGAACCACGACGACGATGGTTTCGATGGTTTCGATGACGACGATGGCGACGACCTCGACGACGACGACGACGGTCGTCGGTGCGCGCTCGACGCGCGCGTTCGGTGGTGGCGCGACGACGACGCCGAAGCCGATGATCAAACACACCGCGCAAAGACAACGGGATCAGCGGCGCGTGCGCGGCGTCGTCGTCGGTGGGGCGACGAGCAGAGCCATCGCGACGCGCGCGGTGGTTGGTGATGAGGATGGCGCGCGCGCGGACGCGAGGAAACAGCGCCGGGAGGCGACGACGCTGAAGACGATGGTGAATGAGAAGAAGAACGCGATCGAGGACGAGGCGAAGTCGTGGTGGGATCGCGCGTCTCGCGTCGTCGGTGCGTCCGCGTTGGCGCTCGCTCTCGCGGTGACGGCGACGATGATGACGCCGGATGCGGCGCTCGCGGCGAGAAGCGGTGGACGCATGGGCGGTGGGAGTTTTAGGGCGAGCTCGATGTCGTCGTACAGGGCGCCCTCGAGGTCCCTCGGGTCGTCGGGGTCTTCGTTTTCCTCGTACTCGGCACCGAGCGTCGCCACGAGCGCTGGCGTCACCACGGCCGGGGCGCCGTTGAGGACGTCTGGGTTTTTCCTCGCGCCGATGTTCGGGTACGGGTTCGGGATGCCGATGTTTTTCGGCGGGGGATTCTTCAACTTGATGCTCGTCTTCATGTTGATTTCTTTCTTGACCAATACGATGCAGAACCTCACGGGCGGTGGGTTCGGGGACGGTATGGTGGCTGGCGGTGATTCCATCAGCGTCGTCAAGATTCAAGTCGGCCTCATCGGCTCGGCTCGGGCGCTTCAAAAGGATTTGGAGCGCATCGCGGATCGCGCCGATACGTCGTCTCCAGATGGATTACACTACGTCCTGGAGGAGACGGTGCTCGCGCTCTTGCGCAACCCGGAGTACTGCGTGTACGGATACGCGACATCCAAGGTGTGCAGAGGCCCAGAACAGGCTGAGGAAACCTTTAACGACTACTCCATCGACGAACGCGGCAAGTTTGAAAAGGAGACGCTCGTCAACGTCAACTCCCGCAAGCGCACCGCATCCGCCGGTTCCGTCGCCGGCGAAGACACCAACGACTACATTCTCGTCACCATCATCGCCGCTTGCGACGGCGGCGTCAAAATGCCCGAGATCACCGGCGCGCCCGACATTAAGACGGCGCTCAAGCGTCTCGGCGCCGTTCGCGTCGAAGCCTTACAAGCCGTCGAGGTTCTCTGGACCCCACAGGAGGACGGCGACACCCTCACCGCGACCGAGATGCTTCGCGATTACCCGCTTCTCGTCAATTTGTAACGCTACGATTTATCCATGATCGTTTCTTTCTCTGCGAAACCCAAATCCAAAACGACAGTCGATCGATACCTGCGCGCGCCCCGCCCCGATTGCGTGTCCATTCGGCACATATTACACTGTATACTCATATGGGAACCAAAAAGACCGTTGGAAAACATGAACCGGCACACACGCACGCGCGCCGACCGCGACACATCTCGCCGCGCGACGCGCCCGCGCGACTCCCGCGATGCCGCACGGTTCACCAGTGATGCGACACGGATCCCCGACGCCGACGGAATCCGCCGCCGCCCGCGCGCAATCCCTCGCGCGTAAACTCAACGATGCCATCAGCCGATGCGAAGTCAACGCTTGGACCCACGTCGGCGGCTCGTCGTCGGAATCCGCCGATTCCATCGAACTCCGCGCCCTCGTTGACGTGCACGGGGCGTTGGAAGAGATGACGCATCGTTTACACGCGATGTGTGACGTCGGTGGACGCGGCTCGCCGGTCGGAAGGGAGCTGAGGGATTTCAACGCGATGTCAGAGGCGTTGGAGGGCGCCAGACGCGCGGCGTTTGGCGCGTGTTTGAAGGCGTTGGAGGCCGTGAACGAAGAGCGTAGCATCGTGCGGGAAGTGAGAGAGTTTGTGGAGATGCCGGGGGATTTGGAGATGATGCACCGGGCGGAGGAGATGCGCGGGATGAGTGGGCAGTATCAGCAACAGCACGAGCGGACGACGCCGCAACAACGCTTCTTCGTTGGCGCGGACGACGCGGATGTCGAACGACGGGAAGAAGAGAC
>Ga0181601_10002918_pt1 | contig 14538 bp, 9 predicted proteins | sample 041ome_8_FD_133020 | JGI IMG/M metagenome (GOLD analysis project Ga0181601, IMG submission 133020) | Coastal salt marsh microbial communities from the Groves Creek Marsh, Skidaway Island, Georgia - 041407BS metaG (megahit assembly) | ecosystem: Environmental > Aquatic > Marine > Intertidal zone...
ACCGCATCGTCGATCCAGCCCTTGAGGCGGGTTGCCTCCTTCACCGAGATCATCGGGCCGATGAAGGTATCGCGGTCCTTGGGATCGCCCGCCTTCAGCGTGGCGGTCTTGGCCACGAGCATGTCCCTGAACTCGTCATAAACATCCTCATGAATGATGATGCGCTGCACGCCGATGCAGCTCTGGCCGGACTGGTAGAACGCGCCGAATATGATGCGCTCCATCGCATCGTTAAGGTCCGCATCCTTGTCCACGATCACCGCAGCATTGCCGCCCAGTTCCAGCACGACCGGCTTCTTGCCTGCCTTGGCCTTCAGCGCCCAGCCAACGCCGGGCGATCCGGTGAAGCTCAATAGCTTCAGCCGCTCGTCAGTAGTGAACAGGTCCGCCCCGTCGCGGCTTGCAGGAAGGATCGAGAAAGCGCCTTCGGGCAGAACATCACACTCGGCCAGCACCTCGCCCATGATGATCGCGCCAAGCGGCGTCATGCTGGCGGGCTTCATCACGAAAGGACAGCCCATGGCGATGGCAGGCGCGATCTTGTGCGCTGCCAGATTGAGCGGAAAATTGAACGGCGAGATGAAGCTGCACGGCCCGATCGGCACGCGCTTCCACATGCCCATGTAGCCCTTGGCGCGCGGGGAAATGTCGAGCGGCTGGACTTCGCCGTAATTGCGGGTGGCCTCCTCGGCAGCGATCTTGAAGGTGTCGATCAAGCGGCCGACTTCGCCTTCCGCATCGTTGATCGGCTTGCCCGCCTCGACACACAGCGAATAGGCAAGCTCGTCAAACCTCTCGCGAAAGCGTGCCACGCAATATTCAAGCACGTCGCGCTTCTCGTAACTCGCCAGTCGCGCCATCGGCTCAGTAGCGCGCACGGCCCCGGCAATCGCTTCCCCGATGATATCGGGCGTTGCAAGCGCGGTGCGAAAAGCGACCTCGCCCGTGTACTTGTCCAGCACCTCGAGATCGGTGTTGGGCTGCGCGGCCTTGTTGTTGAGGTAGAGCGGATAGGTGTCTTTGAGTTTCATTGCTGTCTCTCCCCCCTCCCGTTTGCGGGAGGGGAACGGCTTGCACTACAATTCGGCCGAAAGCTTCTTTATGTCGATATTCAGGATCTGGTCGTTCTCCGAATAATCGACTGGGCAATCGATGAGGTGGACACCCGGCGCATCGCGGCAATGCGCCAGCGTTTCGCGCAGGTGATCGCTGCTTTCGATCCGGTAGCCCTTTGCCCCAAAGCTCTCCGCGAACTTCACGAAATCCGGGTTGCCATAGGTCAGGCCCCAGTCCTTGAAACCCATGTTCGCCTGCTTCCAGCGGATCATGCCATAGCTGTCATCGCGCAAGATGAGGACGGTCAGGTTGAGGCCGAGGCGCACCGCGGTCTCCATCTCCTGATCGTTCATCATGAAGCCGCCATCGCCGCAGATCGCCATCACCTTGCGATCGGGATAGAGCATGGCGCTCATCATCGCAGACGGCAGGCCTGCCCCCATGGTGGCCAGCGCGTTATCGAGCAGCACGGTGTTGGGCAGATACGCCGTGTAACCGCGTGCAAACCAGATCTTGTACACCCCGTTGTCGAGGCAGATGATGCCATCTTCCGGCTGGCAATCGCGCACCTGCTGCACAAGGTGCGGCGGGAAGATCGGGAAGCGCCTGTCTGCTGCCAGCGGCGCTGTGTGGTCCACCTCGCCCTTGCGATAGGCAAGCATGTGGTCAAACTTCCACTTGCCCTGCGGCACCACGTCTTCCTTGATCTGCCAGATGGCGTTGGCGATATCGCCGATCACCTCGATCTGCGGGAAATACACCGGATCCACCTCGGCCGTGCGGGTGGAGACGTGGATCACGCAAGGCCCGCCCTGCTTCATGAAGAAGGGCGGCTTCTCGATCACGTCGTGGCCGACGTTGATGATGCAGTCCGAATCCTCCACCGCGCGGTGGACGAAATCGCCGGCAGACAGCGCCGCGCAGCCAAGGAACAGCGGGTGGCGTTCGTCGATAACGCCCTTGCCCATCTGGGTGGTGAGGAAGGGGATGCCGGTCTTCTCGACAAACTGACGCAACATGCGGCCGGTCATCTTGCGGTTGGCACCTGCGCCGATCACCAGCACGGGAGCCTTGGCCGCTTCGATAGCCTGCACCGCCTGACGCACCGCTTTGGGTTCTGCCGAGGGACGGCGCGCCAGCGAGCGCGGGATGGGCGTGGCATCGGAATGCTCGTCAGCAATGTCTTCGGGCAGTTCGAGATGCACCGCGCCGGGCTTTTCCTCTTCCGCGATGCGATAAGCCTCGCGCACACGGCTGGGAATGTTGTCGGCTGCGGCCAGCTGGTGCGCATATTTCGTGATCGGCCCCATCATCGAGACAACGTCCAGAATCTGGAAGCGGCCCTGCTTGGACTTCTTGATCGGCTTCTGCCCGGTGATCATCATCATCGGCATGCCGCCCAGCTGGGCATAGGCTGCGGCGGTCACGAAATTCGTCGCACCCGGCCCCAGCGTGGCGAGGCAGACGCCGGTCTTGCCTGTGTGACGGCCATAGGTCGCGGCCATGAAACCTGCGCCCTGTTCGTGCCGTGTCAGCACCAGCTTGATCTTGTCGGAGCGTGAAAGCGAATCGAGGAAATCGAGATTCTCCTCCCCCGGAACGCCGAAGATGTATTCGCAGCCCTCTTCCTCGAGACACTGGATGAACAGATCCGATGCCTTTTGCTTGCCGTCAGCCATGGTAGTTGATCCCCCCCCCCTGTCACCGCAGGCCCCTTCCCCCTCGGAAAGGCCTTTCCCGGTAACCAGATTGTCGCGACCACGAGCCTTTTGGCTCTGCATCGAAGCTGTATCAGAGGCTTTTCCCAGAGTCAGGCACTAATAACCCAACGCAAGGTCTACCTCGGAAATCATCGGCTGGCCGCGCAGGTAATTGCCGCAATTGGCGACAAAGCGCTGCCCCGCCATGAGCCTGCTGCCTTCTGTGGGAAGGCCCGCCATGTGCATCGTGATATGCGCACCCGGTGCATCCCACAGCGGGTGTTCGGGCGGCAGCGGTTCGGGATCGGTCAGGTCGAGGATCGCCCCGCCAAGTTTGCCTGCATGAAGCGCGGCAATCAGCGCGTCCTGGTCCACGATGTCAGCCCGCGCGACGTTCACCAGCACGGCATCAGACTTCATCGCGGCCAGCACTTCAGCACTGATCATGCCGCGGGTCTCAGGCGTGCCGGGCATGGCCAGCACCACCCAGTCGAACTCGCCGATCCGCGCCTGCCATTCGTCAGGACCCAGCGCGCCATCGGCAGCACTGCGCCGCATCGGCGTGACCTCGGCCCGGAACCCCTCGAGCATGCGGCCCACGCCCTGCCCGATCTCGCCATATCCCATGACAAGCACCTTCGCCCCGGCCAGTTCGCGCTTGGCACCGCCCATTTGCGGCTCCAGCCAGTGCTTCTTGTCCATCGCCCGCACGATATCGGCATGGCCGCGGGCGAAGGCGAGCATTGCCATCAGCGTGAATTCGGCCACCGTATTGGCATTGATGCCCGAGCCATTGGTGAGCGTGACACCGCGCGCTGCAAGATCATCCAGCGGCATCCAGTCCACGCCTGCGAAAATCGTGTTGAGCCACTTCAGCTTGCCCGCCTTGCCCAGCGCTTCCAATGGCGCGGTCTTGTCGAACATGTCGAACCAGCCGATTTCCGCTTCGGGTGCCAGCGCCACCAGTTCCTCGCCCGTTTCCCACCAGCGCGCCTCGATCTGTTCGGGCAGGTGCGGCTCCAGCATGGGCCGCGCGATGGCGGGAAGTACGGCGATTGTCATGGTGTATTCTCTCCCTGTAGTCTGCTCAGCCGAGCTTCCATTCCCAGCCCAGCCGATCGCCATCCATGACTTCCACGCCCTGGGCGACAAGCTGATCGCGCAGGGCATCGGAGGTGGCGAAATCCTTCTCCGCACGGGCAGCCTTGCGGCCTTCCAGCGCGCGTTCGATTTCCGCTTCGGTGATGGTTGCGCCCTTGGGTGCAATGCGCAGGTCCTTGCGGTCCAGCGTCATCACGCCAAGCCCCAGCACCGCGTCCATCGCGGCAAGCGCCTGCAGCTTGTGCACCGGATCGGCCTTCTTCACGTCCAGCAGTTCCTCGAACACGGTCAGCGCCTGCGGGGAGTTGAGATCGTCGGACATGGCCTCGTCAAACCGGTGCAGCAGCGGCAACAGCGCGCCGCCGATTTCATCTTGCGCTTGCTCCAGCGTCCAGCCGCCTTCGGGCTCTGCGGGCAGTTCCTCGACACGGGCCCTGGCCTTTTCCATGCCGATCAGGATGCGCTTAAGGCGAGTGAGCGCGGCTTCGAGCCCGTCCCAGCTGAATTCCAGCTCGCTGCGGTATTGTGCCTGCAGGCACATCATGCGGTAGGCGAGCGGCGCATAGCCCTTGTCGATCAGCAGTTGCAGCCGCAGGAACTCGCCCGAAGACTTGCTCATCTTGCCGCTGCGTTCGACCAGGAAGTTGTTGTGCATCCAGATGCGCGCGCCGGAATTGGCCGCATCGGACAAGCCGCCGCAGTCGCAGAACGCCTGGTTCTGCGCGATTTCGTTGGGGTGATGGATTTCGCGGTGGTCGATGCCGCCGGTGTGGATATCGAAGGGGAAGCCGAGCAGCTTGCCGCTCATCACCGAGCATTCAAGGTGCCAGCCGGGCGCGCCCTTGCCCCACGGGCTGTCCCATTCCATCTGCCGCTTTTCGCCCGCCGGAGTCTTGCGCCAGATGGCGAAGTCCGCCGCATTGCGCTTGCCTTCGACCGTGTCGATCCGGCTTTCACCTTCCTCGGTAACGGCACGGGCGAGCCGCCCGTAATCCTCCACCGAGGCGACATCGAAATAGAGGCCGGATTCGAGCTCGTAACAATGCTTGTCCGCGATCGATTTCGCGAACTCCAGCATCTCGTTGATAAAGTCGGTGGCGACGGACCAGTGCGCCGGCTGGCGAATGTTGAGCGCCTTCACATCCGCCCAATAGGCCTCGGTATAATGCTTGGCGATGTCCCAGATGGACTGCGCCTTCTCGGCCGCCATCTTCTCCATCTTGTCTTCGCCTGCGTCGGCATCATCAGTCAGATGGCCGACGTCCGTGATGTTGATCACATGGGTGAGCTTGTAGCCCTTCCAGCTGAGCGTGCGGCCCAAGAGGTCTGCAAACACATAAGCGCGCATGTTGCCGATATGCGGGTAATTGTAGACCGTGGGGCCGCAAGTATAGACGCGCGCTTCATGGGCATGGACGGGCTGGAAGGCCTCTGCCTTGCGGGTCAGCGAATTGAAGAGCTTGAGCGGCTTGGTCATGGCGAAGCGCTCTAGGTCCGATTCTCCGCTGCGACAAGCCGGGGGCGATGGAACACATGGAACACGGTTCTAAGCCAGAAAAACTGCGGTGGTTGAAATAGCGGTTTTGTGCGGATCAGGAGGGGAAATCTGCAGGTCATGGCGAAGCGTTTGAACACGACTTCCGGCGGGTAGGAAACCGCTGCTCAGAACTCTGCGAGTTGCAGCCCGACAAGGTCCCAGCCGATCCCGTCACGCGCGAACACCATCACCGGGCCGGGTGTGCCATCCTCAAAGGTGGAGACAGCGCGAAACTGGTCAAGGCTGTCGCGCTCCACATCCCATTTCAGATCCTGCCCGCGAAACCGCTCCGGCACAAAGGGCAGCGCGATGCCGCCCACGGTCACAATATTGGCGATGCCTTGCGGGGTCAGCGCATTGTCGACCGCTGCCCCGGCAATCTCGCCCGCTATCGCTCCACCGATCTGCGCGAGCACCCCGCCATCCTGCGTGCGCTCTGCAATTTCTGCGGTAATCGAGGTATTGGCCTGTTCCTGCAACCGCTCGAAATCGATCCGCTCGTCCAGCTCGGCAAGGTCCCCCGCCTGCGCGGCATCGACAATGCCCTTCATGGCCAGCCACGGCGAAGCGACAAACCAGCCGCCCACGATCAGAGCTGCGAGGAGGATGAGGGTGAGGAGTTTACGCATCAATCCACCTCGAACAAATCAGCCAGTTGCTCGATGATCGTGCCGCCCAGCTGTTCCGCATCCATGATCGTAACCGCGCGCTTGTAGTAGCGGGTCACGTCATGGCCGATGCCGATCGCGACGAGCTGGACGGGTGACTGCTTCTCGATCCATTCGATCACCCTCCTGAGGTGCGTTTCGAGATAGCCCGCATTGTTCACGCTGAGCGTTGAATCGTCCACCGGTGCGCCATCTGAAATCACCATCATGATGCGGCGGTCTTCCGGGCGGGCCAGCAGGCGGTCATGCGCCCACAGCAGCGCTTCGCCGTCGATGTTTTCCTTCAGCAGCCCTTCGCGCATCATCAGGCCAAGGTTGCGGCGCGCGCGGCGCATTGGCTCATCCGCCTTCTTGTAAATGATGTGGCGCAGATCGTTGAGGCGGCCCGGATTGGCCGGCTTGCCGTCTGCCAGCCAGCGTTCGCGGCTTTGCCCGCCCTTCCACGCGCGGGTGGTGAAGCCGAGGATTTCCACCTTCACCCCGCAGCGTTCTAGCGTGCGGGCAAGGATATCCGCGCTGATCGCGGCGATGGAGATGGGGCGCCCGCGCATCGAACCGGAATTGTCGATCAGCAGGGTGACAACGGTGTCCTTGAAGTCCTGCTCATGCTCCACCTTGTAGCTCAGCGAATGGCCGGGGCTGACGACCACACGGGCAAGCCGCGCGGCATCGAGCAGGCCCTCTTCCTGGTCGAAATCCCAGCTGCGGTTCTGCTGTGCCATCAGGCGACGCTGCAAGCGGTTGGCGAGGCGCGTGACGACACCGGCAAGGCCTGCCAGCTGGCTGTCGAGATAGGCGCGGAGCCGGTCCAGTTCCTCGTAATCGCACAGGTCCTGCGCTTCGACCACTTCATCAAAAGCGGTGGTGAAAGCCTTGTAATCAAACGATTCGGGAAGGTCGGTCCACGGGCGATTGGGGCGCACGGGCATCATGCCCTCCTCGCCATCCTCGCCCGGCTCGCCCTCGGTCATCTCGCTTTCCTGCTCGACTTCCTGCGTCTCTTCGCTCTCGCCATCGCCTTCGGACTGTTCGCCCGGCATCTGCTGGGTCTGGCTGTCAGCATCGAGCTGGTCGTCATCGCCGTCCTGCTCGTTCTCGTCCGAACCGTCATCGTCCGGGACGTCGTCGTCGGATGTGTCGTCCTCCGTCTCTTCCTGGCGGACGAGTTCGAGGTGGCGCAGCATGTCCATCGTCAGGCTCTGGAAGGCCTTCTGGTCATCGATGGAGAGCGCCAGCCGGTCGAAATCCTCGTGCACCGCCTCCTCGATCCACTCGCGCACCATGTCCACGCCGGCCTCGGCATTGAAGGGAATCGGCTGGCCGGTCAGCTTTTCGCGCAGCAGCAGGCCGAGCGCGGTTTGGATCGGCACATCTTCGCGCGTGCTGGCGCGGGTGATCGGGTCTGCCGCCAGCCGCATCGCCTGCGCAGAGCCGAGGTTGCGGCGCATGCCGGTGTAATTGTTGGAACCCAGCGCCTCGTAACGCACCTGCTCCACCGCGTCATAGCAAGCGCGCGCCTGCGGCTCGACAGGGGCGTTGCGGTTGTGGAGCGCAGTGTTGTGGTGCCGCATCTTGAGCGCAAAACTGTCTGCAAAGCCGCGCGCCTGCATCGCCTGGTCTGGCGGCAGATTGCGCCCCGGCATGGGCACGCGGATCGCCTTGCCCTGCACATTGGGGGGTTCGGCCGTCCACGAGACTTCGGCCTCCGGCTCCTTACCGATGGCACGGGCAGCGCCGGTCAGCGCCAGTTTGAAGCGATCAAGGGGGGATTCGTTGGCCACGGCTTCGCTATAGGTGCCCCCGCGTCTCTCGGAAACCCCGCCCTTTCGACTGTCAGAGGTATTGCGCGCTGCCGAACACGCCGATCAGCAGCGGATCGTTGGTTTCGCGCGGATTGGCACGGATCGCGGCCTCTTCCACCCCGATTTCCCGCCAGATCACATCATTGACGCGGCTGGAAAGCGTGCTGCTGACACGGGCGACGTCGACACCGGTCAGTTCATTTAGGATCTGCGCCACCAGCGGTTCCTGCGCCACGCGCATGGCATCGCCAACTTCGGGCACCATCGCCTCGACCAGCGCATCGCCCATTTCACCGCGCAGGAAGCCGGTTGCAGCCGTCGGCCCGCCACGCACCAGCGCCACCGCGTTTTCCGCGCCAATCACGCGCACCGCATCAGCCACGATAGGTGCAGCCCGGCGCGAACCGCGCTCCGCCACGTCGATGAAGGCGCGATCGAGCCGGTCCTTGAGCAAGGCGGAGGTGAGGATCGAGGCGAGCACACCGCCACGGCTACCGAAGATATTGTCCAGACCGAGCAGGTCCACGCCTTCGGCCCAATAGCCGCCATCGGCCGTCAACCGCGCAAAGGCGCGGCTGGAGGAGAGGAACAGCAACTGCCGGATCGCATCCACCAGGCTGAAGCCGCCCATGCTCGAACAGCCCGGCAGCGCCAATGCGCTGGCACCCAGCATCCCGCCCAGAACCGCACGGCGGCTGGCAAGGCTCTTTTCCATCATTGTCATCGCATATCTCCTCTCCGGCGCTTGCGGGCCTTGCCCATCATTGCCCATATCGGGAGCGATGAACCGTGCCCGCCTCCTTGTCTTCAACGCCGCCCTCGGAACGCTGGATTACCGCGTCCCCGACGGCATTGAGGTGCAAGAAGGCAATGTTGTGGTCGCACCTCTCGGCCCGCGTCGAGTTACTGGTATAGTGTGGGATCCTGAACGGTTGCCGTCAGACACGGTCCCGGACAGCAAGCTGCGCCCGCTGCTGGGCCTATTGCCTGTCCCGCCGTTGAAGCCCGCGCTGATGCGGCTGATCGAATGGACCGCGGATTATTACTGCGCCAGCATGGTTTCGGTGGCGCGCATGGTCCTGTCCAGCGGCGGGGCGCTTAAGGGCCCGGCGACCATGACCGAATATCGCCTGTCCGGCGGAATGCCCGAACGCATGACCCCCCAGCGCGAGGCTGCGATTGAGGCGCTCGACAACGAACAGGCCACGATCCGCGAACTGGCGGGGATCGCAGGCGTATCCGAAGGCGTGCTGCGCGGCCTTGTGAACCAGGGCGTGCTTGAGCCGGTCGAGGTCGATTGCGACCGCCCCTACCCCCGCGCCCGCGCCGATTTTGACGAGCCCGAACTGAGCGAGCAGCAACGCGACGTGGCAGACCGGCTGGTTGATGCGGTAAAATCGCACGGATTCGCGCCTTTCCTGCTCGACGGGGTGACCGGATCGGGAAAGACGGAAACCTATTTCGAAGCCATCGCCGCCGCCATTGCGGAGGACCGGCAAGTGCTGGTACTGCTGCCCGAAATCGCGCTGACCGAAGCCTTTCTCAAGCGTTTCGAGACCCGCTTCGGCACGCCGCCGATCCTTTGGCACTCCTCGCTGAAAGCCACCGAACGACGCCGAGCATGGCGCGCCATTTCCAGCGGCGAGGCGCAGGTGGTTGTAGGCGCGCGCTCGGCCTTGTTCCTGCCTTATGATCGGCTGGGCCTGATCGTGGTCGATGAAGCGCATGAGATCAGCTTCAAGCAGGATGACGGCGTGCGCTACAACGCGCGCGATATCGCCGTGATGCGCGCACGGTTCGAGAAGTTCCCCGTGGTCCTCGCCAGCGCCACGCCTGCACTGGAAAGCCTGACGATGGCGGATCAGGGCGTTTACGATAAGCTGGTGCTACCCAGCCGATTTGGCGGCGCGCAATTGCCAGCCATTTCCACAGTGGACCTGACCAAAGAAGTGCCGCCGCGCCAGCACTGGATCGCGCCTCCATTGGTAGAGGCCCTCAAGGACCGGCTGGAAAAGGGCGAGCAGTCGCTGCTGTTCCTCAACCGCCGCGGCTATGCCCCGCTGACGCTCTGCCGCAATTGCGGGCACCGCTTCAAATGTCCCAATTGCAGCGCCTGGCTGGTGGAACACCGCTTGTCCCGCCGCCTCGCCTGCCACCATTGCGGACTGGAGACCACGCCGCCCGATGCCTGCCCCGAATGCGGTGAGGGTGATTGCCTCGTCGCCTGCGGCCCCGGCGTGGAGCGAATTGCCGACGAGGTGGCGCAAATCCTGCCCGATGCGCGCGTGGCCATCGCTACCTCCGACACGCTCAATTCGCCGGAGAAAGCCGCCGAGTTCATCGCCATGGCAGAAGCTGGCGCGATTGACGTGATCGTGGGCACGCAGCTTGTCACCAAGGGCTTTCACTTCCCCGAACTAACGCTGGTGGGCGTGATCGACGCGGATCTTGGCCTTGAAGGCGGGGACTTGCGCGCGGCGGAGCGGACATACCAGCAGGTGGCGCAGGTGGCAGGCCGCGCCGGTCGCGGATCGAAACCCGGCGAAGTGCTGATCCAGACACGCCATCCGGACGCGCCCGTGATCGCCGCGCTTGCCAATGGGGACCGCGATGCCTTCTACGAAGCGGAGACGGAAGCCCGCCGCGATGCCGGCGCACCGCCCTTTGGCCGCTGGGCCGCGATCATCATCTCCAGCGAGGATGACCGCGAAGCGCGCGAGGCTGCCAACCGCATCGGCGCCGCTCGCCCCAACCTCGATGACGTGATGATCCTCGGCCCCGCTTCTGCCCCCATGGCGCTGCTGCGCGGCCGCTATCGCTATCGCCTGCTGATCAACGCCCGGCGCAGCGCCAATGTGCAGGACGTGATCCGCCAATGGCTAGGCGCGCTCGATTTCCCCCCGGGTGTGCGGGTGAGCGTGGACATAGATCCGTATAGTTTCGTGTGAACCTCACCCGCTAGGTTGCGGTCAACAATGGCCAAACCCGTTCTTGTTCCCGTGCTGGGTGACCAGTTGACCCGCACCCTTGCCAGCCTGCGCGGGCGGGCGAAAGACGACACCGTTACCCTGATGATGGAGGTGTGGGACGAAGCGACTTACGTGCTCCACCACAAGCAGAAGATCGCGCTGGTCTTTTCCGCCATGCGCCACTTCGCGGCAGAGCTTGAGGATGCCGGCTGGCAGGTCGATTACGTGAAGCTCGACGATCCCGACAATTCCGGAAGCTTCACCGGCGAAGTCGCCCGCGCCATCGAACGCCACGAGCCGCGCGAAATCCGCGTGGTCGAGGCGGGCGAGTTTCGCGTGGCGCAGGCGATGGCAGAATGGCCAGACAAGTTCGCCTGCCCCGTCGAGATTCTGCCAGACGACCGCTTCATCGCCAGCATAAGCGAATTTCGTGATTGGGCAGAAGACCGCAAGACCTTGCGCATGGAGCATTTCTATCGCGAGATGCGCCGCAAGACCGACCTGTTGATGGATGGCGACGAGCCTGAAGGCGGCAAGTGGAATTACGACCACGACAATCGCGAACCGCCGAAAAAGGGCCTGTTCGCTCCGTCACGCCCGCTGTTCGAACCCGATGACATCACCTGCGAGGTGATCGAACTGGTGCAGGACCGGTTTGGCCACCATTTCGGCAATCTCGATAGCTTTCACTGGCCCGTCACCCGCGACGAGGCGGAAAAGGCGGCGGATGCCTTCTTCGCCGAACGCTTGCCCGATTTCGGCCAGTACCAGGACGCGATGGTGTGCGGGGAGGACGACCTGTTCCACTCCATGCTCTCGACCAGCATCAACCTCGGCCTGCTCGATCCGCTCAACCTGTGCCAGCGCGCCCAAGAGGAATACCGCAAGGGCAATGCGCCACTGAACAGCGTCGAAGGCTTCATCCGCCAGATCATCGGCTGGCGTGAATATGTGCGCGGCTTCTACTGGCATTTCATGCCGGGGCTGGAAGAAACAAACGAACTCGATGCCACGCGCGACCTGCCGGAATTCTACTGGACCGGCGAAACCGGGATGCGCTGCCTTGCCGATTGCGTGCGCTCCACGCGAGACAATGCCCATGCGCACCATATCCAGCGGCTGATGGTGCTCGGCAATTTCGCGCTGATCGCGGGCATCGATCCGCGGCAGGTGCAGGACTGGTTCCTCGTCGTCTATGCCGATGCCTATGACTGGGTGGAACTGCCGAACGTGGCGGCAATGGCGCTTTACGCCGATGGCGGGAAGCTGGCCTCCAAACCCTATGCGGCAAGCGGGAACTACATCAACAAAATGTCCGATTACTGCGGCGAGTGTCGCTATTCGGTCAGCAAGAAGACCAGTGAGGACGCGTGCCCCTTCAACGCGCTCTACTGGCACTTCATGGACCGCAATCGTGTTCGGCTGGAAGCCAACCACCGCATCGGCCGCATCTTTGCCACATGGGACAGGATGGGCGAGGAACGACAGGGTGAATATCTGGACAGCGCCGAAAAATTCCTTTCTTCTCTGCAACCTGCATCGAAGGGTTGGGCACGGAATTAGGTGATTTCTTGTGAAATCACCTGTTCAGCCAGCCTCGCCTGTGCATAGTGTCGGAAATACCGAATCGCATCGAACCGGGGACTGAAATCATGCGTAAACTGATTGCGGCCACCGCAGTACCCTGTCTTGCCACCCTTGCCCTTGCCACTCCTGCTGTCGCGCGGGACTGGTTCGTGGCCGAAACCAACAACTTCATCGTGAAGTCGGAAGATGACGAGGAAGGCACCCGCGAATTCGCGATGGAGCTGGAACGTTTCGACATGGCGTTGCGCACCTTGCAGAGCCTGCCGATCGGCGAGGAACAGCCCACACGCGCCACCAAGCTGACAGTTTATCGCTTCGGCGACATTGGCGACATTGGCCGCATGGCAGGATCGAACGGCGTGGCCGGTTTCTACATCCCGCGCGCTGGCGATTCCGTGGCCTTCACCCCGGCGCGCGAGGAGCGCCGCCGTTCGATGTCCGTAACCGATCCCGACCGCCGCCGCCGCGATATCCAGCGGCTCGACGCGGTCAGCGTGCTGCAGCACGAATATGTCCACTATTTCATGATGCAGCATTTCCCGGCGGCCTATCCCGCCTGGTACGTCGAAGGTTATGCCGAGCTGCTGGCAACCATGCGCTTCAACGATGACGGATCGTTCCACGTCGGCGATCCGCCGCAGTATCGCGCCTACCAGATCTTCCAGATGCGCCAGTTCCCGCTCGAAGACATGCTGGACGCCAAGCACGAGCTGGGCCGGCGCGAAGCCTACCAGTTCTATGGCACCGGCTGGCTGCTTGCCCATTACCTCAACTTCAACAAGCAGGCCGAGCTCAACGAATATCTGACCGCCATCGGTCAGGGCGAAGACAGCCTTGAGGCCGCGCGCCGCATCTTTGGTGATCTTGATGCGATTGACCGCGAATTGCTCAGCTACCGCAGCGGCAGCTTCCCGGGTTATGACGTGCGGCCGCAGAATTATGTCGAACCGCAGGTCACCCTGCGCGCCACGAGCGACATCGAAGAGGACCTGATCGACTACGAGATGCGCCTGCGCCGCGGCGTGGGTGAGGACGAGGCCAAGAGCATCGCGTCCAGCATCAGCAGCGCCATCGGCGGTTCCTCAAGCGACCTTTATGCCCTGGGCCTGCTGGCACGCGCGCAAATGGCGGCGGACGATTATGACGCTGCCGAAGTCACGGCGCGACGCATGCTCGAGCTTGATCCGGATTCGATCGAGGGCAATCTGGCGTTGAGCTATGTCGCGATCGAGCGAATCGAGGATGATCCCAACTGGGCCGACACGGCGCGCGAAGCCGCTCTTGCAGCAGCCTCCCTCGACCTTGCCGATCCGCGCGCGCGCATTGCGTATTACTATTCCTACCTCGAAGAGCGGGTGGAACCGCCGGAAAACGCGATCATCGCGCTAGAAGGCGCTTATGACCATGCGGGTTCCGATCCGGCCTACCGTATCTTCCTTGCCCGGCAACTGATAGCGGAAAACCGGCTCGACACGGCAGAAACCGTGCTCATGCCCATCGCCTTCCGCGGACATAACCAGGGAGACGACGAGGAAGAAGAGGACGAGGACAACAACGATCCGCCCTCGCTGCTGGACATCCTCGACGCGATCAAGGCTGACGACCGCGATACTGCGCTGGCCCAGATGGATGAACTGATCCACTGGGAAGAGGAAGACGAAGACGCCTGATAATCAGGCCATACAGCGGCGGGATCAGGCCCCTTTGGCCTCCCGCCGCAGAAATTCGCGCTTGATTGCTTCGCCATAGGCATAACCGCCGAGCGATCCGTCGGCCGCGATTACGCGGTGGCACGGCACCAGCACCGCCACCGGGTTTGCTCCATTTGCGCCGCCTACCGCGCGGCTGGCTTTCGGATTGCCCACGGCTGAGGCGATTTCGGCATAGGAGCGCGTCTCGCCGCTCGGGATCGCCCGCAACTGCGCCCACACCTGCTGCTGGAACGGCGTGCCGCCGGTATCCAGCGGCACTTCGCCAGTGCCACGCCCTTCGACCTCTGCCACCACCTGATCCAGCAGTCCGTCCGGCAAGCCGCCCTGCAGCAGTTCCGCCTTGGGGAAATGCGCCCGCAGATCTGCTTCGCCTTCGTTGAAGGACAAGCGGCACACACCCTTGTCG
>Ga0181601_10002923_pt1 | contig 14528 bp, 5 predicted proteins | sample 041ome_8_FD_133020 | JGI IMG/M metagenome (GOLD analysis project Ga0181601, IMG submission 133020) | Coastal salt marsh microbial communities from the Groves Creek Marsh, Skidaway Island, Georgia - 041407BS metaG (megahit assembly) | ecosystem: Environmental > Aquatic > Marine > Intertidal zone...
AACGTCGTGCCGATGGCCAAGTCGTACGACCCGAAGAACGTAGAGACGGCGTGGTACGAGTGGTGGGAGAAGGAGGGCTTCTTCAAGCCCACGCCCGGGAGCGACAAGCCCAAGTTCGTGATCGTGATCCCGCCCCCCAACGTCACGGGCGCGCTGCACATCGGGCACGCCTTGACCAACTCCATCCAGGACACCATCGTTCGGTGGCGTCGGATGTCGGGCTACGAGGCGCTCTGGGTGCCCGGCACGGACCACGCCGGTATCGCCACGCAGACCGTGGTGGAGAAGAAGCTGCAAAGAGAGGAGGGCATCACCAGGCACGACCTCGGGCGCGAGAAGTTCCTCGAACGCGTCTTCGAGTGGAAGGTGCGTCTTTTTTTTTTTTTCACAGCGCCGGTTCGACGGACGGACGCGTCGGAGGCCGAGGGCTCCAGGAAAACCGCCGAGACGCGCCGCGGTTTTTTTCTTTTTTTTTTTATGTTCCTTTCGCGAGCCGACGACGGGGCGTCGCCGCGGAAGCCGAACGCCCGAGACGCCCACCGGCCGGTGATGACGAAACTAAGTTCCAGCTATCACTGAGGGTTTAGTCACCCGTTTCAGTGATTACGAAGCTTACGCACTCAAACCCCTGAGGCTGGTGTGGTGAACGAGACGCGCGGACGACGAAAGCGCGGACGACGAAAGCGCGGCGAAGTCCCCTCGCGCGCGGTTTTTCCCTCAAAAGGCGTTTTTTTTTTAGTGACCGTGACCGCCGCGGTTTTCGGAACGACACTCTCGAACGTCGCTCACCTTTCCCGTTCATCGCTCTTTCTCGTGGTCGTGTACGACGGCCGATCGTGACCACACGAAACAACAAAATAACAGGAGGCGTATGGCGGCAAGATCTTCAACCAGCTGCGAAGGCTCGGGTCTTCCCTGGACTGGTCCCGCGAGCGCTTCACGATGGACGACGTGCTTTCCAAAGCGGTGAAGGAAGCCTTCGTGCGCATGCACGCCGAGGGCCTCGTGTACCGCGATAACCGCCTGGTGAACTGGTGCTGCCGCTTGAAAACCGCCATCAGTGACATCGAGGTGGACCACGTGGATCTGGAGGGCAGCACCGAACTCGACGTTCCCGGCCAGGACGGCAAGGTGGAGTTTGGGTCCATCTGGTCCTTCGCGTACGAGTTTGAGGAGAAGGAGCTCGGCCGCATCGTGGTTGCCACGACGCGCCCCGAGACGATGCTCGGCGACACCGCCGTCGCCGTGCACCCCGAGGACGCGCGATACGCACACCTGCACGGCAAGACGCTCGTGCACCCGTTCAACGGCCGCCGCATCCCCATCATCTGCGACTCCGAGCTGTTTGACATGTCCTTCGGGACGGGCGCCGTCAATATCACGCCCGCGCACGACCCCAACGATTTCAACACCGGTAAGCGGCACGGTTTGGAGTTCATCAACGTGTTCACCGAGGACGGCTTAGTCAACGACGAGGGAGGCGATCGGTTCCGAGGGCTGAAGCGGTTCGCCGCGCGCAAAGCCGTGATCGACGCGCTGAACGAGTTGGGTCTGTACGAGGGCAAATCCCCCAACCCGATGCGGCTCGGTTTGTGTTCGCGGTCGAAGGACGTGATCGAGCCGATGCTGAAACCTCAGTGGTGGGTGAACTGCGCGGCGATGGCGGCGGACGCGTGCGAGGCGGCGCGGTCGAAGGAGCTCGAGATCATCCCCGCGTTCATGGAACCCACGTGGTTTCGGTGGCTGGAGAACATCCGCGACTGGTGCATCTCGCGGCAGCTCTGGTGGGGGCACCGCATCCCGGCGTACTACATCAGGTTTGAGGGCGAATCCGCCGAGGACGCCGGCATGCCGGGGGGCTCGAGCGAGAAGCTCGACCGCTGGATCATCGGCCGCGAAGAGGCGGAGGCGCGTACAGAGGCGGAGGCGAAGTTCCCCGGCAAAGCCTTCACGTTGGAACAAGACGAGGACGTGCTGGACACCTGGTTCTCCTCCGGTTTGTTCCCGTTTTCGGTGTTCGGGTGGCCGGACGAGAGCCCCGACCTCGCCGAGTTCTACCCGACGGCGTTGCTGGAAACCGGCCACGACATCATGTTCTTCTGGGTGGCGCGCATGGTGATGATGGGCATGAAGCTCACCGGGAAGGTTCCGTTCAAGCAGGTGTACCTGCACGCCATGGTGCGGGACGCGCACGGCAGGAAGATGTCCAAGTCGCTCGGGAACGTCATCGACCCCCTGAACGTCATCGAGGGCATCTCGTTGAAGGACCTGAACAAGACTCTGGAGGGCGGGAACCTGGAGGCGGCGGAGGTGAAGAAAGCGCAAGCCGGGCAGGCTCAGGATTACCCCGAGGGCATCCCCGAGTGCGGCACGGACGCCATGCGTTTCGCGCTCGTCGCGTACACCGCGCAGGGCCGGGACATCAACCTGGACGTGCTGCGCGTCGTGGGCTACCGCCACTGGTGCAACAAGATGTGGAACGCGGTTCGGTTCGCGATGATGAACCTCGGGGAGGGATACGCGCCCCCCGAAGTCGCGCTGGACAAGCACACGCCCGGCCTCACCCCAGCGTCGCGATGGGCACTCTCGCGGCTGGACAAGGCTGTGGCCGCCGTGAACACCGCCATGGAGGCGTACGACTTCAACGCCTCCACCACGGGCGTGTACGCGTTCTGGCAGTACGACCTGTGCGACGTGTTCATCGAGCTCATGAAACCCGTCGTCGCCGCGAACGACGAAGCGGCGAAAAAGTCGACGCGCGACGCTCTTTGGACGCTACTGGACGCGGGTCTGCGTTTGTTACACCCGTTCATGCCTTTCGTCACCGAGGAGCTGTGGCAGAGACTACCGCGCCGCCAAGCCGAGCGCGCGCGCTCGATCATGGTCGCGGCGTACCCGGTGTCGGACCCCGCGAACCGATCGGACGAAACGATCGAAACCCAGCTGGGCGTCGCGCTGGACGCCGTGAAAGCCGTCCGCGCCCTCCGCGCGTCGTACGGCCTCGCCCCCAAGGCGCGGCCGGAGGTGTTCGCGGTGTGCCGCTCGGAGGAGAGCGCCGCGGCGCTGAACGCGTTCGCGGACGCGGTCTCGACTCTTTCCGGCTCGGGCGCGACGCGCGTGCTCGAAGCGTCGGACGAAATACCCACCGGGTGCGGCGTGACGGTGATGAGCGAGAGCGTCTCCGTGTACGTCTCGCTGCGGGGCTCGGTGGACCCCGCGGCGGAGATTGCGAAATTGGAAAAGCGCTCCGCGGCGGCGGCGAAGCAGATGGCGGACCTGAAGAAGAAGATGGCCGTGGACGGGTACGAGGCGAAGGTGCCCGAGCGCGTGCGCGCGGAGAACGAGGAGAAGATCGCGAAGCTCGAGGCGGAGATGGCGGCGGCGGCGGCGGCGACGGCGGATTTCGAGAAGCTGCTGTGATGTTTCGAGCGTCGGCGTCCGAAAATCGAGACACGGACTAAAAAAAAAATCGATAAACGACGCACCCAGACTGCTTGCGCCCACCACACCGTAGTCAGGAAAGACATTTCGATCCACCGTGGCTCCAGACGTGGTTGTCGTTTCTCTCGTGCGCCCGCGCGACGCGTCCGGGCGGCTTTTCGATGTCCGGCCGGACCTTTTCGACGTTTACACAATCGTGTCGCCTCGCGCGTAGGGTTCATTGTGCACCGCGCGTTCGTCCGGGGCATTCCACGCAGGTGGGATGGCCCCCGCGCGGCGAGATGCGCCGTCCCGGGAGGACGACGGCGGCGAGTCCGGCGGACCCCGCGCGAAGCCCAGAAGCGGCTGGATCAGCGACGACGAGGATGAGGTCCCCGTCGAGCCTGTGACGAAATCGCGTCGGCCGAGCGACGGCGTGCCGTTCCTGTTCCGGCGCGTGGCGTACATCAGCGACAGCTACCTGAGCCAGTCCGTGTACCAGTCCTACGCGCTTCTGCTCGGCGCGGTCACGCTCACCGTGGGCGGCGGGTACGCGTACAACTACATCGACACCTCGGTGGCGGTGTTCGACGGGATGTGGGCCACGTTCACGTGGATCAGCACCGGCATCCTGAGCTCGGGGGTGGTGCCCGGCACGAACGCCAGTCGCGCGGTGGCGGGCGCGCTCGTAATCGTCGGCATCTTGTACTTCTCCGTCGTCCTCGCTTTGGTCGTCGAGGCGGTGCAGTTCAAGATGAAGGCGCTGCGCGAGGGCAAGAGCATGGTCGTGGAGAAGGACCACATCGTCATGCTCGGCTGGGGCGAGAAGAGCTTGTTGTTCATCAAGGAGATCATCTTGGCGAACGAATCCGAGGGCGGCGGCGTGGTCGTCGTGCTGTGCGCCGACGGCAAGGAGAAGATGGAGCGTGAGCTGTCGCTGATGCTGAAGAAAAGGGAGATGAAGGGCACGAGCGTGGTGTTCCGGCAAGGTTCCCGGCTGATGGTGGGCGACCTCGACAAGGTGAGCGTGCACACCGCTAAAGCCGTGGTGGTCTTCTCGAACAGCAACGTCGATTCGGACAAAGCCGACGCCGAGGTGCTGCAGGTGGTTCTGAACTTATCGAACCTGGATTTGAAAGGCCACGTCGTGGCGGAGGTGAAGGACAAAGACAACGAAGCTCTGATCCATTTGATCGGCAGGGGAAACGTCGAGACGGTGGTTTCGCACGACGTCATCGGGCGTCTCATGTTGATGTCCGTGCGCCAGCCCGGTTTGGCGGAGGTGTACGGCAGCGTACTCGGTTTCGACGGCGACGAGTTCTACACCTCGAAGTGGCCGGAGCTGGTGGGCGTGAAGTTCAAGGATCTGCACTTGATGTTCCCCGACGCCATCCCGCTCGGTTTAAAGGAAGACGACGGCCCGCTGGAGCTCAACCCGAAGCACGATCGGGTGATCACCGCGTCGGACGAGCTCGTCGTCCTCGCCGAGGACAACGACACGTACCGGCCGAAACGTGCGCACGAGTGCGACCCGGGGCGGGTTCCTTGGTTCAAAGGCACCGACGAGGTGCGCGAGAACATCCTGTTCGCGGGCTGGCGACGCGACCTGCGAGACATCTTGTTGCTTTTAGACGCGATGTGCGCCCCGGGCTCGGAGATTCACATCATGGCCTCCGTCGCGCTGAGCGACCGCGATCGGCTCCTGGCGGAGGGCGGGCTGGAGATCGAGACGTTACGGAACATCAAGCTGGTGCACCACGTCGGGAACACCGCGATGCGTCGCCATCTGGAGCTGCTGGGCATCGAGCGGTTCACCTCGGTTATCGTCTTCGCGGACGAAGAGGAGGAGGGGGACATCATGCAGAGCGACTCGAAGTGCCTGGCGACGCTGTTGCTGATCCGGAACATCCAGAAGGCGAAGCGCGCGAAGATGGCGCGGTCGCCGAGTTCGCGCAAGATGCTCGGCCTGGACGACGCGACCGGTACGAAAGACCGACACGGCGGACGCATACCGATCGTCACGGAGATTTTAGATCCACGAACGCAACAGACGATCCAGTCGAACGAGGAGATGCGCGCGGTGAGCGATTTCCTGCAGTCCAACGACATGGTGAGCAAGATTCTGGCGATGGTGTGCGAGGACCGCTCGGTGAAGAGCCTGGTGGATGAGCTCCTGACCCCGCGCGGCTCCTCCATGGCGTGCGTCCCCGCGAGCCGGTACTGCCGGCCCGGCGAGCGCCTGAGCTTCTTCGAGATGGCGTGCCGGTGCCAGGAATACGGCGAGATCCTCATCGGGTACCTCGAGGAGGACCGCGCGTCGCGCGGCGAGGCGCACGCCGGGCGGAGGTTTAAGGCGCCGTTCATCAACCCGGTGAACAAGAGAACGCCCTTCTCGTGGGACGACAACGTGTGCTGTCTGCTGACGGGCGGACCCGCCTTGGAGGACGTCATGGCGTCTAAAGCCAAGTTCATGGACTCCAGCTTCGCGAAGAAGATGGGCCTCGGGTTGACGTCCGTACTCGAAGTCGCCGAGGAGGATTTCATGAAGCTCGTCGTCACCGCGTTCAAGCGTTTCGACGACGATAAGAGCGGCGCTCTGGAGCTCCCCGAGATCCTCGAGGCGTTCCACACGCTCCCGCTCAAGGCGACGGAGGAGCAGGTGAAGGCGAAGTTCGCGGAATTCGACGCGGACGACTCCGGAGGTCTGGACATGCTGGAGTTCGAGACGATGATGCGGCGGTTGCGCGAGGAACAGACGACGTCGCGGATCATGGACGTCTCGGAATCTGAATTCGACGAGATGTGCGAGGTGACGTTTGCGCGGTTCGACGAGGACGGAAGCGGCGGGCTGGACCTCGAAGAGATCGTCCGCGCGTTCCAGAAGCTGCCTCTGCGCGAGACCTCGGAGGACGAAGTGCGCGCGCGCTTCACGAAGCACGACGTGGACCGGTCCGGCGCGCTGGACCGGGCGGAGTTCCGCGACCTGATGCGCGAGCTGCGGCGGGAAAACGCCAAGAAGAGCGCCGCCGCGCGCCCGCGCCTGGACGCGGTGGAGCGCGCCGACGTGCGCAACGTCGTGAGCATGGCGGAGGTGAAGCTGGGGAAACTGCGCGCGGACGAGCGCGACGAGGCGATGGCGCAAATCCTCGCGCTCGTCAACGACGGGCGCTTCACGCGAGAAAAAAAAGCCTCCGGAAAAGCCGGACAGCTTGGCGGCGGCGTCTACGGCGACGCCGGGGAGTACGCGGGGAACCCGCGCTCGCCGCTGGCGCGTGCCGCGGGCGCGAGCGTCACGCCCTCCGGCGTGGCGCTGGGCATGGCGGCGGGCGTCACGACGCCCGCCGGGACGGACACCGCGCGCGACGACGGGTGGGCATCGAATCCACCTGGACCGGCCCGGGACGACCGATATCTCTCGGGTTCCGTCTCGGAACGCGAACCGAACGACGCGCGCGAAACGCGTTTCCCTCCGATGACTGATGAGTTGTCCGAGTACGCGTCGTACGTGGCGGAGCGCCTGACGCAGATGCCGGCGATGCGGCGCAACCAGGTGGTGCAGGTGGTGGACCTGCTGGCGGACAGCTTCGCGTGCGGGCAGTCCGTGCCCGCCACGCGGCTTCTCGGCGTGCTCTCCTCTTTCCAGGCGTTCCCGGGCGGACCGGGCGGGGTCCCGCCCGGCGGCGCGCGCGAGCGGCGCGGTCTCGGAGGTCTCGGAGTCGGCTCGGCGCACGCGTCGCCCCACGCGCGCGTCGGGCCCGTGCCGTACGGCGCGACGCCCACCGGCGCGGCGCCCGCGAGCGCGTACGCGCGCAGCGCGAGCCTGGGCTCGAACCGGTCGGGGTACCGTTCGGAGTCGCCGCGCGAGGAGCGAGGGCCGGACCGCCCCCGCGGCGCGCCGCCGCGCGAACCGGGGAGCCGCGGCGCCGCGACGTACTACTGACGCGAGTCTCATGTGGACTATCGTGGACTGCTAGACTAGCTACTAGTGTTCTGTGTTCATGACTATCACGGCACCTAGCTATGGTTACTCTAGCTAGCTACACTACTACGTATTCATAGCTATACGCGGTCAGCGTCGCCGCGTCGCGGGGAAGAAGTACTCGCCGTATTCCGAGACGTGTCGCACCGGCACGATCGAGAAGCTCGGCAGCGCGTGCCCCCCGCTGGGGAAGGCATCGCCGCGTCGCTCCGGGGGCGCGTACGTCGGGTCGCAGCCCTGCAATGAGACGAGCGTGTCGTAGAAGCACTTCTCCATGGACATGCCCAGGAAGGGGATCGCCAGCAGCGCGGGGATGCCCCCCACCTTCAACGCGCCCGTCACCAACACTTCCAACTTGTTGCGCCCGCGGCTGAGTCCGTACCACAGCGCGGCGTTGGGGATCACGGCGAGGCACGCCGCTAGCACGCCGGGCGAGGCGTACCGCTGAGAAGAGGTCGACGCCGGACCCGCCGACGCGCGCGTCTCGGGATCGGGATGCGAGGGAGCCATGCCGAGGCGGAACCCAATGGCTGGCCCCGAAAGCGAGCCATCGCGTTTCGTGTGTCTCATCCCGGGATCGTCCCGGACATTTAATCCACGGCGTTTTCTCCCGGTGTCGAAAAGCCACGACTTCAAAACGAAAAACCTCCGTTGAAGCGCACTCGACCCCGGCGCGGCTGTCAGGCGCGCTGGAGGCGGGTCTCCCCGCTCGGGTGGGATGGACGACCCCTCGATTCCCACTCCGCGCCACGTGCGCGCGGTGGACTTCGCTGCCGCGCGCGCGCCCGAGGTGCGCGCCCGCACACCCGCGACTCGCCGTCGATTCCCGAACCCACCGCCGCCGCCGCCCACGAAAATCGCGCGCGCTGCCTATGAGGATCAACAAACGCACCCAGCCAAACCGAGATCTAACACGATGGCGACAAGCGTAACCGCGGGGTGACACCCGCAAGCTACGGCCCGAGGCACGCGCGCGCGCGGTTTCTCTCGTTTCGAACCCGAACGCGACGACGCGCGATGACTCCGCGACCGCGCGAACGCGTTCCGCTCCGTACGTTCAACGCAACGCGGTTAACTCAACCCTCGCGCGACCTCCTCACGCAGATCGGCGTGTTGTTGGATGCGCTCCGCGCGCGCGCCGGCGGGTTCCTCGGCGCGGCGAGTCTCCCGCGGCATCTGCGCCGCAGGGCCACCAGCCACAACCCGCGGAACCGGCGCGCGAAGCGTCCGAACGCGAAGCGCGCCAAACGCGTCGACGACGCCGGCTTTCATGAAACCGGACCGTCCGCGGATGATTCGCCGACCTTCGCGACGCGGAACCCGCCGCGAAAGCTTCCGGTCAAAAGCTCCTCCCGGTACCGATTCGCGATCGAATCGGTACCGGAAGTGCGCTGGTGCAGACGCGCGCGACGCCGGCCGGAGCGCGTGCGGCTCGCGAACCGCGAACGACTCGCGCTCGCGAACGCGGCGTCCTCTCTCGCCGAAACGCGCGAGGATATCGGAAAAACAAAAACTTCTTCGCTCGAGCTCGAAGAAGAAGAAGGCTTTGAGACTTCGGAAGAAGTGTTTTCGGAAGAAGGGTTCGGTTTAGCCGGTTCGGAGCGCGCGGACAACGCACTGACATCAACGCACTGGCGTCGGTTGGAGACGCACGCGTGGCACGCGAAGCGTTTCGCGGTCGCGTATCGTTGGGGCTGGGCCCTTCCCCTCGGCGCCCCGGGGAAAGGCCGAGGCTGGCGCGAGACGATGCGGCGCGCCGCCGAGGATTGCGTCGCGCACGACGCGTCATATCACGCGGCGTTCGTCGTGCGCTTTTTCGGTCCTCGCGAAACACTCCGAACGTACGCGAACGTAAACGAACCGGGCGGTTCCTCAGCCACGGATCCGAATGTACGCGCGTCGCCCTTGGATACCGCGCGCGCGTTCATCGAGACGCTCGCGGGGTTACGAAAACGCGGGTCCGGGGTTCGCGAAACGGAACGGGTCGCGGCGACGGCGACGCGCGTTCGGTCGGCGGCGTTCGCCGCCGGTGCCGTCGCCGTCGACGCGACGCTGGAGGACACATCCGGCGGCGCGGTGTCTCCGGCGACGTTCGTGTTGGCGAAACGAGACGTTAAAAAAAAAGCACTCGAAAACGACGGCGACGACGCGACGCGCGCGAAGGAAAAAGAAACACCCGAAGAAGAACCCTTGGACCTGTGGGTCTGGGTTCCCGCCGCCGCGCGCGAGGCGGCGTTCGCGGCGGTGTCCACGGCGACGCGTTCGGTGCGGTTCTCGAACCTGTGCTCCGAGGCGCGCCGAGCGGACGGGCGCCTGTGTCGCTTCGAGCTCGCCGGCGCGACAAGCGCGGCGGTTCTGGAAACGCTGGCGGGGAACGCGCGCGCGAACGTTCTCCGCGAACGCGACGGGGGAGTCACGCCCAGAGGCGTGCGTTCGTTCGAAGCGCGTCTGGACGCGAAGAGCGTCGCCTCGAGACGCCGCGCGGCAGCGGCGAGTTCTGAGTTCTCTGAGTTCTCTGAGTTCTCTGAGTTCCTTCCAGGTCCGAGTCCGGGGCTCTTTTCCCCGCTCGGTTCTTCCCCGCTCCTCGCCGCCGTCGCCGGCGAGGTGTTCGCCGGCGAGGCATCCGACCCGCCGTTTTTTAAAAACGACGGCGACGTTCGCGACGGAACGGTTCCGTTGACGGCGATTCGGCGCGCTAAGCCGCGGGGGGGCGTGTCCGGTGGCGCATTCGATGCGGGATTCACGCTTCTCGCGCCGGTGGAGTGCGCACAGAAACTCTGGCTCGCGCTCGTGGCCCTCGGCGCGCGCGCCACCGGGCTCCGCGAGTGGCGATGGCTCGCCGTCGCCGCGGGCGCGCCCGCGTTCCCCGAAGACTTCCCCGCGAGCGCGGCGGCGGCGGCGGAGGCGGAGCGCGCGCTGGCCGAGGCGTCGCGAAAGGCGCGGCGCGCGCCGCCGGGGAAGCGCGTCCCGGCGGCGGCGATGGAGGGCGCGGCGCGCGCGGCGGTGGCCTTCACACGGCGCGATAAGGAAGACGTCACGGGCGTCACGGGCGTCACGTACGCGCGCGCGGTCGTGCGGTGTTTCCGCGGCGGCGTCCCGACTGTCGGCGCGGCGGTGCTCGCGGCGACTTCGGCGCAGCGCGAACGTCTCCGCGGGTCTCGCGAGACCCGAGACCGGAACGTTCCGGTCTCGGGCGAAAGCTCAAGCTCGTTCGACGCTGTGTTCGCGAAGGAAAAGAAAACCGACCGCCGAGCGCTCGCTCACGGGTGCGATCACCAGACGGTTCTGGGGTACGTCACCTCCGCGTCCGCACCAGGCGCCGCGCGCGGCGTCGCGAGCGCCGTCGTGGACGCGCGCGCGCTCCAACGCGCCTTCCCGGAACGCTTTTCTTTTTTTAGTAACAAAAAAACGCGCGACGAGAAACGCGCGATCTCGTCGCGCGGCGTGAAAGTCTTTCCGGTGGCGCTTCTCGCGGCGTCGGCGTCGCCGGCGGCGGTGACGCCGGCGACACTCGAGCTCGTCGACGACGCGCGTCTCGATCCGGTGTGGTGGTGAGGCGAGGCGTGTGGAAAGTAGTAATAAGGAGTTTTCGAAAGTATAGTCTAACAGTAGTTCACAAAAGTAGTTCACAAAAGGCGCGTCGTCTCGATTTCGGCGGTGTCGACGCTCTACTCGGCGAACTCGGCTTTCGTCGCCTCGGCGACGCTCGCCACGAACGCCCGCGCCTGCTCCGGCGTGCCCTCCGGGTTGGCGAGCTGCCAGTCCACCAGCTTCTCGGAGAACGCCTTCATCACCGGCCCGCCTTTGCACCCCGCGGTTTCCATCACCGCGCGGCCGTCCAGCAGCGGCTTGGCGGACCAGCACTCCTCCAGTCGCAGCGCCGCCACGCGCGCCTCCGTCGCCGCCACGCGCTCGGCGAGCGCCGCCGCCGACGCTCGCACGACATCGCCCTTCCCGCCGTCGTCCGAGCGGCACGGCCCGGCGGCGCCGAGCGAGGTGGCGGCGAACGCGTGCAGCGGCGAGCCGCCCCCCCGCCCGTCCCCGCCGCCGCAGAGAAGGTTCGCCGCGCAGGGCGGGCCGCGCGCGAGCTCAACCGCCCACGCTTCCAGCTCGGCGCCCTCGCCCAGAGTCACCACCCCGGGCATCTCCAGCGTCGCCGCCAGCACGAGCGCCAGGCGCCAGTGCTCCTTGGCGCGGCGCAGCAGACGCCCGAGCGCGACGCGGTCAACGGAGGCGACGTTTTTTTTTTCGCGAAACAGCGTCGCGCGCATGTCGCCCGCGACGTCGAGCACCGTCGCGATGGTCTCGGCATCCTTGCCGCGCATCTTCAGCCCTTCCTTGATCACCACCTGCACCGCGGGCACGTGCTTGGTCTTCTTGCTTCCCAGCCGCGTCGGCGCCGAGAGGTTTTTCTTGCGCCGCTTGTCCGACGAATCGGTCGACGAATCGGCGGTCTCCGCCGCCCGCGCCCGCGCCCGCGCGGGGTTCGCCACGAAGCCGTCGTGCAGCGGCGCCAGAAACGCCGCCAAACACAGCCACTCGCGCTCCTCGCCGGTGAGCGAGGTGGTGAAGAAGGAAGCCATCCTCGAATCATCCAGGTTGGCGTGCGCGGAGAGGATCGCGTCCATGGCGCGCGCGGCGTGCAGGCATCCCCAGGCGGTCGCGGCGGGCATCGCGCCGCCCGGCAACGCGCTGGCGAATACCGCGTCGTACAGCTCGAACCGACACAGGAGCGTGAGGGCATCTCCCGGCGAGGGCCCGCGGAGCATGCCCTGGACCTCCTTGCCGACGCGCTCGCGGCTCACTTTCGTGCGTAGCTTGGTCTGCACCTCGGGGTCCGTGGCGGCGGCGGCGATGGCGTCGTCCAGCGCGAAGCCGAACCGGGACGCGAAGCGCACCGCGCGCAAAATGCGCAGGGGGTCGTCCAGGAACGTCGTGCGCGGAGGCAGGGGCGTGCGGATCACGCCCTGTTTCAAGTCGTCCAGGCCTTTGCCGGTGAAGTCCTCCACCTTGTCCTCGGTGATGTTGTAGAACAGCGCGTTGATGGTCAAGTCGCGGCGCTCGGCATCCTCGGCGGCGGTGCCGAAGCGCGCCTCCGGGATGCGGCTCCCCTCCGAGTAGGACTCCGAGCGAAGGTTCACCAGGTCCAGCCACGCGCCGTGCACGCGCATGGTCGCCGTCTCGAGGTGCTTGCTCTGGTCGGGGTTGCTCTGGATCACGCCGACGCCACGCGTCTCCTCGCCCCTAGACGAGAGGTACTCGTTCACCTTCAGCGCGAACTCCTGGCCCATGCACGTGTCCAGCGCGATGTCGATGTCGGACGAGTGCTTGCCGAGCAGCTTGTCGCGCACCCACCCGCCGGCGACGCGGAGCGTCACGGGCAAGTCGTACGTCTTCACCACGTCGAGCAGGGTGTCGAAGATGCGCCGCTCCTCCGCCGTACACACCACCGTCGCGTCGGACACCATCGTCACCACGACACGCCGCTGCAGCTCCACGGAACCTTCGTCCGAGATGTCGCACGCCGGACGGTTCGCGTCGAGGCGCGAGGCACCGGCGCGCGACTCGGGATCGAGCTCGCCCGCGCGCTCCTCGCGCGCGCGCGCCTCGCGGGGGCCCTCCGCGGCGGAGACGGGCGCGGCGGCGGACGCGCGGCTCGCGGATGAACGCGCGCGCGTGGAGATTTCTGCGCGGGGCGGAGGGACGACGAGAGGTGAGACACGAGTAGAAAAAAAAAACGACTTTTTGATGCGCACGCGGGTGGAAAAACACGGCGACGCCCGCGTCCGGACTCGGCGTTCGTGACTCAGGTTTTGTTCCGAGCACCAATTCGCTCGGTCGGAATCGGTCGGGGGTGGAGCGGACGCACCTGTGTGTCGCCTCGGGAGCGCGACGGGCGTGCGTCTGGCGACTCGCGCGGAGACGGTCAGCCTGGTGTGCGCGTGGGCGTGCCTCCCGCCCCGCTCCGCGACGAAAGCGCGAGTCGACGCGGCCCTACACGCGAGCCGACCGCTGTTTTGCCGAGACGGGGCGCTCGCGAGCAGCCCGAGTCGTGTTCGCAGGCCGGCGAGGTCTCGAAGGACCGCCCTGGTCGCTGTCACGGGCATGCACCGCGACGCCGACTCCGCCGCGACGCGCCCGGAGTGCGTAGTCGCGTGACGCTTCGGCCGAACCTCCCCGTCGCGCGACCGGCTGTGCGACCCGGGCGCCTCTTCGTGACGTGGACGAGATGAAATTCACGCGTGCGGGTGACGAAGATGCTCTCGATATTCGAGTCAGACAAAAGGCCCCCGCGATCCCTCGGCGTGCGATGGAATAAAAAAAAACGACACTTCGACGCGAGCGCGTTTGGTGAGTGAACTCGGAAAAAAACCACCCCGTCGCTCCCGTGACTCGTGACTCGTAAGAAGTCGTCGTCGTCGCCGTTCACGACACCACGCGCTTCTTCTTCTTCTTCTTCTTCTTCTGCTTCTTGTCGCTCGTTTCGTCGCCGCGCGTCTCGCACCGCAGCTCCACGACGCGGTACACGCGCGCGACGGAGTCCCGGCCGTTGCGCTCGGCATCCGGCCCGAGACGCGTCGCGACGAGCTCGAACCCGTCGCGCGGCGGAAGCGATCCGTTGACGACGACCACCAGCGCGCCCACGCGCAAGTGCGGCCGGATGTGCGGGGACAACGCCAAGTACGAGCCGTCGTCGTTGTGATCGTCGTTCGCCCCATCATGGGCTCTCTTCTCGAGACGGGTCTCGAACGCCGCGACGTTTTGATCCGTCACGAGACGATTGAATTTCGTGGCGAAGGCGAAGACGAGCGTCGCGCCCTCGAGCGCCGCGCGCAGGTCGTTTCGGTCGTACATCGACCCACACACGAAACTCAGCGGGCTCTGCGTCATCGGCCGCGACGCGACCGGAAACGCCTCGATGAATTCATCGAGCAGAACGACGTCCTCGTTCGGTGACCGCGTCGCGACCTGCTCGGCGACGGCGTGCAGGGTCTCGTCAATCTCCAACCCGACGCACCGTTGCCACTTTCGCGCGACGGAGGCGACGCACGCGAGTTGGCCCCGACCGCTCCCGACGTCCACGAACACGCCGTCGCCCACGGCGCCGCCGTCGACGTCGCCGTACTCC
>Ga0181601_10002937_pt1 | contig 14501 bp, 14 predicted proteins | sample 041ome_8_FD_133020 | JGI IMG/M metagenome (GOLD analysis project Ga0181601, IMG submission 133020) | Coastal salt marsh microbial communities from the Groves Creek Marsh, Skidaway Island, Georgia - 041407BS metaG (megahit assembly) | ecosystem: Environmental > Aquatic > Marine > Intertidal zone...
TTAAAAATATTAAAAATAAATTAAATAAAGACTTTAAATTATATTTTAATTTTGAATTATTCTTAACAAAATAGTTAATAGTTTTAGAAATTTTTATACTCCAATAAGAACTATCTGAAGGAGTATCTGTCCATGGATCTGGTATAAAAAATTGTGGATTTTTCAAATCATTTTTTAAATTCATAGAAGAAATTACTCCTACAGTTTTACCTTTGGCTTCCAATTCATTAAATATTGTTTCATTTTGATAATTTACACAGTCACCCAATCTAAATAATCCATGTTCTTTTGCAGTTTTACCAGTATAAATTGTGGGCCATTGTATCCATGGTTCTAAATATTTATATTCTTCGCCACAAAATGTTTCATTAACCTTATCTATAATTTTATCAAAATTTTTATATTTCTTTATTCTGTTATACTTTTTCAAATAATCAAAATTTAGCTCATTAAAGGATACTAAGATAAAATTTTTTGACATTTTTTTTGTTTATTACAAATTATATATTTTATATATATTTTTAGTAACACTTGTAATTGAAAATTTTTTTTTAGCGTAGTTGCTTGCATTTATTGAAAATTTTTTTCTCAGTTTTTTATTCAAAATGAGTTTTTCAATCTTTTTGGACAAATCTAAATGATCATAAGGTTTACATAATAGACCATTATAATTATTCATAATCGACTCTTTACATCCAGGTACGTTTGTGGTCACAACTGGTACTCCGCTTGATAATGCCTCTAAAACAACTTTTGGCATTCCTTCTCTATAAGAGGGCAAGCAAAAAATTTCTGTTTTTTTAAGAATTTTAGAAACATCTTGTTTATATCCTAAAAATTTAATAATTTTTTTTTTCTTTAAGTATTTTAAATATTCTATTCCAATTCTATCTGGTGTTTTATAATCATTTGTCCCCACAATTATAAAATTCCAATCTTTATATTTTTTTTTCAACAATTCCGCACTTTTAAAATATTCTATAGCTCCCTTGTTTTTTGTTATTCTAGAAATCATTAAAATATTTTTAGTATTTTTTCTATTTTTTGAATTAAACTTATTTAAATCAACTCCTGAACCACCTGATATTAAATGAAGATTTGACTCATCTAAAATTAATATTCTTTTAAATAATGATAAATCATCATTATTTTGAAAAATCAAATGAACATTTTTAGATCCTTTTAAAAATATTTTTAAAACTTTTATAAAAATAGATTTTTTTATAGATAAAACAATGGAGCGATTATGATTAATAAAAATATAGCCCAATCCAGAAAATGAAATTACAAATTTTATTTCTCTAAAAAATTTTGATAAAATTATTGCAAACAAATTGGCTTTAGGTGAAGCGCTGTGAACTACATTTGGTTTAACTTTATTCATAATATTTTTTATATTGAGAATAGAAATAGAATCATTGAATAATGAAATTTTATTATGAGGATATTTGTATTTAATAAAATCAACATTATCACTCTTAAATTTTTTTAATGCAATTTTTTCCATTATTTTTGAGGCTGCTGCTCCAATTATAAGTTTAAAATTTATTTTTCTTTTTTTAGCCTCTTTAAAAATATTATATCTATGAGAAAAAAAAAACGATCCGTGATTTGATATAAATAAAATTTTTTTAATCATTTTTTTTTAATGAATATAAGTAAGAAAATAAGATTGGAATTGTTATAATTATTTTATATCTATGAATTGTGCCATCATTGAATACCATTAGACCATGTAAAGCAAACAATCCCATTAAAATAAATAGCCAAAATAAAGATTTATTGTAATTTTTATTAAAATTTTTAATAAATACAATTGTAGAAAATGCATACAATATTAAAGTATCAACTAATACAAACAACATATTAAAACCATTAAGCCCAAGCAGTGGTGAAATCAAAAATAATATTAAAGTTTTTGGTGAAGAAAAAATTATATCTTTAAAACTAAGAGCTTCAAAATTAGAAGTATCAGCAAACTCTTCGTGAAAAAAGCCAGCTCTTTTAGTATTTAATAGTTCTGTTATTGATGATACAAAATAAATAAGAAAAAATGTCATTATCATTAAAGTAATAAATTTAAAAAATATTTTATTTTTAACATTAAAAAATAAATAATAAATTAGTGATAAAACAAAAATATAGATCCCTGTCTGAAATTTTAATAAAAATAAAAAAATAATAGTTATCAAAAATATTGGATATTTTTTTTCAAAAAAATAATAAAAAGATAAAATGGAAAAAATAATTACCAATGTGTCTCTAATTGATATTGAGCTATAAAGAACTAATCCAGGTAAAAAAATTAAAATTATTAGAAATAAATTATCTATTTTTTTTAAATACAAAAAAAGAATAAGAAGAATTAAAAAAAGTCTGTTTGCAAATGCAATACTTTTTAAAGTCTCTAAACTAACTAAAGGTGAAAAAGCATATATAATTCCAGATGTGAGAATAGTAGGATTTTTAGAAAGGCAACTAAAATCTCTACAACTTGAAGCATGACGCAGATATTTTGTTTGATCGGGAAATACATACCAGTCAATCATTAAACCATTAAATAAAAATGGAGTAGCACAACTCAAAAGTAAAATAACTTTTAATTTAGCTGGAACTTTGTACTTTTGTAAAAAAAAATTTGCAATTAATAAAATTAAACTGAAATTACCTAGATCGACTAATAGATTTAAAGGAAATCTATATTCAAACCAGTGTTCCATTAATAATATCTATTTTTAAGGCTTTAACAATTTTGTTGAAATTATTAGTTTTTAAAATAAAAACAAGAAATGTTTTTAAAAAAGTATCTTAATAATTTTGTTGCAATAGTATTAATTTTTTTTATCTCATTAGGAAGTACGTTTCTAATTAAAAGTGAATTTTTTACAAAAAAAAGCTTAGTAGTAGAATACAAATTTGAAAACTATTATTTAACAAGCCCAGGTTTTATTCATGGTTACTTAAATATAGTAATGCCAATAATATATTCAGATCAATTTGTTGTAAGAGATCAAATTAAAAATTCTAAAGAATGTGAATTTTTAGACAAAGAAATAAACTCATTTACAATTATAGATCGGCCACATAAAACATATAGAGCAGAATTATTCTCAAATAAAAATGTTTTAAATAAAAACTTAGATGATTGTTTTAACTCTTTTTTGAAAGCAATGGATGATCGAAAAAAAAGTTTATTTCAACGAATTTTAAGTTCAGATATTGAATTATTACAAGGTTCATTAGAAATTTATGAAACCATGCTGGAAGATCAAGATCTTTTTGAAAAAAAAGCAGAAATTCTCTCAATTATATTAAAAGCTAAACAAGACAGAGAACAAATTTTTTATATAAAAAAATTTTTAAATTTTGTGGATAAATCAAATGCTGTATACGTAATAAACAAAAGATATTCTTCATTTAATCTAAATCAAAAAGGCATATTTATGGCATTGTTTGCCATATATCTGGTTATCTATTTAATATATCTAAATTTATATAGAAGTAAAAAACTATTAAAAAAAATATTTAGTTGAAAAATAAAATTCTTATAACAGGTTGTGCGGGTTTTATTGGAATGCATCTCTGTAGAAAATTCCTAGAGAACAATTTTATAGTTATTGGTGTAGATAATCTAAATAATTATTATGATGTCAAAATTAAAAAAAGTAGAGTTTCTATACTTAAAAAATATAAAAATTTTTATTTTAAAAAAAAGGATTTAAAAGATAAAAATTGTCTAAGCAATATTTATAAAACTCATAATTTTAAAAAAATTATTCACTTAGCTGCTCAAGCTGGGGTATGCTATTCTCTTGATTTTCCTGAGGAATATACAAAGAACAATATAGATGTATTTCTTAACATATTAGAGTTTAGTAAAAAATATAAGATTAGGCATCTTCTCTATGCTAGTAGCTCAAGTGTTTATGGTACAAATACCAAGTATCCGTTTTCAAAGGAAGATGATGTAGACCATCCAATTAGTATGTATGCAGTTACAAAAAGAAGCAATGAATTAATGGCTCATGCTTATAGCCATTAGTATAAAATTCCAACAACAGGGCTAAGATTTTTTACCGTGTATGGACCATACGGTCGTCCAGATATGGCCTTGTTTAAATTTACAAAAAATATTTTAAATAATAATAAAATTGATGTTTATAACCATGGTAATATGTATAGAGATTTTACTTATGTAGATGACACAGTGAGTAGAGTTTATCAAATTTTTTTGAAAGGACCAATCATGAAGAACTATAATTTAAAACTTAATAACAGACCTGACGAAAGTAGTGCTCCATTTAATATATTTAATATTGGGAATAATAAAAAAACAAAATTAAAGAGATTTTTAAAAATCCTTGAAACAAAACTTAAAAAAAAAGCAAAAGTAAATTATATGAGTATTCAAAAAGGTGATGTCAAATCTACAGTATCCTCAAATAAAAAATTATCAAATTTTATTAAGATTGATAAAATTACAAATCATAAAATTGGGATAGAGAATTTTGTGAATTGGTATTTAGATTTTTATGGTTTTGGAAAAAAATAGAATACTTGAATACAAAAGAATAAATAAAATAGAAATATAAGCCGGATTCAAAGAGTAAAAATAACTAAAGATTGGAATTAAATTAAAAAATAATAATATAAAAACACTTTTCAAGTATCCAACTTTTTTAATTATTATGTGGTGAAAGTGACTCTGGTCAGGAGTAAAAATATTTTTATTTTTTATTAATCTTAATACAAAAACCCTGATAGAATCCAAGACAGGAAATAATAAGAATAAGAAAATTTGATCTGCATAAATTAATTTAAATTGATAATTAAAACAAATTATAAAACAGTATCCCAAGATAAATGATAGCAAGTAAACACCAGATTCACCTAGGAATACTTTGCCATTAAAATTTAAAAAACCAAAAAATAATAAAGAAATTATAATCATTAAGATGAAACTATTTTGATTTAAATAATATAAAAAACAAAAATTTATCATATAAAATAAAAAAGATTGAAAATTTATTCCATCATATAAATTGCAAGATATCATTAAAATTAATATACAAAAAGACGGGAATAAAATTTTTAACTTCTTTAATTCTAAAGTTTCCTGGATTGATAAAAAATTAAGAGAATTGATTTGAGAAATATCAACTACATAAATAAAAAAATAAATAATCAATGACAAAATTAATAATCTTGTTTTAGATGAAATTGAATATGTGTCGTCATAAAATCCAATCAAAAATATAATTGAACAAATGATTAAAAAAAAAATAACTGTCATTACTTCAGAAATTCGAAAAGAATCTATTAGTACGTTGATATCAAAAATAAAAAAAAACAGGCTAAATGCCAAAAAGTTTACAAATATAATAAATCCACCTAGTAATGGGGTTGATGTATGATGAATTTTTCTTGAATTATCAGGCTCATCATACACGTTTATTTTTTTGGCTATCCAATTAATTTTGGCAAGTAAAAGAAAGTTAAATATAAATATAAAAAAAAAATATGAAATGCTATCTTCAAAAATCATTTTTATCCTTATAAAACAAATAAAAGCTTATTGGTATATAAATTAAAATAGATATCCAATTATTAAAAAAATTTCCTGTAGAAGTTATTGGCCATAAATTGACTAAAAAAAATGATAACAAACATATTTCAATTAAACTAAAATTTTTTTTTGAGTCAAAAAAAATCTTTAAACACCTTGCCAAAATAAGCAAAAATATTACAAAAATTGTGATAAAACCTATCAATCCAGTCTCGGCTAATAATTGAAGATAATAATTATGAGGATGAGTAGAACAGCTCCACGCATTAATCCTAAATCTATCGTCTTTGCATAAAAATTTAAATGATTTAGGGCCATGTCCAAAGATTTTATTATCTAAGAACATTCTATAAGCAGTTATATAATAATTATTATGTGTTGGTGAAATAATATAATAATTACCAATAGTATATTTTCTATCTAGTATTTCATTATTTAACCTATTTTCACTTTTTTTTAATTCTTTAACAGTTTGGAGATATCTGGATTGAATATTATCTTCTAAAAAAAATATTCCTATCATTGAAATTATTGAAATGGAAAAAAAAATAATTCTTAAAATTTTTAATTTCTTAATCATAAAGATAAAATATAGTGTAAGTAAAAGCATTAATAAAAAAGCTGCTCTTTCTCCTGATAAAAAAATTATTACACTTGTAGCTGTTAAGAGAGTTAATAAATAAATTAAAACTTTTTGATTTTTAAAATTTTTAAACATAAATAAATACAAAAATGGCAAAAATTTAATTAAATAACTTCCTAATATTGACTCATCGTTAAAAAAACTTGTAATCCTCTGACCATCAACAATAGGATAGCCAATAATATTTTTTCCAACGAAGAATTGAAAAAAACCATCAAATAATAAAATCGATAATGTAAAAATTGTTACAATTAAAAAATATTTTTCTAGATAATTATATTTTTTTAAAAAATAAAAAATTGCTAATACGTATAGACCATATCTAAAATAAAAAAAAATTGACACAAATTCATCAATTATATAATCTGAAAAAAATAGTCTCGTAATTAAATATAAATAAAAAAATATAAAAATTTTTGAGAAAAAATTATTAAAAATTGTAAAATCTTTTTTTTTTATAATATCAATTAAAAAAAGAGACATTACAATTACCAAAGATAATTCTAAAAAAAAAATACTAAAAACAGCTGATATAGGAATTAGAGAAATTAAAATCACCTCTAAATTTAATTTCTTAATTGAGTTCATTGAAAATTGTGTTTTTAGATTATACTATGAATATTGTAAACTTGATATACCAACCATTAAAAAATTTCAAAAAAAACAAAGGTTAATTCAGATATATTCGTAAATATCATAAAAAAAAATTATAAGTTTTTTTATTTTAAGTGACATTAATAGTATTTTTTTATCCAGGATTGCCAAATAATTAAATTCCATAAAATGGATCCTAGATTTTTTCCATTGTCATGGTCCTTTATCATATCTTGGCATATTTGATAATTGATAAAACCTTGTCTCTTGATCTCATCTATATTCAGTATTTCATTTCTCCAGCTCTTAAGATCTTTCCTCATCCAATTATCAAGTGGAATTGCAAATCCTCTTTTAGGTTTTTGAATTAATTTTTCTGGAATATATTTCTTTAATATTTCTCTTAAGATCCATTTACCTTTTCCATTTTTAATTTTCATTTCCATTGGTAAATTATTTGCAAATGCAATTACAATAGGGTTTAAAAAAGGTGATCTATTTTCTAGACTATAATACATAGATGCCCTGTCTACTTTATGCAATATATCCCCTGATAAGTACATGTTTTGATCTAAATACATTTCAAGACTACTAGATCCATTATTTGAATAGTTTTTCAATTTACTAGAAATAAAATCGTTAATTTCCTCCTCAGCATAGTTAAATTCTGGTGAATTTTGAAAATTTAATTTATTTCCATAATTTGAATATATTTTTAGATAAATTTCATTATCAGACTTACATTCAATTAATAAGACTGCTAGTTTTTTTAATTTTTCATATATTTGATTATAATTTTGATTTTTATTGAATGATTTATTAATTAATATTTCAAAAATATTTATCATTTTCTCAGGTATAAGATTTATTATTTGTCCTAATAAAACTCTTAATTTAAAAGGAAAATACTTGTAGAGAAATTCAATTTTTTTTTTGAAAATATATCTATTATATCCTCCAAAAAATTCATCAGCTCCATCTCCTGAAAGCATAACTTTTAATTGAGATGAGGCAAATTTAGAAATTAATGAAGTTGGGATTTGAGAGCTGTCTGCAAATGGTTCATCATAAATATCTGGAATAACTTTTGCCTGATCTAATAATGCTATTTCATCAATAACAAGCTCATTATGTTCAGTACCAAGGTGATTTGAAATATTTCTAGAAAAAAAACTCTCATCATATTTTTTATCTTTGATAGATACTGAAAAAGTTTTTATTTTTTTCTTAGAGATTGACTGCATGATAGAAGTTATAATTGAAGAGTCAATTCCTCCAGATAAAAAAGATCCAACCTCAACATCTGATACTAAGCTTTGCTTTACAGCTTCGACCAAAGTATTATTCAACTCATTTATATAATTTCCTTGGCTAATGTGTCCAAGACTTATTTTTTGAGGAAAAAACTTTTGAATTTTTTCTATTTTTTTTAAATTTAAATCAAATTTTATAAAACTCCCTTTTTTTAGTTTATTGGTCATTTTAAATATCGAAAATGGCTCAGGTGTTTATGAAAGATTAGTAAAATAATTTAAAGAGTTTAGGTTTATCTTTTTAATAAATAATGGATGTTTTATTAAACTTTTAATCTGTGAACTAAACATAAATGTTCCATTGAAATTACAGTAATATATTGGTTTTTCTCCACAGTAGTCCCTAGCTAAATAAAGTTTTTCTTCTTTTAAATCTATTACACCAATTGCAAACATGCCTGAAAATAGTTCAAGAGATTTTTCTACACCCATTTCATCAAAGCAAGAGAGTATAGTTTCTGTGTCTGATCCTGAAATCCAATTTCCATTTAATTTTAGTTTAGATCTTATAATATTGTGATTATAAATTTCTCCATTAAAGGTAATTACATATCTCTTATTTGGAGATAACATTGGCTGTTTTCCTTTATCAGAAAGCTCGATTATACTTAATCTTCTATGGCCTAAAAAATATCCTTTTTTTTTATTTTCATAATACCCTTTAGAGTCTGGTCCTCTTTCTGATAGAGTATCAGTCATTGAGTGTAATATTTCAGTCAAGTTTAATTTAGTATCAATTCCGTTAATAAACCCAGTAATTCCGCACATAAATTTTAAATACTATTTTTTATATCCTACTACACACCAATAAGGCTGCTTACTTGATATTTCAATATTGCAAAACCCATTAGATTTAAAAAGTTTAATGATGTCTCTTTTTGAATACCTTTTTTCATAAGTCGTACCAAATCTATCAAGAGAGTCATTTCTCATTACATAAAAGGGCATATCTTTGTAATAATTAAGAGGAATATTTTTAATATTGAATTGTAATTTACTTAGTATGAGAGAAAATTTTGCTAGTGGAAAATATATAATTCCTGCAATTAAATCACATATTATAGATTTGGTTCTAAAGCTAGATTTGGAAATAATATATCTTAAAACTTCGGATAACTTCCATATTGATTTGTAAAGTTTATTATTATCTTCAAAATTGTGATAAAGGTAAACTAAAAACGGTGAATCTTTTTTTAATTTTCTATTAATTATTTTAAAAGCTTTATTTGGATAGTTCAAATGATGTATCACACCTAATGAATATGCAAAATCAAATTTTAAATTTTTGTTATTTAATTCTTTAATTTCTTGATTGATGAAAGTAATATTTTTATAAAGTTTTAACTTTTTTTTTGATACAGAGATAGCTTCTACACTTGGTTCCAAAAGAAATAATTTTTTTACTCTCTTGGCCACAAATTTTGCCCATCTTCCAGTTCCTGAACCTAAATCTATTCCAACTTTATCTCTTTTTAAGTATTTTTTTGGAAAAATATAAAAATAATCATTAAATATCTTTTGTAACTCATTATCAGATAAGTAATTATTATCAAACTTTTTCCACTCTTTACCAAAATCATTGACTACTGTTTCAAATTTTTTTTTTTTCATTTTTATAAACATTTATTGTTTCAGAATACATTTTTTTAACTGAGAAATTTTTTTTAACAAACAAATAACCATTAAAAGAAAGTTTTTTCCTCAAAGAAATATCATATAATAGTTTTATAGACTTTGATAATAATATTGGATTATTAGGTTTTACTAAAAGACCATTATAATTATTTTTAATAATCTCTGGCATTGCGCTTAAATTAGAACATATAACTGGTTTTTTACTAAGCATTGCCTCAAGAAAAACCAAACCTAAACCTTCATAGTGTGAAGTAAGAACAAATATGTCTATGCTCTTGTAAAAATTTTTTAAATCATCTACAAATTCAATCCAAAATATCTGATTTTCAATTTTAAGTTCTTTTGTTAAACTAATTAATTGATTTTTTAAAGGACCTCTTCCGACTATAAATAATTTTACATTTTTATTTTTTAATTCATGAATTGATCTGATAATATTATCTATAGATTTTTGAGGCACTAAACGAGCAATACATCCTAAAATTATTTCATCTTTATTTTTTTTTTTGTATGGTGATATATATTTTTTTTGAGTATTTGATAATAAACTTAGATTATTAATTCCATAATATATTACTTTTATTTTACTTGGGTCTAATCCTACATGTGAAGATATTAAAAAAAATTTTACTGCTTTTGAAATTGCAATTATTTTTAAAGTTTTTTTTGCTATTATTCTTACCAAGAAGGACCCTAATATATTTTTTTTCTGACCTTCAGAACCTTTAAAAAAAACGTTGTCTACATGTTTGCTTATTATAAATTTTGGCTTGTGAGATGATAAGTAAATACAAAAAAATGATACTATTTCCATATAAGGAAGGTGTGCATGCAAAATCTCTGGCTTAAACTTCTCAAGAATTTTTTTTAAACTATAAATGTCTGATATAAGTTTAATTAATTTATATATTAAATTTTTTTCATTAAAGTATTTTGATTTAATAACTTTAATTTTATTTCTTTTTAAATATTTCAACCAATAAAAACTATTTTTTGAAATAAAAATTTTAACTAAATTGTTCTTTTTAGCTTGTTCTGATGACAATATACTTAAATGATTTTCAGCACCCCCTTTATCCAAGCTTGTAATCGCATGTAAAATTTTCACTAAATAATACTTTCCGCTAAATTAATGTATCTTTTATGCATTTTTTTAATTGTAAAATACTTTAATATGTATTTTCTAGATATTTGTTTCTTAAGCTTAGATTTATTGGAATAATAAGAATATATTAATTTCGAAATCTCATCATAATTATTATTATTAAATAGATCTCCTATTTTAGGATAAATTTTAAAAATATTTTTAATACCATAAACATTTGATGCAATAATAGGTATTTCCATTGACATTGCCTGTAATATAGCGGTGGACATTCCTTCACCTGATGATGCATGAACGTAAAGATCAAGATTATTAAACCATTTTTTTAATTTTTTATCATTTAAAAAACCATTAAAAATTAACTTATTTTCTACATTATATTTTTTAGCTAATTTACTTAGTAGCTTAAATTTTGGGCCATCTCCTGCAAAACTTAGTTTTAAATCAAGTTTTGAAATTCTTTGATTTGATAAAACTTTTATAAGAATTTCTTGTCTTTTAAAATAATCTAATCGTCCAGCCATACCTAAAATAAAAAATTTTTTCTTTTTTTTTTTATATTTTTTAAAAAAATTATGATTAACACCATTAGGGATTAAATGAATTTTTTTTTTATTAATATTATTTTTTAAAAAATAATCAAAATTTTCTTTATTTAACACTACAGTATTGATTCTAAAAATTTTAATTAATTGGACAATTAATTTATATCTCGATCTTTTGTAGTTTAAAGCAGCATGATCTATGTAAATTATTTTTTTTTTAAAAATAAAACAATAAACTATTGAAGGCACTATTTGATAATTGTGAAGATAAATAACGTCTGGTTTTATCTTTATCAATTTAAAAATAATTGCAAACCAAGACAAGAATTGAAAATATTTAATTGTTTTTATGAAAGAAAATCTATTATTTATATTTTTTTTTTTATATATCTTTGAAAATTGTGGTCCTGTAAAAATAATATGACTTGAGTATTTTTTATATTTTAGATCTTCTTTAAATAAAGATAAGCAAATATTACCAGCTCCTCCGATACCAGAATATACTAAATGAACAATATTCATTAAATATTATTTTTCTTTATATTCCAAATAACAATTTTTACAAAATTCCTCTAGAATGATTTGTTCAATATTTTCTCTAAAATTATTGTAATTATTTTTAAATGTAACTTTTTTAATTTTTTCCATGTTAACAATCTGTTTGATACTCAATATACATCTTAACAGGAAGAAATTTAATAATTTTGAAATTAAAATTAAATTTTAAATAATTTACTAGTTTATAAAAAACAAATTTTTTTTGAAACATATTAAGAAATCCTATAAATGTCATAGTGTTGTGTAGTTAAAATAATTGTTTTTTTGATTATTATAATATATTGATCTGAAATACTAACTCAAAATTCTCTAAATTGAACAAAAATAAACTTAAAAAATATTATGCTGATTAATTTAGTAAGAATAATAAAAAATAAAATCTTAATAAGTAAATTTGGATCAATTCTAATTGCCAAAATTTATGTAATTTACCATAAATATATTTTAAAAAAAAAATACTTTAAAATTTTCAAATCAAATGATTATTGGATACATGAAACTGAAATTGGATTTTTACCTTATAGACATCCGATTTTTAATCCAGATTTATATATTAAAACAAATTACGAAATTTTCTTTGAAAAATATAAACCAAAAAAAAATGATTGTGTAGTAGAATTGGGTGCGGGTGTTGGTAGTGAAACATTATTCATTTCAAAATTGATTGGCAACAAAGGGAGAATTATCTCAGCAGAGCCATTTAATAATGTTTATGATTTATTGTCTCAAACTATTAAAATTAATAATTTAGATAATGTAATTTTAATAAAAAAAGCCTTATATAAATCAAAATCAAATATTGGATTTTCCTCTGACCCAAACAACTGGTTAGGTGGTAAAATAAGCAAATTATCACAAGATAAAGTTTCGACATTTACCTTAAATGATCTAGTTCTAGATCATCAGTTAATAGAAGTAAATTATTGTAAAATAAACATAGAAGGGGCTGAAAAGTATATAACTTCTTCTTCTTCAAATTTTTTTAAAATTTGCAAGAATTTAGCTATTGAATGCCATGATTTTTTACCTGGTTCTGATTATAAGACCTACGATGAAATAAAATCTTTTTTATTAAATAATAATTTTAAGGTGACAAGAAGTAAAAGAAATAAATTTCCTTGGGATAAATTCTTTATCTTTGCTGAAAAATGAAGAACTATATAAAATATTTTATTAAAAATATATTACAATTAAAAGACAGGTCTAACTGGTGTTTGGGATACTTCAAAAACTCTAGTGAATTTAAATTAACAAATAAAAATTTGTTAAATAATATTAAAAAGGCAAAAATTTTTAGGTCACCAAAAGATGAATTTTGGGCTGATCCATTTTTAATAAGACATAAGCAGAGATTATTTATTTTTTTTGAAAGATTTTATAAAAAAAAAAATAAAGGTGTTATATGTGTATGTGAACTAAAAAATAAAAAACTTATAAATTTTAAAAATGTCATTGTTGAACCCTACCATCTCTCATATCCAATGCTTTTTAAGGGGAAAAATAAATTTTTTTTAGCTCCTGAAAGTTATCAAGATAAAAAAGTTCAAATTTATGAGTCTGTAGAATTTCCATTCAAATGGAAAAAAATAAACACAATTTTTAATAACGAAATTACAGCTGATCCAACAATTTTTAAATATAATAATTCATTTTGGATTTTTATTAATAAAACAAAAAACAAATTAAATGATTTAAATAAAAAGTTATATCTGTACAAATTTAATAAAAACTTTAAAAAAGTTATACCACATAAAAGAAATCCTATTTTTTCTTCACTAAATGGTGGAAGAAGTGCTGGTAATATAATTAGATATGGAAAAAAAATTATAAGGCTAGGACAAATTAATACTAAAGAAAATTATGGATCTGGAGTAAATTTTTATGAAATAAAAAAACTTAACCTTAAGGAATATCAAGAAAAAAAAATTGCATCAGTAAATTCAAAAAATTTTAAAAACTGTATTGGAATACATCATTTTTGTAAAGTTGGTAATGATTATGTTTTTGATTTAAATCTATTAAAGTAACTTATCAATATCTTTTTTTATTAAATTTTTATTTAACCTTAATGATAAATTGTTATGTAATAAATCTAATATAGACAATAATTTAAAATATAATTTAAGAAAAAATTTATTCTTATAGGTTTTTATATCTGTACCTCGATTATTATCAAAAGTTTGTGATTGAAATAAGTCTTTTACCTCACTATCATGTGCTTTTTCAGTTCTGACAAGGCATATTAATCTTGCACTAGTATTAATATTTATATTGGATATTAGACCCTCTTTTAATTTAAACCATTCTTTATGATTATCATAGTTTGCTACAAATATTTCTGTATTAAAAAATCCATTTTTTTCTGAATAATAATTTAAAAAAAACTCAGGTGAAAATTGATAAAACCCAAATCCACAAAGATTATTAGAAGACGTAACATGAATTATAGTGCCACCTACTTTCACATGATTACAAATATTCTGTAACACGTTAGGTATATTGAAGGTATGTTGAAGAGACCCACCATCATAAAATGCATCAA
>Ga0181601_10002940_pt1 | contig 14498 bp, 14 predicted proteins | sample 041ome_8_FD_133020 | JGI IMG/M metagenome (GOLD analysis project Ga0181601, IMG submission 133020) | Coastal salt marsh microbial communities from the Groves Creek Marsh, Skidaway Island, Georgia - 041407BS metaG (megahit assembly) | ecosystem: Environmental > Aquatic > Marine > Intertidal zone...
CTGAAATAGGCAGCTGACAGGAGCGAACTGCATTACCATTGAGGTGAATGGTGCAGGCACCACATTGAGCAATACCGCAACCAAATTTGGTACCTACTAACTGAAGATGGTCACGGAGCACCCAAAGTAGCGGGGTGTTTGGGTCTACCTCTACTTGCTGAGAGGTGCCGTTAATTTGAAGAGTATAGTTTGCCATAATTAAATTGAAATCAAGAATTTTATAAGGTAGGTGTTTTTGTAGACTTAGCTTAATTTTCCAATTATTTTTTATTAATGTACTGATTTATAATTTTTTATAAAACCAAGTAATACATTTTTTTAAGATTGCTGCAATTGAAAGATTTTGATTATTGATCTTGAAAAGCAGAATCCGCTAGTCTAACACCATGGAATGAGAAGGATTCAATTTCTTTTCTTATTTCTGATAATTCAAAGGGGGTAAACTTGACTTGTAGGGCCCCTAAATTTTCCTTTAAATGTTGGGGACTTGTAGTTCCTGGTATGGGAACAATGAACGGTTTTTGCGCTAGTAGCCAAGCTAAAGCAAACTGCACCATGGTAATTTCTTTTTTCTCAGACCATTTTCGTACCGTTTGAAGGAAAGGCATGTTTTTTAAGAATCCTACCTCGGAAAAGAAAGGCAATTGGGAACGGCGATCGAGCGGATCAAAACGACTGTATTCATTGAACCTACCTGCTAAGAAGGCACGATGAGTGGGCCCCCATGGAACAAATCCTATCCCTAATTCTTCACAGGTGGAGAGAATTTGATTTTCAACTACGCGCTCAGCAAGGTTATATTCTGACTGTAAGGCTGCAACAGGAAGTTCTGCATGTGCCTTACGTAAGGTAGCGGGAGATACTTCTGATAAACCCCAATGCAAAACTTTTCCTGCTTCCATTAACTTTTTTACTGCCCCAGCTACTTCTTCAATTGGGACATTAGGATCCATTCGGTGCAAATAGTAAAGGTCAATGGCTTCTACCTTAAGTCGCTTGAGTGATCCTTCAACTACTTTTGCAATGGATTCAGGACGGCTATTTCTACCTTTTCGCTGATTATTTTCAATTTCAAATCCAAATTTGGATGCAAGGGTTAATTGATTTCGAAAAGGCTTTAACGCCTCTCCTACTAGGGCCTCGCTGGCATAAGGACCATACACTTCTGCAGTATCAAAAAAGGTGATTCCCCTCTCCACTGCTTTGTGCAAATGTGAAATCATTTCTACTTTGGAGGGAGTTGGATTGTAGGTGCCAGACACTAGATTCATACAGCCTAGCCCAAGCCCCGAAACCTAGCGGTCCCAATTTGCGGGTAGGGAGTTCGTTTGGTTTCCTATCAAATTTGTCACTCAAAGATGAATTAAATGGTTGAGAAAGCAGCTGAGGTGCTGTTACTAAACTTGCTCCTGCAAGTGCTGCTTGTTTGAAAAAAAATCTTCTATTTACTTCCTTTTTAGGCTTCATTGAGAAAAATATTTTTTTAATGATTTGAGAGAATGGCTTGTTGTACAATATAATTAATCGTGTTGTAATTGATGGGTATCTCTGACGCTGCTGAAAGTAAGAGCAAGTAGCTTCCAAACACTCTTTTCTTCTTGGTATACTTCAGTCACCGTAAATTCGGTAGATACTTCGTTGCCTCCAACCACGGCATGTAGCGTAATACGGTTCCATACGATTGCAGTATTTCCCATTAGCTCAATGGCGGTATCCTTGATGTCGGCCTTTTTGTACCAAATACTTCCTGATTGGATAATATCAAGTTCTCGAGAGGTATTCCATGTTCCACTCATGTGCACAAACTTAGCTTGAGGATGAAAAAGGGGAGTCAGTTTGGCGATGTCTTTGTCGGCCATCCATTGCCATTTGGCAAGGGAAAGAGCTTTGATTTCGTCTATAGGGTTTGATTCTTGGCTAAAACTGAACTGGATTGAACCAAAAACAAGCAAACTGAGCAGGAGTATCTTCTTCATAAAAGGAGGGATTCGGTTGAAATTTTAGTCCAATATTCTTCTTTTTCCTATAATTCTACCAATCGAAATCAAACCAATAGTTGGATAAATCAAATAGGGGTTAATGATTTGATTTTATAAAATTTTGTCCATTTTCTAACTTAGATCCTAGGAATAAGGAGAATAAAATTTGTTTGAAAAATATAAACTTTCATTTGATGAATGGTAAATATTTTTTAATACAAAGTCGCAACTTTGTATCCTAAAATAGAATTTTTGGTACATTTTATAGAAAACTGCATGGCTGATTTATCCATGATTAAACTAATTCAAAAATCCCTAAGTCGATTTTTCACATTGATTTTCGTAAGTTTTTTTGTTTGTACTCCCTTGTTTGCACAAGAACAAACTCCTGCTAGCCCTACAGGACAGTTTGGTGGAGTGATCACCGCTACCAATAATGGAGTATCGATCATCCCTTCCTTTACCTTGGGTAGACCGGCCATGTTGTTTGATTTGAGCTTGTCTGGCGAGCGCTTCTCCTTTGATCCCATGCTTCGCTTTGGGATGGATGGCAAGCCCTGGTCCTTCGTCTTTTGGGGTCGCTACAAAGCGATTAAGGACAAGCGCTTTACGCTTTCTCTGGGAGCGCATCCTGCCTTTATTTTTGCCGAGCGCCTAGTCAAAATCAATGGGCAAGAAAAAACCATGTTGGTGAGCCAGCGATTTTTAGCCATGGAGGTGGCGCCTATGTATAAGTTCTCCAAAAGACTGAGCATGGGTCTCTACTACCTGCGTGGACATGGTTTTAATCCCATTCCTCCGGATAACTCCAATTTTATTGCTTTAAACACAGTTATTTCAGGGGTTCCTATGGGTGGAGGATTTAATATGCGGATCAACCCTCAGCTTTTTTACCTCAAGGTGGATGAAGATTCCGGTACCTATGCTACTTCCAATTTCACGGTTACCAAACCTGGATTTCCCATCGGATTTCAAGGATTGTTTAACCAAAAAATCAAATCTACCATTCCAGGGGATAATTTTATTTGGAACGTAGGTTTGCTTTACCTTTTCTCTACCCCTTACCACAAAGCCAAGTAATAGCTATGGAAAAGATTGAATCTCTGGAAGAATTTTACCAAAGGAAGTTCAATTGGATTCCAGAAAACCTAAAAAACGATTTAGGGCATTTCAACTTGTTTAGTGTAAAGCCCTATTTGGAAGGGAAACTCAAAGCTATTCCGTACCGAAGAAGGGATTTCTACAAAATCATGCTTTTCAAGGGGAGCAGTACCGTGCATTTTGCAGATCGGGTCTACGAAGTCAAAAAACAGGCCCTTTCTTTTTCAAATCCCTTGGTTCCTTACAAATGGGATCATATGGAGGAAGAAAGCTCAGGGATATATTGCATCTTCAATGCCCATTTTTTCTCCAATTTTGGGCACATCCAACAGTATGAAGTATTTCAGTCCTCAGGTACCCATGTTTTTGAACTGGAGGATGAAGAGGCCGAACATGTTGCGCAGCTTTTTGAACGAATGGAAATTGAGTTTAATTCCGAATACAAATACAAATACGATTCCCTTCGCAACCTAATCTTTGAGTTAATTCATTTTGGAATGAAATTGGAGCCAGCAGGAATACAGCAAATGCAGCATGGAACTGCCTCCTTACGGATTGCTTCAATCTTTTTGGAGTTGTTGGAACGGCAATTCCCTATTGACGAAAGTCATTCTGCTATTCAAATTCGAAGTGCTTCAGACTTTGCAAGTCAATTGAATATTCATGTCAATCATCTGAATCGGGCGCTGAAAGAAATGACAGGAAAAACTACTACCCAATTGATTGGGGAACGCATCCTGCAAGAAGCAAAAGTACTGCTGACCCACAGTACCTGGAATATATCGGAAATTGGGTACGCACTTGGGTTTTCAGAAGTCACTCATTTTACGAATTTCTTCAAAAAACAAGCGGGTCTCAGCCCAAGTGTTTACCGGAAGGGATGATGGGAAACAGTGAAATCATTATAAATTGTACCAAGTATACAACCAGATTTTTCACTTCTTCCTTCTTAAATCGGTATTCCCCATTTGCCATTACTCAATTCCCATATTTCGTCCCTCGTATTTGAAACCGTACTTTAATACCTTGTACTTCTGCAATTAATCCATAATTTTTCCTAACATCGTACCATGCTTCACGATAGTTTTGGCCGTATTCACGATTACCTGCGCATTTCGCTGACTGATCATTGCAATTTCAGGTGTAGTTACTGCATGCCGGTGGAGGAAATGCAATGGATGCCGCATTCAAAGTTGATGAGCGCCCAAGAGATCGTAAAACTTGCCCAAATTTTTGTAGGGTTAGGGGTAAAAAAAATTCGACTTACCGGAGGAGAGCCTCTAGCCCGAAAAGAGTTTCCAGAAATTTTAGAGCAGCTTTCAGCACTACCCGTAGAACTCACACTTACTACCAATGGGGTCCTGATTCATAAGCACCTCGAGTCACTCAAAAAAGCAGGGGTCCGCTCCATCAACGTCAGTTTGGACACCTTGCAGCCCGAAAAATTTTTAACACTAACCCGCCGGGATCAATTCTCTCAGGTATGGCAAAATATCCATCTCTTGCTGAAAGAGGGCTTTCGCGTCAAACTAAATGCGGTAGCTCTTCATGGGTTGATTGAAGAAGAAGTAGGAGACTTTGTGCAGCTTACAGAAAAGTTACCCATCCACGTGCGTTTTATTGAATTTATGCCTTTTGCGGGCAACCATTGGAAAAGCAAAAAAGTGGTGACTGCAGCAGAGCTTTTAGATTTGGTTCGACCAAATTTCGAAATAATCAAATTGGACGATCAGCAACACGATACGTCCAAAAAATACCAAGTACCCGGGTATGCAGGAACTTTTGCCTTCATCACTACGATGAGTGAACATTTTTGCGGAAGCTGCAACCGCCTTCGCCTCACTGCCGATGGGAAAATAAAAAATTGCCTCTTTGGGAAGGAAGAATTGGACTTATTGGCTGCGCTCCGAAAGGGAGAGGAGGTAGCGCCGATTATTCGACTTTCCCTATCCAAAAAGCATGCTGCTTTGGGAGGTCAATTTGGTGCAGACTATACACAAGCCAATCCTGAGGCCATTGAAAACCGCAGTATGATCAGTATAGGAGGATAATGAAAGAGTTTGTAGCCGTTCAAGAAGCCAAAAAAATCCTGCAGGGCCTTTCTCTTTCGAGAAAAAAAGTACAGTTGCCCCTGCAAAAAGCATTGGGATATTGGACCGCTAGTCCTATCCATGCCCCCATGCAGGTGCCCTCCTTTGACAATTCAGGAATGGATGGTTATGCAATTGCTTGGGCCGATGAGGGAGAAAGTCGACTCCTTGCTCAAGTGGTGCAGGCGGGTGTATATCCTGATTTTTCCCTTCAAAAAGGAACTGCCGTTCGGATTTTTACAGGGGCACCTGTTCCCCAAGGTGCCGATACCGTGGTGCAACAAGAATGGGTACACATAGAAGGTGACCGAATATTTTTTGAAAGAGAAAAATTAAACCAAGGGATGAACCTGCGTCGTGCAGGATCACAGTGTGAGCAAGGACAGTTAATTTTGTCTGAAGGAACACGCATAACCCCAGGAACGCTTGGACTTTTGGCTTCCTTAGGAATCGAAGAGATTTCAGTTGTTGCGGCACCTCAAGTGAGCATCATTCTTACAGGCGATGAGGTCGTGGAGCCGGGGCAAGCCTTGCAGCCTGGGCAAATCTACAATGCCAATTGACCAGCTCTTCTAGGCTACCTCAGTCAATTGGGGATCATGGACGTGAAAGTTTTTAAGGTGAAGGATGATTCGGCTGAAGTTATCCGTGTCATCCGAGAAGCGCTATCCTCCGCTGAAGTACTGTTGCTTACCGGTGGCATCTCCGTAGGTGATTACGATTTTGTCCAGGCGGGATTGGCCGAAAATGGAGTAGAAGCCTTGTTTTACAAGGTGAAGCAAAAGCCTGGCAAACCACTTTTGGCTGGCTTTAAAGCCAATCAATTGGTATTTGCGCTACCGGGCAATCCTGCCTCGGTTTTATCTTGTTTTATGCAGTATGTCAAGCCCTGCTTGCAGCAGTTGCTTGGTGATGCGAATGCTTGGCAAGCCCCTCAAACTTATCCCTTGGCGCAGCACTGGAAAAAAGAGGGTTCCTTGACCGTTTTTCTCAAGGCCAGACTGGCGGAAGGCCAAATTCATATTTTACCGGGTCAAGAATCCTTTAACCTCCTTTCTTTTGGGATTGCCGATGGATTGGTTGAGGTAGGGGAGCATCTTTCTGAAGTGGAGGCCGGTACATCTTTACCTTTTTATCCATGGATTTAGGAGGGGTAAATTGGGAGTTTTTGCTGTATGCGTTGATGCCCTTTGCAGCATTTATGTATGCCGCAGTGGGGCATGGAGGAGCGAGTAGCTACCTGATGATTTTGGCCCTGCTAGGCTTCGCTCCACAGGAAATCCGTCCATCTGCTTTAATTTTGAATGTGTTTGTATCCTTGATTTCTTTTTGGAACTATCGGAAATCGGTGAAATTTCCTACCCGACTATTTCTGACTTTGGTTCTTTTTTCTGTGCCTGCAGCCTACCTTGGGGGGCGAATTTTATTGGATACAGCAATCTACAAGCAGGTCCTCGGGGTTTTGCTACTTTTTCCAGTGCTTAAATTTGCTGGGCTGTTCCCGGCATCCTCCCAGTCTAAACTTACTCAACAGCCATGGATGGTGGCTATTCTCGGCGGATGTATCGGTTTGCTTTCTGGCATGATTGGCATTGGTGGAGGGATTATTCTTTCGCCCATTCTGCTTCTATTGGGCTGGACTGGAGTGAAAGAAACTGCTGCGGTAAGTGCGCTCTTTATTTTTGTCAATTCGATTGCTGGATTGCTAGGTGCTTCTGTGTTTCAAGTGGAGCTGAGTCCCCAACTGTGGATCATACTTCCCCTCACTGTGGCTGGGGGTGCCTTGGGGGCCTATTTTGGAGCTAAAAAATGGACTCCCAAATTCTTGACCTACCTCTTGGCTTTTGTGCTAGCTTTCGCAGCGGTGAAGTTGATTTTTGGGTAAGGGAGAAGGAAACTTGGTTGAAGTTAGAGGCACAAAACTGTACTTGGTACATTTAGCTCTTGATTTTATATCTTTAAAAAAAAGTTTAAACCTCATGCCAGAACGAATTCTCCTCAAAGCCTTTGGAATGCTTGCTGAAAAGATGGGTACCGATACCCTTGAAGTTAAGAATCCAGGTTCGTCGGAGGTACTCAAGCAACAGCTGCTCGCTCAATTCCCTGAGCTGGAGGACATGACTTTTCGCATGGCGTTGGACCGAAAACTTTTGCAAGCAGACACAGACATTTCCCAAGGGCAGGAGATTGCCCTACTTCCCCCTTTTTCTGGAGGCTAACTCATGGATAGATTTGAAAGACAAGTGATTCTTCCCGGCTTTGGACCGGAAGGTCAAGCCAAACTCAAGCATGCCTCCGTCCTTGTTGTCGGAGCAGGTGGGCTGGGTTGCCCTGTCTTACTATACCTCGCGGCAGCGGGTGTCGGAAGAATTTGTGTGGTGGATGGGGATGTAGTATCCCTTTCCAACTTGAACCGCCAAGTGCTTTTTGGACATCAGGACCTGGGAAAAAATAAGGCTCAGACTTCCGTACGCTACTTTCAAGAAAAATACAACGACATTCAGTGGAAGGCGATACCTGAATTTATTACGGTAGAAAATGCCCAAGAACTTATCTTTCACTACGATGTGGTAGTCGATGGTAGCGATAATTTTCCTACCCGCTATCTTGTCAACGATGCCTGTGTGTTACTAAAAAAAACCTTGGTATTTGGTGCTATTCATCAGCATGAAGGACAAGTATCTGTATTTAATCAGGGTCCTGGTTCCTGCAACTACCGAGACCTATATCCGAAGCCTCCTGCTGCCAATGAGATTCCTAACTGTGCAGAAACAGGCGTATTGGGCGTGGTTCCTGGTATTATCGGGAGCCTGATGGCACTCGAAGTCATCAAGGTACTTTCTGGCTTGGGTAAACCACTCACCAATCGAGTCCTATATTTCAATAGCCTGAATTCCCAAAGCTATGAGGTCGAAATTCAGCCCAGCGTAGCTTCTGAAGTTCCTGGTTCCTGGTCAGACTTTGAACAGCGAAATTACGAGTTGGCTTGCGAGGGGATTGCCCAACTTAACTGGAACGAGGCAATGAAGTTGATGGGCCATGAAGTGGCTTTTGTAGATGTGCGCGAACCTGGGGAAGAGCCTCCACTCGAATGTACAGGTTTGGTGAAAGTGCCTTATTCCATCCTTGCAAACCAGTTGGGCCAATTTGAGGAGGCCGAAGAGATTCTCTGTTTTTGTCAAAGTGGGGTTAGAAGTCAAAAAGCAGCACAACTACTTCAGGAAACCTATCCTGACAAAAAAATATTCTCCATTCGTGGAGGTATAAATGCGCTAAAATCGTAATACCAATGGAAAAGGTCCGCAGCCCCAAAAATATATTCGTTCAAGGCCCCATCTCTGCCGAGAAGATTGCCCAGTCTATCTCCAATCATTCTGGCAAAACAGATATAGGAGGACACTCCATTTTTTTAGGCCAGATCCGCGCCGATGAAAAGCCCGAAGGAAAGGTCCTCGCCATCGCCTATACGGCCTATGAAGACATGGCGCTAGAAAAAGCGGTTGAGATACGGGAAGAGATTTTTTCCAAGTACCCATTAACATGCATGCACATCTACCACAGCCTTGGGGAAATCAAGGTAGGTGAAATTTGCTTGTTCGTTTTTACCTCCTCCAAACACCGGAAAGCAGCGATGCAGGCCTGCGACGAATTGGTGGAACGAATCAAAGCCGAACTGCCCATCTGGGGCAAAGAAATCCTAGATTCTTCCGCTACCCAATGGAAGGTGAATACCTAATTGGTAGGAATTTATAGTCCTTGTAAAAAAGACTTGAATTCGGCTGTATTGAAATTGCTCATGCCCTGCTGGAAAAAGACGATTTTTCCCTCCTTGTTGACCACCAGGGTGGTGGGGATGGATTCACTTTGCAAACTCTTGTTCAATCCAAAGCTGGCATGCACTACAGGGAAGGACCAACTTTTTCCCTCCATAAAATTTTGACTTTTCTTCTTGTTTTGGTCTAGTCCAACCATCAAAAATTCAAGGTCTGGGGTGTCCTTAACTGCATCGTAGAGATCAGATATGTGGGGCATTTCAGCTCGACAAGGACCGCACCAGGAAGCCCATAGGTTGATAAAGACGGTTTTACCTCGGTAATCCTGTAGGTCAATGATATTCCCTTTAAAATCAGTAAACTGTCCGCGGTAGTCAAACTTTTGGTTGGTTAGGTCGGGTACTTCGATACTGGGCTTCATCAGACCTGTTGCCAGCAATACAGATTGCAATGCACCTTGAATCACGGGAAGCAGTCCTGTGAAATACAAAAAAGCAAAAGCAGCTAAAATTGCTCCCCAAGATTTAATCTCTTTTTTCCAATCCATTTTTTTATTGCAGCAGCCCACTGCGCTGGGTGTTTTTTAGATTTTAATAATTCCCTTTTTTTAAATTATAGTAATTAGCCCATACACAACAACTGAAAATTGTAGATCTAAATCGGTATACAATCACAATTGTCTGCGGACAGTAAACAGTTTATAAAACTAAATCTTAAAATTACCTCCAGAAATTCAGATTCTTAGTGACCAAAGACACATTTTAGCTGGTTCTCTTCCATTCCCGCTGTATCTTGTAGCTTTTATGATCTCCTCTTCTTTTCACCATGAATTACGACAGTAAGATTGCCTCCGAATTGGGCGTAAGGCCTCAACAAGTTAGTGCTACGGTAGCATTGCTCGAAGAGGGTGCCACAGTGCCCTTCATCTCACGCTACCGAAAGGAAGCCACGGGAACCTTGGATGAGGTGCAGGTGGCAGCTATTCGGGATCGATTAGAGCAGTTGAAGGAATTGGATAAGCGACGGGAAGCGATTCTCAAGTCGATTGAGGAACAAGGGAAATTGACTCCTGAATTAAAAAAAGCCATCGATCAATCAGAAACAATGGCGCGACTGGAGGATGTGTACCTGCCTTACAAACCAAAGCGCAAGACCAAGGCATCTATAGCCAAAGAAAAGGGGTTGGAGCCTTTAGCTACGCGTATTTTTGAGCAACAGCTAGCCCATGTGCAGGAGGAAGCAGAAAAGTACCTCAATCTAGAAAAAGAAGTAAACTCCATAGACGAGGCTTTGCAAGGTGCTCGAGACATTATCGCGGAGTGGATCAGTGAAAATGCTTCAGTGCGGGGTAATCTCCGTACATTATTTTTGAAAGAGGGGGTATTTGCTTCCCGTGTAATTGCTGGTAGGGAAACAGAAGCTGCTAAGTACAAGGATTACTTTGACTGGTCCGAACCCATAAAAACTGCCCCATCTCACCGGGTCTTAGCCATGCGTCGCGGAGAAAAAGAGGGATTTCTAATGCTCGATGCCCTTCCGGAAGAAACAGTCTCCATCTCCATCCTTGAAAAAGAAATACTTAAAGCAGGCAGTAATGGAGCAATTGAACAGGTCAAACTTGCTATCAAAGACGCCTACAAGCGCCTACTCAAGCCCAGTATTGAAACGGAGATTCGCCTCCATACAAAGAAGAAAGCAGATGAGGAAGCGATTCGGGTATTTGCCGAAAACCTTCGGCAACTCCTTCTTGGAGCTCCTCTGGGAGAAAAAGTAGTGATGGCTATCGACCCAGGTTTTCGTACTGGCTGCAAGTTGGTTTGCTTGGGTGCCCAGGGACAACTTCTGCATTACGAAACTATTTTTCCGCACGAGCCGCAGCGGCAAATTGCCGCTGCAGGTCAGTGCATACGTACCTTGGTGGACAAATTTTCCGTGCAGGCGATTGCCGTGGGCAATGGCACTGCTGGACGTGAAACAGAAGCCTTTGTAAAAAGTCTTGGACTGAACAAGTCGGTGCAGGTTGTGCTAGTTAATGAATCGGGAGCGTCGATTTACTCGGCCTCTGAGGTGGCTCGAAACGAGTTTCCGGACTTGGATCTGACTGTCCGTGGAGCGGTATCCATCGGTAGAAGATTGATGGACCCCTTGGCCGAATTGGTCAAAATTGACCCTAAATCCATCGGTGTAGGGCAGTACCAGCACGATGTGGATCAGCAAGCCTTGAAGAATTCTTTAGATGATACCGTGATTTCGGCTGTAAATAAGGTAGGTGTTGAGGTCAATACCGCTTCCAAAGAGTTGCTTACCTATGTATCTGGCCTAGGGCCTCAATTGGCACAAAATATCATATCTTTTCGTCAAGAGTTTGGGCCATTTAAGAGCCGGGCACAACTTAAAAAAGTACCTCGCTTGGGGGATAAAGCATTCGAGCAGGCGGCGGGCTTTTTGCGAATCCGCGATGCAAAGCATCCCTTGGATCAATCTGCTGTGCATCCCGAGCGCTACGAGCTGGTGGAAAAGATGGCAAAGGACCTAAAGGCTACTGTTCAGGATTTGATGAGTTCTGAGGAATTACGTACCAAAATTGTGCTGCAAAACTATGTTTCGGAGACAGTAGGCATCCCTACGCTTCAAGATATTGTGGAGGAGCTGGCCAAGCCTGGCCGCGATCCCCGTGCTGGATTTGAGGTTTTTGAATTTCAGGAAGGGGTCAATTCCATGGCAGATCTGAAGATTGGGATGAAACTACCAGGCATTATCACTAACATCACCGCCTTCGGCGCCTTTGTAGACATTGGGGTGCATCAGGATGGATTGATTCACCTCAGCCATTTGGCGGATCGATTTATCAAAGATGCAAACGAGGTAGTAAAAGTGGCACAGCAAGTAGAGGTTACTGTATTGGAAGTGGATATTGTCCGCAAGCGAATTGCCTTGAGTCGAAAAGCAGATCCCTTTGGTACCCAAGCAGTCAAAAAACCAGTTAGGCCGGAAGTGAAAGTTACTGCCCCAGCCTCGGAAGGATCTATGGCAGATAAATTAGCAGAACTGAAAGGGCATTTTAAGAAGTAAGAAAAACAGAAGGATTAATTCCGTTCTTCATCTTGGTACATTTCCTTGTATTTCTCCTCATCCATCCCCTTGCTAAAACGTCGGATATTGTAAGTAAAAGAAAGCATAAAATACTGTTGGAGAACGTTTGTCTGGATGTCTTCGATAAAGGTTTCGGAAATGTTTCTCCGCACATTGACATTTTGATTCAATAGGTCATAAACCATGAGGCTAACTTCTCCACGCTGATTTTTAAATATTTTTTTACCCAAACTCATGTTGACCAGTGAAAAGTTGGTATTAAAACCAGCATTCAAACCCGAGTTAATCTGGTGGTTCAAGTCAAGACGGTAGATGATCCCTTGCCAAATGATCCAATTGAAGTTAACTCGGAAGCGTTGCTGGAAGAAATCAGTGTTTAGGTTGGTATTCAGTGTGTTTTCAGAGCGATTGAAGGAAGAGCGCGCGGATAAGTTGAAATCTAGATTTTCACTAATACTACTAGCGATGGACACTCCTGTACTTAAGCGCTGGGAATTAGTAAATCCTAGTTGGTCATTGATTTGACCAGGTCTACGGGTGAATCCTCCACCTGCATTGATGTTGAATTTGGACTTAATGAAATCCAACGGCATTCCATAATTGGCCCAAGAGCGCAATTCATAGAAGCCATCCAAGTTAACTGGTTTTAGAAGCTGGCCTCCTTTTTCTAGGACGATACCTTCTTCTAGAGCAAGTGTTTGGCTCGCGATCAAAGTACTATTGCTGATGTATCGGTTGGTGAGGGCAGAACTAGCATAGACAAACCAGCTGTGGTCGGTATCTGGATTTTGGCTTCGGAATCGGAGCCTCATTTCCTGCCGATAGGTTTGATCCAAATCTGGATTTCCTACACGAACCTGGAGGGGATTGGTATTGTTGATCACCGGTTGGAGCTGCCAAATGGATGGTTCGGCAGTTCGGGTATCGTAATCGAGTTGGAGATTGGTGTTGGGGTTAAACTTGTATTCCAAGCGAAGAGTAGGGAGCCAAGCTGAAAAATTTCGTTCCAAAGAAAAAGATTTTGGGAATTCTTGTCTATTGTCAAGCTTGGCTGTTTGGTATTGTATTTCGGTTTGAAATTTTAATTTCCCCGCACTGTATTGGTAGCCTAATTCGGTTTCTTGGGTCAGGTAATCGCTGTAATAAATGTTTGTAAGTAGCGTATCTAGGGTTTCTAAGGCGCCAAAATCCCCTTCAATTACATTGTAAACACGTTGATCGGAATCATTGGCTCTATTTCCTATTTCATACTCAATTTCAAGTTGTCCTTTGTCTCCAATTTTTTCAGTGTAAGAGAGTCCAGTTTCCCAAAAAGTTCCAAAGCGTGCTCTCTGGGTTTGTTGGTTTAAAACTTCACTTCGAGTTTGGGTATCTTGAAAAAAGAGGGAGGTAGCTAAGCGGGTAGACTCGTCACGATTCCAACCGCGGTGAAGAATAGATCTCCAAGTAAGGGACCTGCCTGGAGTATTGAATTTTCTACTGACAATGAAGCGGTTAAAAAAATCAAAGTCATCGTATTTTCCTATTCGTTGGTTATCAACTTGGTTGATAGGAGAATTTTTGTCGCTTGTTTCCCCAAAAAAAGAGGAGTTTTCTGTTTCAAAATTTGCAGAAAATCTTGGAATATATAAGACCCTAGTTTTATCGTTGGGGTTGTATTCCAATCGGATGTTGGCGACATGACGGTGATTGGTTCGGATATCTTGGGATTGTTCGGTGTAGGTTACATCCGATTGGTCAGAGGTTACAAAATCTCGTACCCGGTTGACTAGTCCTACGTTTTCATTTTTTGTATATCCGTAATTCCCTGTGATCTTAAGTTGGGTACCCCATTGATCACTGTAATTAAGTCCAAGGATAGAGGTAGTGACAATCCCTTCTTGGGGCCTGCCATCTGATCTCGATTGGGTAGCGGCATCGCTGGTGTAGGACAGTTGGTTTACATTGTTGGCAAGGCCTGTAAAGGTAATGCGCCGGTCTTCATCGAAGGCATTGATGCTTGCACCTGCAAGGTAGCGATCCTCGGTTCCATATCCTGCAGTGGTTTTTCCAAATTGTCCTTTTCGTCGATTTGCCTTGGTGATGATGTTGATGGTTTTCAAACGTTCTCCATCGTCAAACCCACTCACTTGGGATTTTTCACTTTTCTGGTCAAAGATTTCGATACTCTGAATGACTTCAGCGGGTAGGTTTTGCAAGGCTGCTTGGACGTCTGTTCCAAAAAAAGGTTTTCCATCGACGAGAATTTGGGCAATGTTTTCACCCTGGGCTTGCAAGGCTCCTCCTTCAGAAACGATCCCTGGTAATTTCTCGATTAGTACCTGTGCACTTGCATCCTTCATCGTACGGAAGGCATCTGCATTAAAGAGGGTAGTGTCACTTTTTTGAGAGCCAGTGGCTCTTCTTGCAGCAACAATCACTTCAGAAAGGGACTGTTCTTCTTCTTTTAAGGCGATTGTGCC
>Ga0181601_10002942_pt1 | contig 14495 bp, 8 predicted proteins | sample 041ome_8_FD_133020 | JGI IMG/M metagenome (GOLD analysis project Ga0181601, IMG submission 133020) | Coastal salt marsh microbial communities from the Groves Creek Marsh, Skidaway Island, Georgia - 041407BS metaG (megahit assembly) | ecosystem: Environmental > Aquatic > Marine > Intertidal zone...
CCACCTGTTTTTATTGAGATAAAGTCAGAAGAAGAAGTAAATGCATGTTTAATTCTTTGACTAATCTCTTTCTCAATTACATAAAGACCAACACCCTCAATCCTAGTAGGCGTATTTTTGAAATATTTGTTTATAAAGTTTGTTTTTAGCCCAAGCGCTTCAAATATTTGAGATCCTCTGTAAGAGTTAAGTGTAGAGATTCCTATTTTATTCATGACTTTCAATATTCCTTTAGCTGTAGCATCATTAAAATTAGAAATAGCCTTTTCTTTTGAGATGTTCTTTATAAATCCTAATTCATGGTGGTAGTTAATTATTTCATTGACTAAGTATGGATTAATAGCACTTGCTCCAAAGCCAAACAGCATTGAAAAGTGGTGAGGCTCTCTTGGCTCAGCAGATTCAATTATTATTCCAAATTTTGATCTTTTTTTCTTTTTAATCATAGTTTGATGGACATATGAACATGCAAGTAATATTGGGATAGGAGACATCTTCTTTGATACATTTCTATCACTTAGTATAATTATGTTAGTTCCATCATCAACGTATCTTTCAATATCAATAACTATATTTTCTAGTGATTCCTCAATTCCATTATGCCCCATTTTAGATTTGTAGAGACAATTAATTGATTTAGTCTTAAAATTTTCATGATTTATATATTTAATTTTATCTAAATCTTCATTAGAAATGATAGGGTTTTTTATGTTTAGATTAATACAATGCTCTTCAGTAATTTCAAAAATGTTGTAACTATTTCCAATAGATAAACTTGTATCTGTTATGATTTCCTCTCTTATTCCATCTAATGGTGGGTTTGTCACTTGAGCAAAAAGTTGTTTGAAATAATTATATAAAAGTTGAGGCTTTTTAGATAATACAGCTAAAGGTGTATCTATTCCCATAGAACCAATAGATTCCTTGCCAGTAATACTCATAGGAATAATAATTTTCTTAAAGTCTTCCTTTGTGTATCCAAAAATTTTTAATCTTGTTTCAAACTTAATTTTTTCGTCGGGGGTTCTGTTTCCTGTGTAAGGAACATCCTTTAACTGAAGTATGTTCTTGTTGATCCATTTCTTGTATGGCTGCTTTGAGACTATCTCAGATTTAATTTCTTCATCATTTATTATTCTTCCTTGTTCCATGTCAACAAGAAATATTTTTCCTGGCTCAAGTCTTCCATGTGATAAAACATTTTTAGGTTCAATTTCTACAACACCTGTTTCTGAAGACATAACAACATATCCGTCTTTGGTTACAGTATACCTAGATGGCCTAAGACCATTTCTGTCTAACAAGGCACCTATATATTTACCGTCTGTAAATGGAATTGAAGCAGGTCCATCCCAAGGCTCCATAATGCAACTGTTATATTCATAGAATGCTTTTTTCTTAACATCCATTGAGTTGTGTTTTTCCCATGCTTCTGGAACTAACATCATCATAACTTCTGGTAATGATCTTCCAGTCATAAGTAAAAGCTCAACAACCATATCCATTGATGCTGAATCTGATTTTTTTGGTACGATTATCGGAAGAATTTTTGACATTTCATTATCAGATATATCATCTGATTTAAAAAGTTCTTCTCTGGTTCTCATCCTGCTTATGTTCCCTTTGAATGTATTAATTTCTCCATTGTGACACATGTATCTAAAAGGTTGAGCTAGATCCCAGGTAGGAAAAGTATTTGTTGAAAATCTCTGGTGAACAAGTGCAAGCTTTGTAACTAAAGAAGAGTCTTTTAAATCTACATAGAATCTTTCAATATCTTCTGGCACTAATAATCCTTTATAAATAATTGTCTTTGTGCTTAAACTCGAAAAATAAAAATATTCCTTTTCAGATAGTTCAGAGGAGAATATTGAGTTCTCAGCAATTTTTCTTGCTTTAAACAATTTTATATTAAAATCAGTTTCACCAGTTTCTGAATCGTTTGTAGTTATGAACACCTGCTTTATTTCTGGCTGAGATTTACTTGCAATAGAACCAACAACTTTTGAGTTAACAGGGACATCTCTCCATCCAATTATTTTTAAATTCTGGTTGTTGATTTCATTCTCAAAAACTTTTATACAATGATTTGACTGATTTACACTTTTTGGCAGGAAAACCATACCAACTGCATAGTTGTTAGGCTCTGGAAGGGGAAAATTACATTTTTTAGTAAAAAAGTCATGAGGTATTTCAATTAAAATTCCAGCTCCATCTCCAGTCCTGCCATCTGAACTAACCGCACCTCTATGCTCAAGACATGAAAGAATATTAAGCGCTTTGCTAATAATATTATTAGTTCTTTCACCGTTTAGACTACAAATAAAGCCTGCACCACAATTATCATGCTCAAATTCAGATAGATATAGTCCTTGGTCTTTTAATTTCATACTAAGATTAACAAATTTATGATTAAGGTCCAATGATTAAAATCATACGCCATCTATTCAAATATTAAAAAATAATATTTACCATATTTATAAAAAAAGGTTAAAAAAAATATCATATTGATATTTTTCAAATAATAAACTGAAAATATATTAGTAAGAATTAACTATTAATTGACCACTCACCAGTTAGGAGTAGCTTCTCTGCTTGTTTGAACTTTAAAGTCTTAACTTCACCAGTGTCATTATTTCTAATATCAACTTTCTCGTTTCGACCTATTTTGGGAACCTCTCTTGTAATGGTCTCCACTCTCTGGCCCTGTTGGCTTGCACTAGCACCGACTCTTCTGGCCCTTTCAGCTAATTCATCACTATTAAGACTTTCTTCTTTTGAAGTTTGATAATTGTTATTTTTTGAAGAATTTGTCGAAGCATCTTTAATATTACCTTGATTATTTGGAAGATTAGACTTGAATAAAAATGATAGTAGTTCTTTGTTAAGAATATGAATCATTGACTTAAATAGTTCATATGCTTCAAATTTATATATTAACAAAGGATCTTTTTGCTCATGAACTGCTAATTGAACAGATTGCTTTAATTCATCCATTTTTCTTAGATGATTTTTCCACTTTTCATCAATTATTGCGAGAGAAATGTTCTTTTCAAAATCATCAATCAGATTTTCTCCATTAGTATCAAACGATTTCTTTAAATCGGTTACAATATTTATAACCTTTTTACCATCTGTAAATGGAACTACAATTCTTTTAAAAGAATTTGCTTTATTCTCATAAACGTTTTTAATAACAGGAAGCGCAAGGGCTCTATTCAACTCTTTTTTATTAATGTAAAATTTATTAAGTTCCTCATAGAGAGAGTTAATTAAGTCTTCTTCATTTGATTCCATGAATTCATCCTCATTAATTGGTGAGGTCATTGAAAAAGTTGTTATAAGTTCAAATTCAAAGTTTTTAAAATTATTAGTGCCCTTATTGTCTATAACTATTTCTTCAATCGTGTCATACATTATATTAGAAATATCGATTTGTAATCTATCACCTTCTAATGCGTTTTTTCTTAGAGTATAAATAATGTTCCTCTGAGAGTTCATAACATCATCATACTCTAGTAATCTCTTTCTAATACCAAAGTTATTTTCCTCTACCTTCTTCTGAGCTCTTTCAATTGATTTTGTTACCATTGGATGTTGAATGTTTTCTCCATCTTTTAAACCCATACGATCCATTATATTAGACACTCTATCTTGGCCAAACAACCGCATTAAATTGTCTTCAAAAGAAACATAAAATTGAGAACTACCAGGATCACCTTGTCTCCCAGATCTACCTCTAAGCTGTCTGTCTACCCTACGCGAATCATGCCTTTCTGTACCAATAATTGCAAGTCCTCCAGCATCAATAACATCTTTGCTTAGCTTAATATCAGTTCCCCTACCAGCCATATTGGTTGCAATTGTTACCACCCCAGGATTTCCAGCCTCAGCTACTATATCAGCTTCTTTTTTATGAAGCTTAGCATTTAGCACATTATGATTTATACTTGCTCGGTTTAACATTTTACTTAATAATTCTGATATTTCAACAGATGTTGTTCCAATCAATACCGGTCTTTTATTGTTTCTAAGATCTATTACTTCCTCAATAATTGCATTATATTTTTCACGTTTTGATTTATAAATTAAATCATCCTGATCTTTTCTTGCTATTGGTTTATTCGTTGGAATTTCTGTTACATCAAGTTTGTAAATTTCCCAAAATTCACCTGCCTCAGTAACAGCAGTACCAGTCATCCCAGAAAGCTTAGAGTATAATCTAAAATAATTTTGAAGAGTAATTGTAGCAAAAGTCTGAGTAGCAGCCTCAATTTTTACATTTTCTTTAGCTTCAATTGCTTGATGAAGTCCATCAGAATATCTTCTACCATCCATAATTCTTCCAGTCTGTTCATCAACTATCATTACCTTATTCTCAACAACAACATATTCAACATCTTTCTCAAATAAAGTAAAAGCTTTAAGTAACTGATTCATACTGTGAATCCTTTCACTTTTGATGTTAAAATCATTGAATAAATCATTCTTTTCTTTTGCCTCATCTTCTGCAGATAGACCTTTACTCTCTATTGAAGTAATTTCAGTTGAAATATTTGGCATGATAAAAAAATCTTTATCATCTAGATCCTCAGATAGTGTATTTATTCCCTTATCTGTAAGTTCAATCTGATTATTCTTCTCATCTATTGTAAAATAGAGCTCTTCATCAATTTGATGCATCTCTCTATTGTTATCTTGCATATAAAAGTTCTCAGTTTTTTGAAGTGTTTGTTTTACACCTTCCTCACTTAAAAATTTAATTAATGCTTTATTTTTTGGAAGTCCTCTATACACTCTGTAAAGAAGGAAACCGCCTTTATCATTGTCTGAATTTTGAATTAGACCTTTAGCTTCAGAGAGAATACTGTTGAGGTATGTCTTTTGAAGGGAAACTAATCTCTGGATCTTAGGCTTTAGATTATCAAATTCATGCCTGTCTCCATCCTTTGTTGGACCAGAAATAATTAATGGTGTTCTAGCATCATCAATAAGAACAGAATCTACCTCATCAATTATAGCATAATTATGCTTTCTCTGAACAATATCATCTAGTGAGTGAGACATATTGTCTCTTAAATAATCAAAACCAAATTCATTATTTGTTCCATAGGTTATATCTGCCTCGTATGCTTTTTTTCTTTCAGGAGAATTTGGTTTATGATAATCAATACAATCAATCTTTAAACCATGAAATTCAAGTATAGGACCCATCCACGCACTATCACGTTTTGCCAAGTAATCATTTACCGTAACTAAATGAACTCCGTCACCTGTAAGAGCATTCAGGTAAATTGGTAATGTTGAAACTAAAGTTTTACCCTCACCAGTTTGCATTTCTCCAATTTTTCCTTGATGAAGAACAATTCCTCCAATTAATTGAACATCATAGTGAATCATATCCCAGATAACGTTTTTTCCAGCTGCATCCCAATTATTTTTCCAAATAGCTTTATCGCTATCAATTTTTGTATAAGATTTTTTTGATGCAATTTCTTTATCAAAATCTGAAGCAGTTACTTTAATTTCTTCATTTTCAAAAAACCTTTTTGCAGTCTCCTTAACAACAGCGAATGCCTCAGGTAATAGTCTGTCTAAAACTTCAGACTTTTTTTCAATTAGATCATTTTCTACAGATTCAATTTGCTTAAATATTTCTTCCTTTTCAGAGTTAGACAGGTCATTGGAAAGTTTATTATTTAGATCAGAAATTGAAGAATTAAGATCTTCTGTCTCATCTGAAATCAACTTTTTAAATTCAATTGTTTTATCTCGGAGCTGATCATTTGTAATTGAGGAGAGTCTATTAAAATGATCATTGATTTCATCAACTATGGGGGTCAGTTTTTTTAGATCTTTCCCAGATTTATCCCCAAGAAATACCTTCAAAAGGGAGTTAACAATAGACATGCTGTTTTTTTTTCAAATTTATTTAAAAATTACCAATTAATATTAATCAAATTAGATTAATACTCATCCTCATTCCAAAGGTAATCTTCTTCTGTTGGAAAGTCAGGCCAAATTTCTTCAATCGATTCGTAAACATCACCTTCATCTTCAAGAGATTGAAGATTCTCTACTACTTCAAGAGGTGCACCAGTTCTGATTGAGAAATCAATTAGCTCATCTTTTGAAGCTGGCCAGGGAGCATCACTTAAGTAAGAAGCTAATTCTAATGTCCAATACATACGACTTGTTTTCTGCAAAAGTATATTATAAGTTCAAAAAACCAAAAGTTTTTTATTCTTTTACCTTAGAAAATGAAAGAAGTAATAATAAAATTGAAATTAGTATACATATTCTAGCAATATAGTCTCCATTTTTGCTGTAGAATGTCCTGTAATCAATAGCATAGGCTTTACCACTTAAAGTTCCTTTTTTATTAAATGGCAATGTTGTATCATACTCTCCAACTTCATTTATGATTGTGGAAACACCAGAATTTGCACTTCTAACAATATATCTTCTGTTTTCAATTGCTCTTAATCTTGCATAACTTAACAGATGTCTATGGCCTGGTGTATCCCCCCACCATGAATCATTAGTAATTATTGAAATAAAATTAGCTCCTAGATCAACATAATTGGCAACATATTCTCCATCAATTGTCTCATAACACACAATTGAGATAGTTTTTAGGTCTTTTAAAGAGTGTTTAAATACTTTTCTTTCGGATTCATGCTGTGTACCCATAGAACGAATTGTTCCTCCTAGATCAATCATTACAGTTCCTATTATAGGCTCAAGGATAGACTTAAATGGCATATATTCACTTCCAACTACAAGTTTAGACTTATGATTATATTCAAAACCTTTATTTGCAGACATATTTATTGAAGAATTAAAATAGTCAACCCAAATATTATCTCTAACTGGATTTGCTGATTTTGTAGGTTTTTCTTTCTGATTTTGATAAAGCTTATAAAATTGTATTCCAGAGATTAGATTGGTATTATTGAATTTACTTAAATAGTTATTAAGACTATCATGAAGTTTTGTATATCCAAAGTAATCAACATTTTCTCCATACCCTTCGGAGAAATATGTTTCTGATGTGAAGACAAAATCATATTCATTAGTACTCAATTCTTCATTAGTTAAATCCTTAAAAATTTTAAAGTAATCAAGATTACTTTTAGAATTACCATATTTTGCTTCCCAAGGGTCAATTTTTGGCTGAGTAATTAGAACTTTAAATTCCTCTCCTTTATCTATTTTTGGTTTAACTAAAAGCGAAACAAAAATGGGAAAGCTTATAAGAAGAACTCTTGGAATAATTCTAATATAAAATCGCCTTTTATCTTTAAAACTTGAATATTTCCTTAATAGGTTAAATAGCAAGAAGTTAGCACATAACACCCAAAGACTTCCTCCAAATACACCAGTATATTCGTACCATTGAATCCAATCAATTCTTTCAGAAAACACATTTCCAAGATTCAACCACGGCCAAGAAAATTCCCAGTTTAAATGAAACTTTTCAAATGTAATCCAGAATGTTATTAAAAAAAGTACCCCAGCTTTAAAATCTATTTTTCTCTTAACTCTTGAGTACAATAAAAAAATTATTGAATAAAATGACGAGTTAGCAACGTTTGCGAATATAGCTCCAGGTAGTGTTGTATAGACAATCCACCAAGTAGTAGCTATATTCCATGTGAGGAAAGCAACATATGAATAGAAGAATAACCTAAGATTTTTTTTTCCTAGATTATCTTTGCTAATTATATCCTCCACAAAAAGTAAAGGTATCAAGCTAATAAAAATCAAAGGAGTTATTCCATTAACCGGCCAGGCACTTGCAAACAATAACCCGCTGATTAATGAATAACCAAGAAGTCTACTCACTTTTAAAGTTTAATAAATTTTACAATCTAATATTACAATTTTTTTATAAATTGAGCGCCATTACTATCATGATAAAATCTCTCATACCTAACATTTTAACATTATTAAATTTAATATGTGGTTGTTTCTCAATTGCATTTGCATTTCAATTTCAATTTGATGCAGTTTTAATTTTAGTTCTGTTTGGTGTACTACTTGATTACTTAGATGGACTTGCAGCTAGACTTTTAAATGCTGAATCCAATTTTGGTAAACATTTAGATTCATTATCTGATATAATAACAAGTGGAGTTGTTCCAGGTATAGTAGTATATCAATTGTTTAAGTTATCTGGAAACAGAGTTACAGATTTTGATTTAAATCCCTACTTATCACCTGTTTTAGATTTAGATCTTGTATTCTCTATTTCTCCTATAGCGTTTATTGCATTCTTAATTACAGTTGGTTCAGCAACCAGATTAGCGAAATTTAATACTATAGATTATACTGATGAATTTGAAGGACTTCCAACTCCTGCAAATGCACTTTTCTTTGTTTCACTTCCAATCCTGATGGATCACCTATACTTGATTGAATCAAAACAGTACCTTTTGAACAATACCACTTTAATAATTCTAACATTATCTAGTGTTATCCTTATGAATGTTCCATTTAGGCTTTTCTCATTAAGATTATCACTAAGGAAATATGACTATAATATTTTTAAAATTTTGACTATTGTCTTATCAATACCAATAATATTATTTTTTGGTCTAGGAGGATTCTCGCTTGTAATTATACTTTACCTTTTCTTAAATGTAATTAGGAATTTATGGTCATTGATTTAATTATAAATCAATTTTTTTTCTTTTAAACTCGAAGTTTTTTCCTAAATAAACTTTTCTTACCATTTCATCTTTAGCTAAGTCTTCAGGGATTCCTTCTTTAAGTATTTTCCCTTCAAACATAAGATATGTCCTATCAGTTATTGCTAGTGTTTCTTGAACATTATGGTCAGTAATAAGTATTCCAATATTTTTATTTTTCAAAACGGAAATTATTGATTGAATATCTTCAACAGCTATAGGATCTACTCCAGCAAAAGGTTCGTCTAATAATAAAAATTTTGGATCATTAGCAAGTGCTCTTGCAATTTCAGTTCTTCTTCTCTCACCTCCAGATAATAGATCCCCTCTATTTTTCCTTATGTTAATTAAACCAAATTCTTCCATTAATTGCTCTGCCTTCATTTTTTGCTCTTTCTTCGATAAATCTGAGAATTCTAGAACACCTAGTATGTTATCCTCAATTGAAAGTTTCCTAAAAACAGATTCTTCTTGAGCTAAATATCCAATTCCTCTTTGTGACCTTTGATACATTGGATAACTTGAGATAATTTCATTATCTAAATATATGTCACCATCTTCAGGTTTGATAATCCCAACTATCATATAGAAAGAAGTTGTCTTACCGGCACCATTTGGTCCTAAAAGCCCAACAATCTCTCCTTGATTTACTTCAATTGAAATATTATTAACAACTCTTCTCCCTCTGTATGATTTTGAAATTTCTTTTGCTTTTAATATCATATTTCTAATATTAAGTATTTAATTTTTTATATCCAATTTTTGATATTATAATACTTATCTCGTACAATACTAAAATAGGAATACTTACAATTATTTGGCTAGCAATATCTGGAGGAGTAATTATTGCAGAAAGACTCAATACTATTACTAAAGCAAATTTTCTATTTCTTCTAAGAAAGTCAGGAGTCACAAGCCCAACCTTTGTAAGATAATGAATGATTATAGGTAATTCAAAGATTAAACCTGAAGCAAGAACTGAAGCTCTAAGAAGACCTATATAGCTGTTTAAATCAAAATCATTAAATACCTCAGAGCTTATGGTATAGTTTCCTAGAAAATTTATTGAAAGAGGAGTAACCACATAATACCCAAATAAAACTCCTATAAAAAATAAAGTTGAGGAAATAAAGATAAAACCTTTTGCACCTTCCTTCTCCTTCTTGTATAATCCAGGACTAATAAATTTCCAGAATTCATATACTACATAGGGAAATGCAAGAATAAACCCAGCAAGTATAGATGTCCAAAGGTGAGCAGAAAATTGTCCGGAAACTGTTCTGCTTTGAACTCTAAATGGAAGCTCTTCAAAGCAGAAGGCGTCACCTCCAATAGATTGTGATATTGAACAAAATACTTGATAACTAACAAAGTCTCCTTTCTTAGGTCCAAAAATGATTTGATCAAAAATTATATCCTTAGCTAAAAATGCTACCACAGCAACTATTAATACTGATATAGTTGATCTTATAATATGCCATCTTAATTCCTCAAGATGATCTAAAAATGACATGTCTCGAGAGGTGTTACTCATCATTAATACCTTGCTTTATTATATCTAAAATGTGTACAATGCCTATATATGTATTATTAGGGTCAGTTACTAAAACTTGACTTATATTGTTTTTTTTCATTACACCCAATGCATGAAATGCTAAGGTTTCCTCGCTCAAAACTTTAGGATTTTTATTCATTAAATCTGAAGCTAAAACTCTATCTATATTATGCTTTTTCTCAATAATCCTTCTGATATCTCCATCAGTTATTATTCCAATAATTTTATCAGAATCAATAACAGCAGTTGCCCCATACATATTTGATGAAATTTCATCAATAATTTCAAAAAAAGTAGATGAGAGGCTAACTGTCGGCATTCTGTTTTTATCAACTAAATAATTAAGCTTTAGACTAAGTTTCTTTCCTAAATTTCCAGATGGATGATATACACTAAAGTCGCTTGGACTAAAACCCTTAATTTTTTGAAGTGTCATTGCTATTGCGTCCCCAATTGCTAGGTGACATGAAGAGCTTGTTGTAGGAGCAAGATTATTATGGCATGCCTCTCTTTCAATCTCAGTATGGATAAACATATCTGACGATTTATCTAACAGAGAATCTTTTATACATGAAATCCCAATTAGCTTAATACCTTCATTTTTAAGGTGATTAGAAAGAGATTCTATTTCATTTGACTCTCCACTCTTTGATATACAAATTACAATATCATCATTACCTATAACTCCAATATCACCATGAAGGGCATCTCCCAAATGTAAAAAAATTGACTTGGATCCTGTAGAGTTTAGTGTAGCAGAAATTTTCATACCAATAATTGCACTTTTACCAATTCCGGTAAGAACTATTTTACCATTGCAAGCTTTTAATGTATTTATTATTTCACAAAAGTTTGAATCTATAACTTTTGAAAGATCTGAAATAGATTTTGACTCTAAATTAAGTGTATCTAAAGCAATTTTTTTTATTATCTGTTGATTAGCCAAAATGGGAAATTTATTTTAAATTGTATATAGTGCAAATTTAAGCAATTTGAAAAAACTAAAGTTTGGATAGTCTAAAGAACCAATTAAAAGAGAAATTTGGTTTTACATCCTTTAAAAATTTACAAGAACCAATAATTAACAATCTTCTTGAAGGGAATAACTCTTTTGTTATAATGCCTACAGGAGGAGGTAAATCTTTATGCTATCAACTGCCTGCTATGATACTAGATGGGACAGCTATAGTAGTTTCCCCTTTGATTGCTTTAATGAAGAATCAAGTTGATTTAATTCGTACTAATAACACAAAAGATTCAATTGCACATGTTTTAAATTCAACGTTGAGTAAAGATGAAATAGAAAAAGTCAAAAATGATGTACTGACAAAAGAAACAAAGTTGCTATTTGTTGCCCCTGAAACACTATCTAAGCCTAATACTATTGAATTTCTAAAGAAGACAAATATATCATTTCTTGCTATTGATGAGGCTCACTGTATATCTGAATGGGGACATGATTTTAGACCAGAATATAGAAAGATAAGAGATATAATTGATCAAATTAATTCTAATATCAAGATTATTGCTTTAACTGCAACAGCTACACCTAAAGTTCAAGATGACATAATAAAGAATCTAAAAATTGATAATTCAAAAATATTTAAGTCATCATTTAATCGACACAATTTATATTATGAGGTAAGAGCTAAAAATGATAATACAGATATAGACCTTCTAAAATTCATAAAGTCAAATCAAAATGAATCTGGAATAATCTACTGTTTATCTAGAAAAAATGTTGAAGAACTATCCCAATTGCTAAATATGAACGGTGTCAAAAGTCTGCCATATCATGCAGGGCTTGAGAAGAAAATTAGAGAAGAGAATCAAGATAAGTTTCTAAAAGATGAATGTGATGTTATAGTGGCCACTATAGCTTTTGGAATGGGTATTGATAAACCAGATGTTAGATATGTTGTTCATTATAATGTACCAAAAAGTATTGAGGGGTATTATCAAGAGACAGGAAGAGCAGGTAGAGATGGAGGAAAAGGTCATTGCCTTATGTATTACTCTTATAAGGATGTTGAAAAATTAGAAAAACTTTTATCTAAGAAAAAATCATCAGAAAGAAACATTGGTGTTATGTTACTTAAAGAAGTCTCTACTTTTGCAGAGTCATCTATTTCAAGAAGAAAATATTTACTTAGTTACTTTGGGGAAAAATATGATCCAAACATTAATAATGATCATGAAATGGATGATAATTCAAAGAATGAAAAAGAGAAGATAAATGTAAAAGATCAATTATTGTTTTTACTTAAAAATCATTTCTCTAACAATAAAAAAGTTCTAATTAGAGAGATCACAAAAAATTTACCTTTCGATGAAAAAAATGAAATTGATGAAAAGTTTTGGAAAACAATTATTACTTATTCTATTGTTGAAGGTATTCTTGAGAAAGATATCTCTGATTTTACCTCTGTTAAAATATCAAATTCAGGAAAAGAATTTATTTCAAATCCCAAAGAATTTTATGTATCAAGGGATAATGATTTTAGTAAGACAAAAAAAACAGAGAACCACTCTGTAAAAGCGTCAGTAATTGATGATGAGTTATTCAATAAATTAAAAATTCTTAGAAAAGAAATTGCTAAAAGTAAATCACTGCCACCATATGCAATATTTCAAGAGTTTTCTCTTGAAGATATGACATATAAATATCCTGAGACTATTGATGAATTCAAAAATATCAATGGAGTAGGAGAAGGTAAGGTTAATAAATTTGGTTCTCAGTTTATAGAACTTATTAAAAAACACATCCAGGAAAATAATATTAAAAAATCAGATGAAATTATTTTAAGGACTTCAGGCTCAAAATCATCAAAAAAACTTTCATTGATCCAAAATGTAGATAAAAAAATACCACTTGATGAAATAAGCGAATCTCGTGGTATTGAATTCAATGTTTTATTATCAGAACTTGAGAGTATTGTTTTCTCTGGAACAAAACTAAATATTGATTATTATGTTGATGACATTCTTGATGAAGATCAACAAGAAGAACTTCATGAATACTTCCTAGAGAGTGAAAGCGAGGATATTTCAGATGCACTCAAAGAATTTGATGGAGAATATGATGAAGAGGAGCTTAGAATTTTCAGAGTAAAATTTCTAAGTGATGTATCATAGACTACATTATATTTGAGTGAAATAGCATGTTAAGTAGAATCCTGTTAGTCCCAAACCAGAATGCTCTAAAGTTTGTATTATCTGTCATTAACAAGATTTTTCCTCTCCCTTTTCTAATTAGTTTAAATGGTGATGACTTCTTGACCAAAGAAAGGTTTTCTTCAGATACATATCCACTCATTAATGGATCATTAGTATATAATATGGGGTTATTAAAACTTTGTTTGTCTTTACTCATGTATACATTTGAATTTCTAAAGAGGGGTAAAGTGCTTGACTCAATACCATAGTTGATTGGATGACTCTTGTCAATACTAGACTTGAATATTGCACCACCTGTTTGCTGTGCTCCATAGAATGCCTGTCTCTCATCAAAAGCTACATCTTCAGCAACTAGATCGTTAGATAATAATTCAATCTCATTTAAATTATCTGAAACCCAACGAATAGAATTTCTATATGCAATTAAGTTTCCACCATTATCTACATACTCTTTTATTTGGTCTGAATTAATCCTTCTTCCACTATAATCAGCTAAAATAATATGAGAATACTTATTTAGGTCAATGTATCCTAAATTACCAACATCAAGCTTTGAGATAGGAATATCATACCTGGTATCAAGTAAATGCCAGATCTCCCCAGCATCATAACTTCTTACGCCATCTCCAACAATTAATCCTATTTTTGGCTGTCTAACTATAGCGAAATTATTAGATCCAAAATCAATTCCATCTGTAATTCCAGTTGAGTGAGACTCAAAGTCTACGTTATAGTCGACAGATATCTTACTTAATAATTCATAAATTTCATCAGAGCTTAATTCTTGATTTTGAACAGGTATCATATATGTCCCGTAATCGTAATCCTTACCTTTTATAGAAAATTTTCTAGTAGCAGTCTTGACCCTTAAACCTTTATCTAAAATTTTATAAATCGCAGCTTGAGTATAATAGTCATGAGGCTCAAAAATATATGCGTAATCTGATTTATTGTCAATCATGCCACTGGGCTTTAATAGATCATCAACTTCATTGTCTATGAGACTTGAAACATTTGATTGACTCAACCCATCTGTATAATCATAATTAATATTGAAAGCTAATGGTAGA
>Ga0181601_10002950_pt1 | contig 14478 bp, 12 predicted proteins | sample 041ome_8_FD_133020 | JGI IMG/M metagenome (GOLD analysis project Ga0181601, IMG submission 133020) | Coastal salt marsh microbial communities from the Groves Creek Marsh, Skidaway Island, Georgia - 041407BS metaG (megahit assembly) | ecosystem: Environmental > Aquatic > Marine > Intertidal zone...
AAAACCATTCTGGCCGTTGGCCTGTTTGCAGCGCTTGGCGCATGCGCCAGCGCACCCAAGGAAGACGAATTCATCGTCGTCGACCCCGAGCCGATTTCGGTGGAACCTGTTTACACAGGCAAGTACAAATAACCCCTGTGCGGGGCGGGCCGCTGCGCCTGCCTCGCGCCCATGGTCGCGGTGCAGTTTTTTGCGTGCAGCCCCAAGAAAGGGTATGGCATGCTAAAACATCGTGGCTTTCCGGGGCGGCTGCCCGGAACTGATTTTCAATTCGTCATTCGGCGCCCAAACCCCAAAGGGGTGACGCCATTGGTGCGGCGCGAACGCTATCGCGACCGCAAGGCCGTGGATCGCATGGCCGATCGGGTCTTCTTGGCGGCCCTATGGGACCACTTTGCAGATCAACCATTCGAGCGCGGCAATCTGGATGCGGGCCGCCTTAGCTGGCTTTTCGGCCGCGAGGTTGTGCCCGCCGAAGACACGTTTGACCCAGCCAGCTACGAGGCATTGCTGGTGATCAAAGAAGACGTGGCGCGCGCCTCTTTCCCCGAGGTGTTCGAGGAATGATCGGCGGGGTTTTGCGCAATGCTGTGCCATTTGGGCAGGAAACGGCCGAAACGGGCGGTTTGCTGGCCAAGCCAATTGCGCGAAATCCCGGCCAAGGCCAAACTGCCGGTGTAGTGGGCGTCCGTTGCATGCGGGCCGGGGGCTATGGCCCCAACCGTTACCCTTCCACTGGCGGGCGGGCGGGCCTTACCCTGGGCCTTCCGCCTGCTTTTTCGTCTGGAAAGTTTGCAAATATCTTTAATGGGCAAAGACTTGCCCAAAACACAGCCCTGCGCGGCCCGCTCTTTTCGGGGCAGGTAAAACGCGGCACATGCCATTGGGCGGCACGCCGCTTTAGCCAACACCGCGCAAGGAGATATTCATGCCAAACAGCATCAAACCGGGTGGTTTGCCCATGGGTCGGGCCGCTGTGGCCTTTGGGTTTGCACTTACGATTGCAGGCTGCGGGGAAACCCCGTTGGAGCAATCTGTGCTGGGCGCCGGTGGTGGCGCATTGGGCGCAGCCGTGCTGGATGTGGACACAACCACAGGCGCCTTGGTTGGCGCGCTTGCCAATATCGCCTATTGCCAGCGCCACCCAGAAGAGTGCTGATGCGAATTTCGGCGCCGCACTTACCATAAAGACTATACCAAAACATCCTTTTGGGGTATTATGTGCTCATAAGCCTTATACAAAAATCTGGGGCATCGAGCATGAGCATGGCAAAATTACTGGCAGCTGCAGCGATCTGCAGCGCGCTTTCGGGCTGTATGGCGGCACCGGAAACGTCCAGCCGATTCTATTTCAGCCCGTCTTACGCGCCGCTTCCCGGCACGGATTAAGCCGGGCCCGCGCCACCACGGTGGCACGATCCGTTCTTCTAACACGCGCAAACAGCGCTGCCCGTATCCCTGCGGGCGGCGCTGTTTTGCGTTTTGACCTCTCCAAGAAAAGGGACAGCGCATGTTCAACAAGATCCTGATTGCCAACCGCGGCGAGATCGCCTGCCGTGTGATCAAGACGGCCCGCAAGATGGGCATTCAAACCGTGGCCATCTATTCCGATGCCGATGCCAATGCGCTGCATGTGCAAATGGCTGACGAGGCGGTGCATATTGGCCCGCCACCGGCGAACCAATCCTATATCGTGATCGATAAGGTCATGGCGGCCATTCGTGCATCGGGCGCGCAGGCGGTGCATCCGGGCTATGGGTTCTTGTCTGAAAACCCAAAATTCGCCGAAGCACTGGCCGCCGAGGGCGTGGCCTTTGTTGGCCCCCCCGTTGGTGCGATCGAGGCGATGGGCGACAAGATCACCAGCAAAAAAATTGCCCAAGAGGCCAATGTTTCCACGGTTCCGGGCTATATGGGCCTGATCGAAGACGCAGATGAAGCTGTGAAAATCAGTGGCGAAATCGGTTATCCGGTGATGATCAAGGCCTCGGCCGGGGGCGGCGGCAAGGGCATGCGCATCGCGTGGAACGACACCGAAGCGCGCGAGGGTTTCCAATCTTCAAAGAACGAGGCGGCGAACTCGTTTGGCGATGACCGGATTTTCATCGAGAAATTCGTCACCCAGCCCCGCCACATCGAAATTCAGGTTCTGTGCGACGCCCATGGCAACGGCATTTATCTGGGCGAGCGTGAATGCTCGATCCAGCGCCGCAACCAAAAGGTGATCGAAGAGGCCCCCAGCCCCTTCCTTGACGAGGCAACCCGCCGCGCCATGGGCGAGCAGGCCGTGGCCTTGGCCAAGGCCGTGGGCTATGCCAGCGCTGGCACGGTTGAATTCATCGTGGATGGCAACAAGAACTTCTATTTCCTTGAAATGAACACCCGCCTTCAGGTGGAACACCCTGTGACCGAGCTGATCACCGGTATCGATTTGGTCGAACAAATGATCCGCGTGGCTGCGGGCCAGCCCTTGTCGATCACCCAAGACGACGTGCAGCTGAATGGCTGGGCGATGGAAAGCCGCCTTTATGCCGAAGACCCCTATCGCAACTTCTTGCCCTCGATTGGCCGCCTGACCCGCTACCGCCCACCCGTCGAGGTGGCCGCAGGCCCGCTGCTGGATATGGGGAAATGGCAAGGCGAGGCGCCCGCAGGCCCCACCGCAGTGCGCAACGATACCGGCGTCTACGAGGGCGGCGAGATCAGCATGTATTACGACCCGATGATTGCCAAGCTTTGCACATGGGCCCCCACCCGCGCCGAGGCGATCGAGGCGATGCGCGTGGCGTTGGACCGCTTCGAGGTTGAGGGCATCGGCCATAACCTGCCGTTCTTGTCGGCGGTGATGGATCACCCCAAATTCGTGTCGGGTGACATGACAACGGCCTTTATTGCCGAAGAATACCCCGAAGGTTTTGAAGGGGCCGCGCTGGACGAGGGCGCGCTGCGCCGTATCGCGGCCAGCTGTGCCGCCATGCACCGCGTGGCAGAAATTCGCCGCGCCCGCGTGTCGGGGCGGATGGACAACCACGAACGCACCGTTGGCAGCGACTGGGTGGCCAGCTTGCAGGGCCACGAATTTGCCCTGCATATTGCCGCCGATACCAAAGGCGCCAGCGTCAGCTTTGCCGATGGCACCACCTTGCGGGTGACGGGCGATTGGACGCCGGGCGACAAGCTGGCCGATATGCTGGTGGATGGGGCGCCGCTGGTGATGAAGGTTGGTAAAATCTCGGGCGGGTTCCGCATTCGCACCCGGGGTGCCGACCTAAAGGTGCATGTGCGCACCCCGCGTCAGGCAGAATTGGCGAAACTGATGCCAGAAAAACTGCCGCCAGATACCTCGAAGCTGCTGCTGTGCCCAATGCCCGGCTTGGTGGTGAAACTGGATGTCGAAGAGGGCCAAGAGGTGCAAGAAGGGCAGGCGCTGTGCACCGTCGAGGCGATGAAGATGGAAAACATCTTACGCGCCGAACGCAAAGGGATCGTGGCCAAAATCAACGCAGCCCCCGGCGATAGCCTTGCCGTGGACGACGTGATTATGGAGTTCGAGTAAGCCCCTATGGCTGCATCTGCCCGGCATATTGTGTTGGCCCCAACGGGCCAAGGCGCCGCCGGCGGGTGCGGCCTGTGGCGCGGCGGCGGCTACCCGCCGCTGCCTTCGCGTATTTCTTGCTGTCGGATCGGCATTTTGTCGATGGCCCGGCCGATTTCACGCACGCTCCATGGCAGGGGTTTGCGAATTTTCGACGCGCCATCCTTGCCGATGATCACCAGCGAAAACCCCCGCGGGCGCAGCGCTTGGCGCAGCGCTGTGCGGTTTTGTGGCGCGGTATCGACCACCACCACGACATCACGGGCCAACAGGCCTGCCGGATCTTCGGCCAAAAGGCGCATTTGCTCTACGAACCGCGGGTCGCTTTCGCTGTCGGCAAACACGATGACGGGGCGTTTTTTCCATAAAAACTGGTTCAATTCCGCCCCATCTGCCGGTATTGCCCCCAGCCTGGTGGCCATGGCGGCGGTATCTTCGGCCATGGCGATCGGCGCCGAAAAGAGTGTAAAAATAACGAATAAGACCTGTATCATCACGGTTCCCCCTAGGGCTGATATAGCGACGATTGACCGTGATTGCAGGGGCAATTGCCGAAAACTTTTGCAAAATCCGCGCTTTAACCCGGGGCTAAGCCTGCTGGGCCACGATGGTGGCGTGAGTTTTGGGCAAAGGGCGGCCGCGATGGAAATTGTTTTGCATATTGGTGCGCATCGCACCGCTACCACCTCGTTTCAGGCCTATATGCGTGGCAATGCGCCGGGGCTGGCGCAGGGGGGCGTGGCGTTTTGGGGGCCGCTGCGCACACGAAACGGGCTGTTTTCGGGCCTTTGGGCCCCGGTGCAACCCAGCCCAAAGGCAGGCGCGGCGCGTGTTGCCGGGCGCGTGGCGCTGGCCTTGGCACGGGTGGAAAACAGCGGCGCGCGGGTTTTGGTGATCAGCGACGAAAATATCTTGGGCCAACCCTGCGCCATGCTGCGCGATGGGCGCGCCTATCCCCATGCCGCCGCGCGGGCCGGTGCCTTGCAGCGTGCCTTTGGGGGGCGCATTGGGGCGGTGGTTTTGGGGGTGCGCAGCCCCGATATGTGGTGGCCCTCGCTGGTGGCGATGGCGGTAGGGCGGGGGCACCCGATGCCCGATGCCCGCGCCTGCGCGCGCATGGCCGCAGGCAGCCTGGATTGGGCCGGTCTGGCGCAGGCGCTGCACCTGGCCATGGGCTGCCCTGTGGGCCTGCTGGCGCACGAGCTGTGCGCCCATGCCCCCGACCGGCGATTGGCGGCCATGCTGTCGATGCTACCGGGCGCGGCGGTGGCGCCACTGGCCCTGCCCAGCCCGCCTTTGGACCTGCATTTGAATGCAGCCCCCCGTTACACAGGTTTTGGCCCCACCCATTCGGCCCAGCTGCGCAGCGCCTACGAGGCGATGCTGCGCCATTTTGCTGCCGCGTCTGTGGGCCCCGTGACCCTACTGAACAAGACCATGCCCGACGTACAGGGGAAAACCCCGGCGCCCGGCCCCATACCAAGAGGACAAACACATGAGCACCAAGGACCAGTGGCGCAAACTGGCTGAGAAAGAGCTACGCGGCAAACCGCTTGAAGACCTGACCTGGAAAACCCTAGAGGGGATCGAGGTGCAGCCGCTTTACACGGCCGAAGATACCGCAGATCTGCCGCATATGGGCTCGGTTCCGGGCGTTGGCCCCTTTACCCGGGGTGTGAAGGCCACGATGTATGCTGGTCGCCCATGGACCATCCGCCAATATGCAGGGTTTTCCACGGCAGAAGAATCGAACGCATTTTACCGCAAGGCGCTGGCCGCTGGGCAACAGGGCGTATCGGTGGCCTTCGATCTGGCCACCCATCGCGGCTATGATAGCGACCACCCCCGTGTGGTGGGCGATGTTGGCAAGGCGGGCGTGGCGATCGACAGCGTAGAGGATATGAAAATTCTCTTCGACGGCATCCCGCTGGACAAGGTTTCGGTTTCGATGACCATGAATGGCGCGGTGATCCCGATTTTGGCCAATTTCATCGTGGTTGGCGAAGAACAAGGGCATGACAAATCGCTGCTGTCGGGCACCATTCAGAATGACATTCTGAAAGAATTCATGGTGCGTAACACCTATATTTACCCGCCCGAACCCTCGATGCGGATCATCTCTGATATCATTGAATATACCTCGAACGAGATGCCGAAATTCAACTCGATCTCGATCTCGGGCTATCACATGCAAGAGGCTGGCGCCAATTTGGTGCAAGAGCTGGCCTATACGCTGGCCGATGGCCGCGAATATGTGCGCGCGGCCATTCAGGCGGGCATGGATGTTGACAAATTCGCGGGCCGTTTGTCGTTCTTTTTTGCGATTGGCATGAATTTCTTTATGGAAATCGCAAAACTGCGGGCGGCGCGCACCCTGTGGCACCGGGTGATGACCGAATTTGGCGCCCAAGACGAGCGCTCGAAAATGTTGCGCACCCATTGCCAAACCTCTGGCGTGTCGCTGCAAGAGCAAGACCCCTACAATAACGTCGTGCGCACCGCCTACGAGGCGCTGAGCGCGGTTTTGGGGGGCACCCAATCGCTGCACACCAACGCACTGGACGAGGCCATTGCCCTGCCCACCGAATTTTCAGCGCGTATCGCGCGCAACACCCAGTTGATTTTGCAAGAAGAAACTGGCGTTACCAAGGTGGTGGACCCGCTGGCAGGCTCTTACTACGTGGAAAGCCTGACCAACGAATTGATCGAAAAAGCCTGGGCGCTGATGCAAGAGGTCGAAGAGATGGGCGGCATGACCAAGGCCGTGGCCAGCGGCATGCCCAAGCTGCGCATCGAGGAATCGGCGGCCACCCGCCAAGCATTGATCGACCGCGGTGACGAGGTGATCGTGGGTGTGAACAAATACCGCAAAGACAAGGAAGACCCGATCGACATTTTGGAGATCGACAACCAAAAAGTGCGCGAAGGCCAGATTGCGCGTTTGGAAAAAATGCGCGCCACCCGCGACGAGGCTGCCTGCCAAGCTGCGCTAGACGCGCTTACCCGCCGCGCAGCCGAAGGGGGCAACCTATTGGAAGCGGCCGTCGTTGCCGCGCGGGCACGGGCCTCTGTGGGGGAAATCAGCATGGCTATGGAAAAACAATTCGGCCGCCACCGGGCCGAGGTGAAAACCTTGGCAGGCGTTTATGGCGCGGCCTACGAAGGCGATGAAGGCTTTGCCGCTATTCAACGCTCGGTCGAGCAATTTGCCGAAGACGAAGGCCGCCGCCCGCGCATGTTGGTTGTGAAAATGGGCCAAGATGGCCACGACCGTGGGGCAAAGGTGATTGCAACCGCTTTTGCCGATATCGGCTTTGATGTGGATGTGGGCCCACTGTTTCAAACCCCGGAAGAGGCGGCACAAGATGCCATCGACAATGACGTGCATGTCGTGGGCATTTCCAGCCAAGCGGCGGGCCATAAAACCCTGGCACCCCAGCTGATAGAGGCGCTGCGCGCCCGGGATGCTGGCGATATCATCGTGATCTGTGGGGGCGTGATCCCACAGCAAGATTACGAATTCCTGAAAAGCGCAGGCGTGAAGGCCATTTTTGGCCCCGGCACCAATATCCCCGCAGCCGCGCAGGATATTTTGCAGCTGATCCGTCAGGCCCGCAGCTAAGGCGGCGGGGCATTTTCGGGGCTGGCGCAGGCTGGCCGCACATGAAAACGGGCCAGTGCGGTGCTGGCCCGTTTTTTTGATGGCTGATTACAGCAGCTTCAGGTCCGACGCCATTTGACGGCCATCGCGCCCATCGCGCAGGTCGTAGCCAACTTTTTGGTTGTCTGCCAAACCAGTCAGCCCCGAACGCTCGACCGCGGAGATGTGCACAAACACATCTTTGCCGCCGTCATCGGGCGCGATAAAGCCGTAGCCTTTTGTCGTGTTAAACCATTTCACGGTGCCAGTGGGCATGTCCCGTGTCTCCTTTTTCTTTTCCTCGTCCTTCCCCAGTTATGCGGGGCCCCATGCATGCCGGCCTTCAGGGTTCCGGCGTCGGCAAGAGGCGGAGACTGAAATCCTTGGTGCAGGAAAATTAAATTGCAGGAGTTTTGCAAAAAACAAGTGAAACTTGTTCAAATTAATGAAATGCAAGGCCCGTTCGCGCCAAAGCACAGAATTTAGCGCCTTTCGGCGCAAGGGGGCTTCTATGAAACTTTATGGTCTGAAAAATTGCGATACCTGCCGCAAGGCGCTAAAGGCGCTGCCGCAGGCACAGCTGGTGGATGTGCGCACCGATGGGGTGGGCGCCGATGTGCTGGCGCGTGCCTTGGCGCAATTTGGCGCGGCGCTGGTCAATACCCGCTCTACCACGTGGCGCGCATTAGACGCGGGCGCGCGCGCGCAACCACCATTGGCCTTGTTACAGGCCCACCCCAGCCTGATGAAACGGCCGCTGATCGAAACAGCCGATGGCACGCTTTATCTGGGGTGGGGCAAGGCTGAGCAGGCGGCGCTGGCCTAAGCGGGCACAAAAAAGGCCCGCAATGGCGGGCCTTTTCGTAGGGTTTTCAGAAAGATCAGCGCAGGTCTGGCGGTGTTGCTTCGTTCACCAAGGCCTGCAGCACCTCGTCCAGTGGGTGAACGCTGGTTTGCTGTTCGCCCAAGCGGCGCAGCGAAACGGTGCCTTGCTCTACCTCTTTCATCCCGCAGGCCAAGATAACCGGCACCTTGCCCACCGAATGTTCACGGATCTTATAGTTGATCTTTTCATTGCGCAGGTCGGTTTCGGCGCGCACGCCCATGGCATTCAGCTTGGCGGCCACCTCTTTGCAATAGGCATCGGCATCCGACACAATCGCCGCCACCACCACCTGGCGCGGGGCCAGCCAGAAGGGCAGTTTGCCGGCGTGGTTTTCGATCAAGATGCCGATGAAGCGCTCGAAACTGCCCAGCACCGCGCGATGCAGCATCACGGGGCGGTGTTTTTCGCCATCGCGGCCAATATAGGTGGCGTCCAGCCGTTCTGGCAGCACGAAATCCACCTGCAGCGTGCCACATTGCCAGTCGCGGCCAATCGCATCGGTCAGCACAAATTCCAGTTTCGGCCCGTAAAACGCCCCCTCGCCGGGGTTCAATTCGTAAGAATAGCCCGCCGCTTGGGTGGCATTTTCCAGCGCTGTTTCGGCCTTGTCCCAAACCGCATCTTCGCCCGCCCGGGTGTCGGGCCGGTCCGAGAATTTGACGCGGAACTTTTCAAACCCCAAGTCGCGGTAGATCGACGATAGAAATTCGATGAACTTGCGGGTTTCTGCCTCGATCTGATCTTCGGCGCAGAAAATATGCGCGTCATCTTGGGTAAAGCCGCGCACCCGCATGATGCCGTGCAACGCGCCCGAGGGCTCGTAGCGGTTGCAGCTGCCAAATTCGGCCATGCGCAAAGGCAGATCGCGATAAGATTTCAGCCCGACATTGAAGATTTGCACATGGCACGGGCAGTTCATCGGTTTCAGCGCGTTCACGGCCTTTTCGCGCGCATGGTCTTCGTCGACTTCGACGATGAACATGTTTTCTTGGTATTTATCCCAATGCCCCGAGGCCTCCCACAGCTTGCGGTCTACCACTTGGGGGGTGTTCACCTCGACATAGCCGCCGCGGCGTTGCTGGCGGCGCATATAATCTTGCAAGGTGGTGTAGATAGACCAGCCATTGGGGTGCCAGAACACTTGGCCCGGCGCCTCTTCTTGCATGTGAAACAGGTCCATTTCACGGCCCAGTTTACGGTGGTCGCGTTTGGCGGCCTCTTCCAGCATATGCAGGTGGGCTTTCAGCGCGTCTTTGTTCAAGAACGCCACGCCGTAGATGCGTTGCAGCATGGCACGGCTGCTGTCGCCCCGCCAATAGGCGCCAGCCACGTTCATCAGCTTAAAGCCATCGGCAGGCACTTGGCCGGTGTGTTGCAGGTGCGGGCCACGGCACAGATCTTGCCATTCGCCGTGCCAATACATGCGAATGGGCTGGCCATCATCGGGGATGGCGTTGACCAGCTCGACCTTATAGGGCTCGTTCAGCGCCTCGTAATGCGCAATGGCGCGGTCGCGCGGCCATACTTCGGTGCGCACGCTGTCGCGGGTGGCGATGATCTCGCGCATTTTCTTTTCGATCTGGCCCAGATCTTCGGGGGTAAACGGCTCGGACCGGTCGAAATCGTAATACCAGCCATGTTCGATCACTGGGCCGATGGTGACTTTGACATCTGGCCAAATTTCTTGCACGGCACGGGCCATGATATGGGCCAGATCGTGGCGCACCAGTTCCAGCGCTGCCGCCTCGTCTTTCATGGTGTTGATGGCGATGCTGGCATCTGCGTTCAGCGGCCATTGCAAATCGAAATGCGCGCCGTTCACTGTGGCGCTGATGGCTTTTTTAGCCAGCGATGTGGCAATGGCTGCGGCCACTTCTGCAGGGGTGATGCCTGCGGGAAAGCTGCGTTGATTGCCATCGGGGAAGGTGAGAGTGATGTCTGCCATTTGGCAACTCCTCGTCGGTTTGGCGCCCACGGAACGCCCGGTTGCGGGTATTTGGTTCGCGCCCCTTTTGCGTGGGCTTTGCGCCTACGTCAAGGCGATTTGCGCAGGGAAATGGTGCAAGGGCGGTTGCAGAGGGCGGCGCTGCATGCCCTTATGGGGCTGCGCCAATCAAAGGAGAAACCGATGCCTGCCGCCCAATTTTTGCACACCCCAGACGGCCGCCAAATTGCCTATCACCGCAGCGCGGGGCAGGGGCCGGGTATTGTATTCTTGGGGGGGTTCAAATCTGATATGGAAGGCACCAAGGCGCTGTTTTTGGAAGACTGGGCACAGCAGCAGGGCCGGGCGTTTTTGCGCTTTGATTATTCGGGCCATGGCCAAAGCAGCGGTGCCTTTGATGAAGGCGCCATCGGCGATTGGGCCAGTGATGCCCGCGCCGCCATCACCCAACTGACCGAGGGGCCGCAGGTGATCGTAGGGTCCAGCATGGGGGGGTGGATTTCGCTGTTGATCTGCCGCGCCATGCCCGAAAGGGTGGCGGGCTTGGTGACAATTGCCGCAGCACCCGATTTTACCGAAGACAGCATGTGGGCCAGTTTTGACGCCAGCCAGCGCGCAGCGCTTGCACAGAACGGGCGCATCGAGCTGCCCAGCGATTACGACGATGGGCCCTATGTGATCACCCAACGCCTGATCGAAGAGGGGCGCAACAATCTGGTGCTGCGCAGCCCCTTGGCGCTGCCCATGCCCGTGCGGTTTTTGCAAGGCACCGCAGATGAGGCGGTAGAAACCGCCGTAGCCCTGCGCCTGTTAGATCATGCCACAGGCCCCGACATGCGCCTAAGTTTGGTCAAGGGGGCCGATCACCGCTTTTCCAGCCCCGATTGTTTGGCGCTGATGGCCCAAGCCATTGCCGAGGTCAGCGCCGCCGCCGGGCACAGTTCCTAATTGCAAGGGGGGCAGGGCTGGGCCATATCTGGGGCATGTAGTTGTAAGGGGTTCCCAATGACCGAGCCGGTGGTGCTTTTGCCCGCAATGATGTGCGACGCGCGGTTGTTTCAGGCGCAAATCACCCCGTTGTCGCGCCAACGCCCAGTTATGGTGGCGCCCATTTCGGGTGCCGAGCGGATAGATGAAATTGCCAGCACCTTGCTGGATATGTTGCCGCATAAATTTGCCTTGGCCGGGCACAGCATGGGCGGGATTGTGGCGTTAGAGCTGTTGCGCCGCGCCCCCAACCGCGTGACACGGCTGGCGCTGATGGCCACCAGCCCCTTGGGTGAAACCCCGTAAACCAGCGCCGCCTACGAGCCGCTGATCGTGGCGGCGCGGGCCGGGCGCTTGGATCAGGCGCTAGAAGGGGTGGTGCCGCGCGCGGCATTGGCGCCGGGGCCCGGGCGCGTGGCGGTTTTGGGCCAGTTTCACGCCATGGCCCATGATGCGGGGGCGGGGCAATTTGTGGCGCAATTGCGCGCCTTGCAGCGCCGGCGCGATCAGCAAAGCACGCTGCGCCGCTGCAAAGTGCCCACCACCATAATATGCGGCGCCCATGATACGATCACGCCGCCGCGCCGGCATGCGCTGATGGCGGGGCTGGTGCCCTGTTCGCGCCTAGAGGTGATCGAACAGGCAGGCCATTTTATGCCCTTGGAAGCGCCAGACGCGCTGAACCAGATTTTGCAAAACTGGCTGGCCCAGCCCTATGTGCTGCAGGATCGGCAGGCATAAAAAAGCCAAACCGCGCGCTGCGATTTGGGCGATGTTGGTAAAGCCGCTTTGAACTGGCCGCTTATTTGGCCGCGTTGGATTTGGCCACTTTCAGCTTGGCCCCGCGGCGGGGGCGGTCGGCGTTGGCATCCATGAATTCCAAAATCAGCGGGCGGATGTTGTTGCGCCAACTTTTGCCGGCAAAAATACCGTAATGGCCTGCGCCCGGTTCGACATGGTTGGCTTTCATCGTGTCGGGCAGACCGGTCAGCAGGCCCAGTGCCGCCACGCATTGGCCGGGGGCGGAAATATCGTCATTGGCCCCTTCTACGGTGTGCACCGCCACATCGGTGATTTTACCGATATCCACTTGGTGGCCCTTTACCGTAAAGACATTGCGCGCGATCTCGCGGTTTTTGAAGATGCGTTCGACGGTCGAGAGATAGAATTCGGCGGTCATGTCCATGACGGCCAGATATTCATCGTAAAAGCGGTTATGCGCGTCGTGGTCGCTGGCCTCGCCGCGGGCGACCGAGGCGATTTGGTTGTTGAAGGCCTTGGAATGGCGATCGGCATTCATCGACATGAACGATGCCAGCTGCAGCAGGCCTGGGTATACCATGCGCCCCACGCCGGGGTATTTGAACCCAACGCGTTGGATCATCATTTCCTCTAGCTGCCCCATGGTGACGCGGTTGCCAAAATCCGTCACGTCAGTGGGGGTGGCATCAGGATCGATGGGGCCGCCAATCAAGGTCAGGGTGCGGGGCTGGGCCTGTGGCTCTTGCTCGGCCAGATAGGCGGTGGCGGCCAAGGTCAACGGGGCTGGTTGGCAGACCGCAATAACATGGGTGTCTGGGCCCAGCTCTTTCATGAAATCAACCAGATAAAGCGTGTAATCCTCGACGTCGAACTTGCCTTCGCTGACCGGAATGTCGCGGGCGTTGTGCCAATCGGTGATATACACCTCGTTGTTTACCAACAGCGATTTCACGGTTGAGCGCAGCAGCGTAGCATAGTGGCCCGACATGGGCGCCACCAGCAACACCTTGCGTTTTTGCGGCTCGCGGCCAGACACGTTAAAATGGATCAGATCGCCAAAGGCGCGTTCGACCACGGTTTCGATTTTCACCAAATGGTCTTTGCCATCTTCGCAGGTAAAGGTGCGAATGCCCCAATCTGGCTTGGCGACCATGCGCTGGAATGTGCGCTCTGTTACTTCGCCCCAAGCGGCCATCCATTTCAACGCAGGGTTTGGCACCATCGAAAAAACCGGGTATGATGCCATTGCAAGGGCGGAGGCACCCAACCATTGGTTTGTATTGCGCATCGTTTCCATCAAGTCATAGGTCGCCATATAGCGCATTTTGGTGTCTCCTTGCTTTTGGGCGGCAGTCCTGCGACTCGGGGGGCGAGGGGCGGGTCTGGCAGCACCAGCTTAATGCTGCATAGCAGAAAATCTACGAGGAATTAATTCATATGGCAACTAAAGAGGATGTCGCACCGGCAAACCTTGACAAAATGACCGCCAATTTGGCCCGTGTCGAGGAGCTTTCCAAGCGGCTGATCGAGGCGCTTTCTGCCCGCAAACCCGCCAACGCCACATTGAATGGCCCCTCGCAAGAGCTGTTTTTGAAGGCCAGCCAGTCTTACATGGCCGAGGTCATGCAAAACCCGGGCCGCATTTTCGAACATCAGGTCGAATTCTGGGGCAAATCGGTAAAACATTTCATGGATGCCCAAGTGGCCCTGGCCCAAGGCAAATTATCCGCCCCCCCAGACCCCACCCCAAGCGACCGGCGGTTTTCCAACCCGCTTTGGGCCACCAACCCCTATTTTAACTATGTAAAACAGCAATATATGCTGAATGCTCAGGCGCTGCGCACCGCCGTGGCCGATATCGACGATCTGGATGGTGTGGAAAAGCGCCGGCTGCAATATTTCTCGGATCAGATCATTGATATGATGGCGCCCACCAATTTCTTGAGCACCAACCCCGACGCGCTGGAACGCGCCGTGCAAACCGATGGCGAAAGTCTGGTGCGCGGGTTAGAGAACCTTGTTGCCGATCTAGAGGCGAATAACGGCGAGATGCTGGTGCGTTTGGCCGATTCCGAGGCATTTAAACTGGGCGAAAACATTGCCGCCACCAAAGGCTCGGTGGTGTATCGCAACCATATGTTCGAGCTGCTGCAATATGCCCCAACCACGAAAGAGGTGCATGCCACACCGCTGATCATTTTCCCGCCGTGGATTAACAAGTTCTACATCTTGGATCTAAAGCCCGAAAACAGCCTGATCAAATGGATCACCGATCAGGGCTATACGCTGTTTGTGGTGTCTTGGGTCAACCCCGATGCCAGCTATGCCCAGATTGGCATGTCCGATTACATTGAAGATGGCTATCTGGCGGCCTTCCGCGAAGTGAAGGCGATAACCGGGCAAGAGCAGGTGAACGCCGTAGGCTACTGCATTGCGGGCACCACGCTGAACATGACCTTGGCGCTGATGAAACACCGCGGCGATACATCGGTGAAATCGGCCACGTTTTTTACCACCTTGACCGATTTCAGCGAGCAGGGGGAATTTACCCCGTTTTTGCAAAATGATTTCATCGACGGCATCGAAGACGAGGTGCAAGAGCAAGGCGTGCTGCGCAGCTTTATCATGGCGCGCACATTTAGCTTTTTACGGTCGAACGATCT
>Ga0181601_10002957_pt1 | contig 14460 bp, 9 predicted proteins | sample 041ome_8_FD_133020 | JGI IMG/M metagenome (GOLD analysis project Ga0181601, IMG submission 133020) | Coastal salt marsh microbial communities from the Groves Creek Marsh, Skidaway Island, Georgia - 041407BS metaG (megahit assembly) | ecosystem: Environmental > Aquatic > Marine > Intertidal zone...
AAAAATGCTGAAAGTGGGGTTCGAACCCACGCAGACGTTGTCTACCAGAAATCTTGAATTTTTGTCAAGAAGCAAATTTTACTTGAGTCTGGCCCCTTAGACCACTCGGGCATCCCAGCTCTAACTCCAAGACATAAATTAATGTAAATAAACGCAAATATAAAATTTTGAAACACTAAATAGTGAAAAAGCTGAGGCACGAAAGTAAAGTGTGTGCAAAATCTATTGAAGCTCGAGTAGAGCATTTTTACTACAAGAAAGCAATGGTTTAGTAGAACAAACTTCCGAAGCTGATATGTTTTCTATGTCTTCTATGCTCTTATCACTAAGCTTCGTAAATTTTTTGTGGATTTTATCCTTCCGAACGGATCTGATACTTTCCTGGTGAGTTGAAGAACTTAATATATCAATCGCAAAGTTAGTTCATATTGATTAACTTACCACAAGATCGTACACCTGATTCCAGTCCGTCATATCTTCACGGGCATGCTTGCACATCGAATGCGCAACTTCAATGTAATGGAAATCAATTTTCTTTTGAAAAGATGAGTACGTTTCTACTTTCAATGCACAATCTACATACCTGTAACTCTTTCTCTCGACGTTCAGCCTTCAAAATCGAGTCTAACTTTTCAGTTTTTAACCAGTCTGGTGTGGTGATTGTACATTTGCTCCGCTTCTTTAAGCTCAGAGCAAGCCAAAGCGGAACACGTTTGCGACTTTGGGATTCGAAGAATGAGATCTGCGATTAGCGGTTAGCATAAGCGTGTAAAATTCAACGCAAAGAAAGTCTAAGGTGCAGTAAGTTCCTACATTTTTGAATAATAAAACTTTGACCTGAGAGAAAAATCTTTAGTGTTTTTATTTCAACATTTCGTGAAGGACACACTTTGCGTTGATTAGCTGAAGTAAAGTTCGGAGTGATTTCAATCTCTATATCCTCAGCGATAAATTCAGCTTCCTGAGAGAAATAGATGGATTATTTCTGCAGCTCGAGTACATATTTGAATACGAAAACCTGGTGCATGTCGCTTTTCATAAAATTTTAAAATGTATCGTGCAAAATTCCGTATGTTCTGCGTTTCCGCAGAGTAGAATAATTGCGCAAATCTACCTTACTTACTTGAGTGAGTGATAGTAGAGAAATTTTCGGAAGTAATACGATGATACAAATCGAGTTTGGTAAACTATATTTATTCTTAGCCTTAGTGTGGTGCTTCCGTTTCAATAATTTAAAAAGTATGCATTTCAGTACGAGTCATATGATTTTTTTGTAAAACTTAAATTTGACGAAGAGTTTACGTACATAAAGTGGTATTTTGTCAAGTTGTTTCATGAGATTTTTTTTAAATATAGCAAGGGGGGAACAACGAGTTAAAAAAAGTCCACGAGGGACTGGACGGTGAAAGTCCGCCGATAAGAAAATAGCGAGGGAGAGAGGCATTTTCGTAGGATAACGAGGGAGAGAGGCATTTTCGTAGGATAACGAATGCTACTTTGCGCTTAAAGATATTGGTAGTGTGCTACCATATCTTGTTGTGCTTTTGGTAGCACTGAAAAAAATGCATTTGTATTTAAAAAGTGAAGAAGAGTTATTTCATGTGCACACAAAGTGCGTGAGAGAAGCACGTTTAGGAACAGATCTGCGAAAGAAATTGAAAAGTAAATGTCCCTCCATACTTGTTGTGAGTACAGTTCAGAAACATATGCATTGGAGTTACCCGTATTGAATTGGAGCTCTTGACTCGAAAACTTTGAGCTCATTCTAATATACCTATACCTTCTATTACCTTTTATTTCTTTTTTGTAGAATACAGAACTTCTTTTGTTCATGATTACCTCAGAGTGTATATTCAATTGTGTTTCCGAGCGGCTTCTAACAACAGAAATTCTGTTGGGGAATTATATTTAAGCATCGGAACAAGAAATGTCCGCATCAACCTGTAAGAGTTGCTCAAATTCATTCGCAATATTTCTGAACGTCTCCTTGCTGTCCCAATTCACCAACTCTGCACAGTCCGGGTGTTCAAATTCTTCGAATTCCAAATCTATTTTAAGTAACTCGTATGTCTTGCCAGCTTCCTTTGGATTGAACCTGTGGATTTTTACATCCTCAATACCATATTTCTTTTTCAAATATTTTTTCAGCATCACCAGATAATTTACTGCACAACATGCTTCCATTTTATTTTTGTACTCCTTAGGAAGAGGTAAACTTGTTAGCTGCACTGATTCTTTCAGGGGGCAGGTCATTCTTTTAACACTTTCTTGTAAGGATCCACAAGTTGAAGACATGAATCGATTAATTTCATAAATGATGAACAAAATTTCGTCAACTGTTTTGTATGGAAGCCTCACTATTACTAGGGAAAAGAACTTTAAAAACAGCAGGACTGAATTTTCTTTTGGAGCAAAAATCTGCTGTAAAAGGCTACTTAGAAACTTGTATTTGTCCTTTCGGCTTGTACCAACTAAATTATAAAGTTTCATAAATCCATTTTGAATCTGATCAGGCAAAGATTTTAAATTGGTATGGCACTTGTGAACTCTAACAGCTATTCCCTCAAAGTAAATGAAAGCATTTTCAAATCCAGCTGAAAGTTGATGAATGAAGAACTCGTGATATCTTCTTTGCTGATACTTCAGAACTTGAAATGCGAGCTTTTTTATGGCTGGTTCTACTTCGATCTGAAGCATAATTAAAATTGGGAACGCACTCATGGGATGAACCAAACCTTGTCGTAATATCACTTCACATAACTGCAGTGATTTGAAACGAACTTGAGCATCACAATTCATGCATAACCCAAGAACTTGACTCCAACAACGTTGTGCAATAGCACTTGATATATTACTAGTATCAGTTTGTCCATTCACTTCTTGAACACTGATATTGATCTTCTTGCCCTCACCTCCTCCAAAATTCTCATCTTTTCGAAAGAAATCGTTTAAATTTTGTAAACTTTGTAACTTTAATTGGCTGTCTGAAGCTTCATGCAACGTTTCATGCAAGATTAAGTCTAGAGGCCAGTCGTTTGCAGCTGACGTGTTACACATGTAATCTGCCCTAGAACTAAAAAGATGTCCACACGCTTTCAGCGATGCTTTTCTAACTTCAATTTCGAGAGAATCTCGGTGAAGATATGATAAGAAAATTTCAAATATTCTCTCAATCGTTAAAATCTCGCATGTGTTGTTTGAAGCATTTATATTAGCTTGTTCAATGATATCAGCACCATGTTTAAGGATACTCCCGAGCACAAACAGGGCGCGGCTTGAATATGCTGTTTCTTCTCGATCAAGAATTATTTTATCCTTATTTGTGTCCAACAAGCACCAAAGTTTGCGAACAATTAAAGATATTCCATTCTGATTATTATCTCGCTTTCTTGCAATTGTGCATAGGCATTTTGTTGCTAAAAAGAGTACTCCTTGAAATTTGCTGCGCAAAATTAAGATTTTTAAATCGTTTTCAAGTTCTTGAGATAATATTGAGCCTAGATTTTTGTTATTCGTAATTATTGTATCAATTATGCAAATGCAGCATCTTAGTTTGCCAACATCTTCAATTTGATTATTTCTTTTTAAATATGGTTGTAGCGCCATGATGATGTGTGTTGGATCATCTACTGGTATACATAAATGTGGATCAACGATAGAAATGGCATGAATCCCTAGAGCATATCTCGCTGAAGTATTAATTCCATCTCTATCCGAAACATTCTTTCTATTTGACATACTTTGAATTTCTTCTGTCTTAATCATTCCATCAACCAGACCATAAAGTATACATCTAAAAACATTTTTTAAGTCTTTTGAACTGTAATCTGAATTTAGGAGCTCATCTTCGCTCGAATTCAATATCTTTCTCAGAATTAAAATTATTGGGAAAGAAGACGTCAATGGCAATGTCGCATTTCCATTTTTATTGGTTATATAGTATACCTCCCAAAGAACTGTGACAAATAAATTAACGCAGTCAGATACCACTTCTAACTTGCATGTCTCTAGACTATCAAAGTTTAGAAAGTATTTTTGTTGAAGTAGCGGGGTGAACCAAATTTCCAGAAAAAGTTTTGCGACAAGCTGTTGTACACCATCATCCTCATCAAGAATCTTGAATGCCAATTTTTTCAAAGCATTTATTCTGTCGTACATATCAGAATTTTTTACCAGGTCACGAACTATTGTGATCGCACGTTTTCGCACACTCACACCTACATCATTGAGGCGATCTAAGATGATTTGATAGTATTCCACTGCTAAAGTTGAATTCACAGCAATTATCTGTCCCATGACATCAAGAGTTGTAGTTCGAACCATGGTTCCTGCATCAGTGACCCTCTCTTTCAATGCTATTTTCAAAAGAGGAAAATCAATAATATTTGGATCCACGTAGAGTACGCTGCCAATCGCACGAACCCCAGAAGCACGGACAGAGATTGAAGAATCATCTAACATTCCTAACAATCTTCGTATCAATGTTCCTACTTGTTGCGATAAAGTTCGTTCCTGATTGAGATGTCTGACGAGGGACTTTGCCACTTCCCTCGGGAGTAAATCTTCTTTTGGGGAGGATCGACGATTATTTTGGATTTCTCTGATCTTCGAATACAAGTGGTTTAAACTTGCTGTTGATATGTTACTGTGCTTCCTTCTTTTATGAACTCTCATAAACTGAATGATATGAAACGAAATTGCATCATAAGCAAAGCCTTCACGTAATTTAATTAAAGCAGATGAAGATCTCGAGAGTGGCTTACTGTTCTCGGATAGATAGCGTAATAAGATAGCCTCCAACAAAAATCCGTTAAAGTATTCTCCATGGAACCCTTCTAAATTTCCAAATTTGAATGTGTCTAATACATCATCACAGCCAATGATTAGGGCTTTCTGGCATGATGAATTCAGGCCTTTATTGATTTTAGAAAGAATTTCAGAACCGGACATCCCTTCTGTTGTTGAAAGAGGTCCAAGTTCCCAAGTATTGTCCTTTTTTGATTTTATCTCATCTGACTTCAACTTAGTCGTAATTTGGCCAATAACATCAATCGCGAACTCTCTCATTTTTGCTTCATTTGACTGAATACCCGAACTAACCAATAGTTGAGCGCAGAGGCTCAAGATGATTACAGAAGCACATGGCCATTCAGGAATGTTCAAACAAAGTAGCAGATCCGAAACAAAATTTTGAATCAACGATTTAACTTCAACCTCAGATGTTTTGCTACTTGGCCAGCCTTTCAAAATTTCTTTCCAAAAATATGATGCCCAAGAAAATGAAAATCCACATTCTCCACTTGTCGGATCCTGACAAATACTTGAATTGGAGGAGGGTGCAACACTGGCTACCGATTGCAAACACTTCATAGTAAGTGCGCTCATACTTTGAATTTTAATTCCTTCCTCGTGAGGCAAACTGAAGTTTCTCAAGTTTCTTCCACTTCCGGAAATTTTCTTTAAGGAGCTTATAGCAATATCAATAATAGAATATCTATGTTCTGGGTAAATTTTAAAAATATTTGCAATAGCATTTACACAATTAACGTGCATGTCACTTAGCTCAGGAACCGTCATTGGGAGAAAGAAGCATTTCAAAAGTGTATGAATTTTGCTATCTGGTAGTTTCAGAACTGATGTCATAAAAGAAATTTGCTCAATAGCCAAGCCCAGGTTTACAGCAATAGAAAGCACAACACTCGCAAATCTTTGAGTTGAAACACCCAGAATATCACATGATTCTCCGAGCGTATCTTTTCTGAAGCGATCTACAATGTTATGCGAATTTTGACCATTTGATGAATTCATCTTATGACGCTCAACAGAAATATCACAATTTTTCTTTCCCATGTTTTTACCATGAGGTTCGTACCATATCATCACATTGTTAACAAGTTGGCCTCTTAGTAATTCCGCAATTTTCAAAACATTATCTTCTACGTACAATTTTCTTGGCATATTCCGAGAGGTTAATAGGCGCAAAACTATAATGGCTGCTTCGATACCCGTTGTTATTTCTATGAAGTTCGTGCTGCGCTCAGAATCTTTCTCATGAATAAATTTACCTTCTATACTTTGAGCCGTGCTCATCAATACATTGAGTAAGTGTGACAATCCATCCACCGGAAGTGATTGAAAACTACTCATATAATCAAATTTATTGAGAATAGATGTTAATTTAGCGAGCTCATATTGAGCGAGGATTTGGCTTTCCCCTCCAATTTTAGTAGAAAGATCTTGACTTCCGCAGGAGTATGAATTCTGAGATAGACCACTTAAGAATTCTTCAAAATCCTCCGAAAGAGACCTCTTGTCAGAATCTGTATGAGCAATGCAACTTTGATCTTCATTTTGATCCAGGAGATAGTTTTTGTCAAAAGTTTCCTGGAAGCTCTGTAAATGTTTTGCATATGCACCATATTCTTTATTGACTTTTTTTGAAAACTTAGAGAATGGAATAGTAACTATATTTTCATTTTAGGTAAGAAGGCAACATGAAGAATAGCGGGACACTCACCATGCACGAGCTGGCTTCGTAGGAAAATTTCTAACTTTTCGTACAACACTGTTTGATCAATGAAAATTCTGTCAAATGTACCTGACCTGTGAGGGAAATGTTAGAGAAACGATTCACACGTTGGAACTAGCTTACTTACAGGTAAGAAATATTTGTGGTGTTGAAAAGCTCAATTATTTTTGACGTATCTGAAGTATGACGAGGACTTTCATATAATGAGAGCTGTACAATATGAGCTATTTCGTGGAAAGAATATGAGTATGCAGCATTTTCTACCTTATTAACGGTAGATATGCGCATGCCTTTCTTTTCCGGTTTCCGAGTAAATTACGAAACTCTCCAAGTAAACGTTTGAATTTATGACTTGCTATTTCCACATTTTCAAGGAGTTCATATGCGATGTAGACTTCAATAATTCGAAACTGATATAATTCTGTGTTCTTTTCCGATGTTCTGCACTACTTAGTAGCGTTGGTACAAACTTTATGAATTGTGGTGTACTGAAGAAGATGGTCTTTTTTTGTTTGAAATAATAAGTTGTTTTGAAAAACGAGACCGGAGTTTTTTTAGGGTTCCTGACGGTGACTGTCGGGAGAGTCCTTCTTGCGTTTTTTTACAAGACAGATTTTTTTTTTGTGTCCGCAGTTCTGTCATTTATCGTCTGCGTCTGAATAGTGTGTGGAGCTGCCGGGCACTATAAATTATAATTCAGAAAGTTCTTTTGTGGCTCTCTTTGATCTTTAACGTTCAGTTTCTGAACACTTCAACGAATTCTTTTAAAATTCAGAAACAAGCATATGATTATCTTATGTAATAGACTTACTCATAGAGCGCCAGATATTGGACCTCGTAATCCACGAGTCAGAAGCAGAGCTGAAAAAGCATTTCAAAAAGTTACAGTTACATCGAATGTTCTGAATGGAAAAGGGGCGACTTCTATTCTTTCCAAGACTCAAGTTCCAGATATGAGATTTTATCGATTGAAATTAAGCGTTGAGCCTAAACAAGCGAGAAAGAGAAGCGACGCTTTCAAAGCTTTGAATTATGATGAAGGGAACGTGTATAGTGATTCATTTTTGAAGGTCAGAATCGGAGTTTTCTTAAGCATTCTATTAGGATATTCTTGTTACTACTTGACTAGAAATAGTCTCACCTTTACAGCTCCTGCCATGGTAGCAACTCCAGGTCTTGGCCTCGATATTACCTCTATTGGTGTTATAACATCTATCTTTCCCTTATGCTATGGATGTAGTAAATTTGTGAGTGGAGTTGTTGGGGATGTTTTGTCACCAAGTATAATGCTTGGGGGAGGGCTTATAGCGACAGGTTTGGTGAATCTAGCTTTTGGAGCCAGCTCTACCTTACCTTTTTTTTGTGTATTGTGGGCAATGAACGGAATATTGCAAGGTTTTGGCGCTCCAAGTTGTGCAAAGATTCTCACATCCTGGTTTGCAGCAAAGGAACGAGGAACATACTGGGGTATGTGGAATATTGCCCATAATTTGGGGGGATTTGTCGCACCAATACTTGCAGGCACGGCGGCAAGGACTCTTGGTTGGAACTGGGGTCTCTGGACTCCGGGACTAATCGCTCTTTTTGTTGGTACAGTTATCGTTTTGACTTTGAAAGACTCTCCTGAGGAACGTGGATTTGAACCAGTTGAAGTTGTTACACTAAAAGTTCAAGAAAATGAAGAAGGTGCAAAAACTAACTTGATACAAAACTTGTTGTATAACGTCTTGTCTAATCCATTTATTTGGGGATTGGCTTTCACGTATTTCTGCGTTTATGTTGTTCGACAAGGTATTACATCGTGGTCTGTTTTCTACCTCATTAAGGAAAAAGGTGTAATTGATGCAGGTGCTGCTGCAGTTCGTGTCTCTGGTCTTGAACTTGGCGGCCTCTTGGGTAGTTTAATAGCAGGACGAATCAGCGACTGGTATATTGCTACATCCTCCGGAGGTTCTGTTGGTAAAAGAGTACAAATTGTGATGGCTTATCTTGTAGGAGTTGCCTTCATGCTTCTGTCTTTTCGAGCGATTCCTGCAGGGCATCCTGTTATTCAAGCTATAATTGTATTTATGATTGGATTTTTCCTCTATGGACCACAAATGTTGATTGGGCTTTGTGGTGCCGAGATAGTCGGACGACGCTCTGTAGGCGCAAGCGAAGGTTTTCTTGGCTGGATTGCATATCTCGGTGCAGCTAATGCTGGAGTTCCTCTATCTCTTTTGGTCCAGTCATATGGGTGGGATGCTTTTTTTGCAGCACTTATTTCAGCTTGTGTACTGGCAATACTTCTTCTAGCACCCATTACAGGTGCTAAGAGTTATTTGCAGAGGATTGAATAAGTTAACCTACATGTAACTCATATTTTTATGAATGTTTTTCATTTGACACAAATATTCTTCTAATTTTATCTGAATAATTCGAGACTTGTGTACCTCTTATCGGGCAATTCCCATATCTTAGCAAGTGTGAAGATATGCAATCAAAACAAAATATATACCTGTGAAATATAAATATTTAATAGAAGATAACTTTCTTCCCCAATAAACTTACCCACTAACAGTCAGTACCGAAGGGTTCACCAGTTTTTTCCGACATAGCGGACAGTTTGAAGTTTGCGACTTAAACTGAACTCTGGCAAAGTCCCTTTCAATCATGGGCGATAATGGTAAAATGAGGCGATCTTCCCAAATTCTCAACCTTGATCTATCTCTATTTAACCAAAAGCTCACAAACTTAAATCCCACCGCACCAACACTTAGACATAAGTTTTGGCGCAAAGTGCTACTTGCATCAGACCGAATAAGCTGAATACGGAGAGCTCTATTGACTACACCATAGAACTTACTCTCCTTCAAAACAAATTTCAATATTTCAATGAACTGCATTCCTTCATATAGGCACGAAAAAATTGGGTATGAGAGAACGAAAAACTTCATCTTTGAAGTACTGATGTTGTTTGGGCACTTGTGCAATACATGTGAGGAAGTAGGCATTGGTAAAAGGTTGCCGAGAGCATGCATTTCTTTCGCTTTCAAATATGTTCCATGTATCTTCGATTGCAGGTATGGAAGTACAGCAGAGAATAATAGTGAAAATTTAACTCCCAGAAGTGGAAGCTCTCGCTCTGAAATCACATTAACTTTTGAGGAATTGATGTTTTCTGAATTTAAAATCCTTTTAATCCCATAAAACATTTCGGTCAAGGACGAAACATTTGACACTAGTAGCTGAGATAGCACCATGACAACAGCTGATAACTCAGCTTCCCATGAAACTAAATTTCTGAAACAGCTTGTCCTCTGCAGAGAAACCTGGAATTTGAAAGAGAAGACACTTTATTTTCTTGGGGAAATTGAAGCTAGGCACTTACTCTGAGTGCGAGATTAGAACTCGATAATAACTCACTCGCTAAATTATTAGCAGCTATTATTTCGTATATCGTTACTCCTTCTCTGTCATTCATTTTTATGAAATTTAAGTGCTCAACTACCTATTCTTGCTGTGCTTTTTCGACAAGCCGAGTTCTAGTTCGATTTCAGTTATATCTTGATCAACTTCGACACTTTTTAATTGAAGAACAAAAGTATCTCCTTTGGGTCCCCTTGCCCTGGCGAGAGGTGCAAAACTTCCGTCTTCGTTCCATTTTGCAACATTTCTGCGGAGAAACCCAGGATATACTAGCATATCGTATTCGTCAATTAGATTCGTCATCTCTTCCAAGTTCCGTAGATTGAAAGTATATTATTATGTTTTTGTGCACTAATTTTGATGGGCTCGAAAGGCTAACTTTCGATGTTTCGTAGTTTCCTTCAGGAGAAGCTTTTCCTTATTTGTGATCTTTCTTTCGCTTTCTTTGAGACACAAAAGTGTTTTTAGAGTTATAATGATGTGGGGACCGTTGATCCAATATATTCATTTTTTTTTTTTGCCTTGTCAGCTGCAGTGCTCTTGTCTAGCATGTGCAAATCAACTTTTAAACAAGAAAAGTTTTTGGCTGTTGTGCTGTGTCCTATGCATAGCTGTAAAAACTATAACGTTAATTACGAGTACCTCAATTTTACTATTTTAGTATCGGTGTCTCACCAAGTCCCTCAGATAGTCAAACTGCACACTTATATAGTGTGAAGTGTCAAGTATTATTTAAACCTATTTCAGCATATATCGAACTGATATCTTTGCAACATTGCCTTGTGATCTGTGAGCAGAATCACGTTCAAAAGACGCACTGGAAGTTTGACTATCCGTTTTTGCCATTCATCGTATCGTAGATACCTTCGAAACAGTGCCTTGTGATCTGTACGCAAGAATTGCGTTTAATATCATCAATAGTCTCATTAGAAATTTTGACTATCTAGTGTTGAATCCACGAAAGATAGTATACTTCAATTCTCTTAATCGTAGTATGGCTGATTTTCACTCGAATATAAAAAAAGAGGGCGAAAGCAGCGGTGTTGAACTTAGATTTTGTCCGAATAGCAACGATTTACTTTATCCGAAGGAAGATAGAGCGCGGAAGAAGTTAATTTTCGTTTGTAGAAACTGTGATTATAGCACGGATGCTGCAGATCACTGTGTTTATCGAAACAATATTATGCACTCTTCAGATGAAAAAACAAGTGTAATTCAGGACGTGCGAATAGATCCAACCCTACCAAGATCCCGAGATATTCGATGTGCTAGATGCGAGGCGATGGAGGCAGTCTTCTTTTCACTTGTCACTACTGAAGGAATGTCACTTTACTTCCAATGTGTTTCATGTGGGAACAAATGGAAAGATACAGGGGATGCAATAGAAGGGTAAATAAATAGTATACTTTTAAAATTTCAAGAAAAAACATTTGATTTTAGTTTACATCACTATTGTCACCTGTTCCCATGTGATAACGTTCCTTTTACAATCTGCACTGCTTGCGTTTCATTTCGAACTTACCGACGCACATGTGATAGTTCATTTTCATCTTGCTTCAAACTGTACAACTTGAAGAGAAAATGCGTGAATTGAAAGTCATAGGGTTGAGAACTACTTACCATGTTTGGTTCGTTTTTTGTAAAGAATACGATATCCACACTCGCGGCATATAACAATATCACCGGGGCGCAAAACAACCTCTGACCCACAGTCTAAGCGTAAAGTTAGAAGGAAAAGGCCCGTGGAAAATAAAATGATATGAGACCTCCGCAGTTATACGTCACTCCAATTTGTTTCTGTTCAGGTGCGTCCATACTTTTGCTTCTTAGAGTCTTGGCGCAGGTGAATATTTCAAGATTCAAATATAAAAAGTTCGCGCACAGTACTCACAAGTGTGTGTAACGATACGGCTATGTAATCCTTTGAGGTAACGGGTCAGTGCGATAGTGACATAATGAGTTGAGTGTTGAAAGTATTTCGTAATTCAGAGTCCCAGATTTCGGATATCAGATATCAGATTTAACTCGGACACCGGGACAAGGGACAAGGGACAAGGGAAAACAGACTGTCAGAATCGGCGAAGTTCGTCGGCAATTAAAATTTAATAAAAGTATGCATAAGTACTACCTTTCTTTCCTTTGTTAAAAGTGAGCTGTGCGAGCGGGGGAGACTGTTGGGTGGACTTTTGAGGAAAAAATGAAAAAGAAAAAAAAATGAAACACGAAGATCGTAAAGGGCGTAAGCATTGTACATACGGTAGGAGTGTAAATAAAGTATCCATTTTACACGTTGGGATTCCCACGTTCAAGTTAGTAGTGCAAAATCGCTTTTTAATCTACTCAGATACAATTCAAGCAGATATTTCTCGTACTTTTAGGAATAGAGGATATCGCACGAAACTTTGTAATCGCGTTCAATCTGTGAGAGTGATTTTTCAAACCAAAATGCCGATAGCAAAAGATCGAATTTCTTATTACTATGATGCAGAAGTTGGCACGAGCTATTATGCGCCAAATCACCCAATGAAGCCTCATAGACTAGCAATGGCTCACAGTTTAATTCTTGCATATGACTTGCATAAATATATGGAAATTTACCGTCCACGCAAATCTTACATGTACGAACTTTCACAGTTTCACGCAGAGGACTACATAAATTTCTTGTCCACAATCACACCAGATAAACAGCACGAACACGCAGGGATGATGCAAAAATTTAATCTCGGAGAAGATTGTCCGATTTTCGATGGTCTCTTTGAGTTTTGCAGAACATATTCAGGTGGTTCTATTGATGGAGCAGTTCGCCTCAACCAAGGTCTATCTGATATTTCCATAAACTGGTCTGGTGGATTACACCATGCCAAGAAGTCAGAAGCATCTGGCTTTTGTTATGTAAATGATTTAGTACTAGCAATCCTTGAACTACTTAAACACCATGCGAGAGTGCTCTACATCGACATTGATATTCATCACGGTGATGGTGTCGAGGAAGCTTTTTACTTAACTGATAGAGTAATGACTGTAAGTTTTCATAAATATGGCGATATGTTCTTTCCTGGAACAGGAGCAATCAGTGATATAGGAGAAAATTCAGGAAAATATTATAGTTGCAACGTACCACTTCATGATGGAATTGACGATGATAGCTTTTGCGATATTTTCAAGACTGTTATGAAGAAAGTAATGGATTTATACCAGCCTGGGGCTATTGTTCTGCAATGTGGTGCAGATTCCTTGGCTGCTGACCGTCTTGGTTGTTTTAACTTATCACTAGAAGGACATGCTGAGTGCGTGAACTTTATGAAATCTTTTAAAATACCCATTCTAGTGACTGGAGGCGGTGGCTATACGAAATCCAATGTTTCTAGATGCTGGACGAGAGAAACTGCGGCCTTGTTAGAAAAAGAGCTTTGTGAAGATATTCCAGAGCATGACTTTTACTATCAATATTATTCTGACGGTGAGTATAAGCTTAAGGTAACCCCAACTTTTGCCATTGAGAATCTCAATACAAAGCAATACCTTCAGTCCGTGAAGAATTTAGTGCTGCAAAACTTGAGCTCGTTAGACCATGCACCGGGAGTTCAAATGCAGATTGTTCCTTCAGATACTGTTATTCCTGAATTTGATGAAAACAGTGTTAAAACAGCTGAGCGTTGGAGTACAAGTGAATTTGTCTACAGAGATGATGAGTTTTATTAGATGCTACATTTCACATGAAATTGTGGTTGCTCATTGAAGAATGATAGATTGAATTGCATGAAAAAATGACATCGACATCAACTAGGCGCTTTGATGCTTCGTGGCTTCACTTAAAAGCACTTACACAAGGAGAGAAGGAGTAATATGTCTATCCCAAAATTCAAAATAAAATTGTATAAAATTATTATATGTTCCGTATGCTTAAAAAGATATGCGAAACTAATGAGTACAAGTAGTTTTTAGGAATTAATGCAAGAAGAGTGTACAGGAAAATTGGAAGAAAAATTCGTTCAGGTGCGTGAGATACGAGATCGCAAGTTGTGCCAGTCCTAGTCCACAACCACTCAGCTTTGCTTCTTTCCCCCTTGCAATTCTTTTTCGAATCAATCAAATCACGAGTGAACATGAGTTTCTATATGGTACATTGCTGTAAAAGCATACATATACATACTAGTATGTACCGGTATGTTGTTACGCGTATTTTTTTTTTTTTTTTGAGGAGACTCTCCGACTGTTCTCTCATTCTCTGAACTCTGAATATCTTTATCCTCTATCGATACTCGCAAATGTCGTAGGACAACAAATTATAAAAGGTTCATTTTATTCGATTCGTAAATATACCCAATCAGCGCGCACTTATTGTGCTTAGGCAGCGCACATATAAGAAAAGTATCTCCGAATAAGTTATTTTTGCAAGTAGCTTGTTTAGCGAATTTTACAAGATTGCAACTCTCTCGAGCTTTTTGTTGTAATGGGAGTTTCAGACAGAAAAATCGTAGGCAATGGCGTCGGACTAGGTTTGAGTTTTAGATTTCTTTACT
>Ga0181601_10002965_pt1 | contig 14437 bp, 8 predicted proteins | sample 041ome_8_FD_133020 | JGI IMG/M metagenome (GOLD analysis project Ga0181601, IMG submission 133020) | Coastal salt marsh microbial communities from the Groves Creek Marsh, Skidaway Island, Georgia - 041407BS metaG (megahit assembly) | ecosystem: Environmental > Aquatic > Marine > Intertidal zone...
CACTGTCAAACGCCGGCGACGACAGCGAGCGCGATGCCTTTACATGCCGAGGTGTCGAAGGGTGACGCGGAAGCGGTGCGTAGACTGGCGAGCGAGTGCGAACGGTTGAAGAAAGAAGTAGACGTTCGCGGCGCGAGGAAGGGCGGTGCGGCGACTTGGCCTCCGCCGAAAGCACCGTTGAGTCGGTTCGATTCTAGGTCCGAGTTGAAGAGTGGTGAGCGGTTAAGCGTGGATGCGAGAAATGAGCACGGCGATACGGCTTTGGCCGTCGCGTGCGCATTGGAAGACGCCGACGTGGCGTTGGAGATGGTGAGCATTCTCGTTGATTGCGGCGCCGACGTCAACGTGGTGTCAAACGGATACGCGCCAATTCATTGGGCGTGTAGACTCGGTCACGTAGAAGTCGTCAAGCTGCTCGTTTCGCGACAGGACGATGACGTTGCGCCTCGATGCGAAAGTATTCGAACAGGGGAGGGAATGACACCTTTGCTCGTCGCTTCCGAGTTTGGCATGCTCGAAACGATTCGAGCGCTCGTGAGCGCACCGATATCGGTGGATGTTTCCGCGCGCGATTCGCAGGGTCGGGACGTGCTCGCAGTCTTGGGGACAAAGATGCGTCGACAAAGCCAATCGGTGCGAATCGACATGCGAGCAGAACTTTTCAGCATCATTCCCTCTCTGCGCTTGGCTTTTTTGACGCACCCCGATTGCGAAGAGCACGTGTCGTTCAAACCACACCAAGAAAGTCCGGAGCGCATAGTTGCCATCGTGGCGGAGCTGGAAAAGACGATTGCTCGTGGGGAGTTGACGACGCACGAAATTGAGAAAATGTCGCAATTTGAACCGGCGACTCCGCACGACATTTTACGCGCTCACTCAGAGCATTACGTGAGAGTTCTCGCCGAGCTGAGCGATCGCGTCGGTCACACGCCGATCGCGTTCACGCCCTACTGCCAAGACCAGCAAGGGATTCCTGAAAAGTTTCGCAAACCAGTGGAGAATAGCGACACGTTTTTCTCTCCGGGCACGCTTCAAGCCGCTCTGAGAGCTTCCGGAGGGGTCATTCACTCCATAGATCGCGTCTTGACTGGATCCAACAGAAGTGCGTTTGTCTGTTGCAGACCTCCAGGACACCACGCGGGCGTCGAAGGGGCGACGGAAGGAGCGCCTTCGAGTGGGTTTTCCATTTTGAACAACGTGATGATTGGTACGTTTTGTTTCTTCGTGTCATTTTTTTCACACAACGAATTGGACATCGCACGCATATCCAGTACATGGCGCCTTATGTTCTGCGACATGATGCGTGTCCTACATTAACGCTCGATCTTTAATGGACAGCGAGAACAGAGCGTGTCTCGTCTGACAGATACGGGTCGTACAATCCATTCTTCTTTTTTTTTGTGTGTGCACAATTTGTTTTCGACGTCTCTAACCTTTAATTTTACGCCATTCGTAGGTGCGCTGTACGCCATCGAGGAGCGAAAGTGCATGCGAGTCGCCGTCGTAGACTTTGACGTTCACCACGGAAACGGTACTGAAGAAATCGCTCGACACTGGCTCCGAAAACAAAGATCAAAAGTAGATTACCGAAGTCATTCATCTCCAGACTTGTTTTTCGCTTCGATTCATCTCGCTGACGACGGCACATCCTCTGGGATTAACTTTTATCCCGGAACGGGTGTCCACGACGACATGGTTAACAACATTGTTAACGTTGTCGTTCCGCCAATGTGGCTCGCCAAGGGTGCCAGCGCGACGGCAACCGGAGACACTGGAGAACGCGTACGTAAGAAGGCGAAGCGTTTCGGCGATGATGATCCCGTCCCGCAACAGAAAGAAAAGCCGACAGAGACCGAGCTGCAGGGTGGGCGAATTGAGTGGATGAAATCGTTTCGAGAACGGCTCATCCCCGCGCTCAGAGCGTTTGGACCAGAGCTCGTCATCGTGTCGGCTGGCTTTGACGCGGCGGCGTCCGATGTCGGCAATCTAGGGGTTCACCCGAAGAAGAATACTCGTCATCAAGGCGTAAATCTTCGACCAGAAGATTACGAAGCGATGACGAGGATGCTTCTGGACGTTTCTCACATCTGCGACGGTCGACTGGTTTCCGTCTTGGAGGGTGGATACGGTCACCTAAAGACGACAGAGGCTGGGCTTACGCTGAGTCGGGACGTCTTCGCAAAGTGCGTGCAGAGTCACGTCAAGGCGTTGATTTCTTAGGGACAGTAAAAGTAAACATTCTGGACAACGCATTGCTGTAGCACCTCATGTATCACACACTTACTCTTGTATTAAAATTACAACTCACTTCGCATCGCCTCAATCTCCTTCTTGAAGAGGTTTCCAATTATGGATGCCTTCGGAGTCACGTCTGGGTCGACGACGAGCGTCAGGCGCAACGAACCGGCGTAGCTCAGCACGCTCACCTGGTTGACAATGTTCGAACAGGCGAAGATGATATCGCGCACACGGTGGTTCATGAAACGAATGGGCTCTGTTGGCCCGGGAACGTTCGTGAATACCATGCTGTGGCGAGACATGTAGTCGAACACGATTTGACGTTGAACATTCGGACCAGCGGCGGCGACGACTTCATTAACGGACCGAGTCACGTACGGCTCGGGCGAACGTTTCATAAAGTTACACGCCTTTTGCGCCTTTATCAATCGCTGCTTGGCGCTCATCACACCCATAGGGAAGGTGAGAGAGATGAAGGTCCAAGAGTTCGTCAACGCTCCGACGACACGATCGGGAAACGCGTACGGACACGCGGCGCGAATGAATGGCTTTTTCGACGCGCTCTTGTCACCAACCTTTGACAAATATCCTTGAATTGCACCAGCAAGCGCGGCGACGACGACGTCGTTCACCGTACACCCGCTTGCATCCTTCACCGCCTTGATGTCCTCCATGGGGACGGGCGGGCAGACGACGACGGTTCTCTTTCCAGAAAACGTAAACGGAGACTGCACACCCTTGAAAGCCGTCTTCGAATCGTACGGACCCATCGCGGTGAGAAGCGCCTTGAGCGTGCCATATATGCACACGAAAATAAATGTGATGAACGCCCAAACAGTGGCGAGAACTGATCTAGCGGCGCGTTTGCGACGTTGAAAATCCAACAGTCGCATGTTTCCGCCGTCGAGCGACGTGGACACCTTCTTCAATACATCCACGAGAGCAATCCCGTCACCCACGGCGTGACTCATTCTCACCAACACCACCGGAGGTTCAGGATACCCCTCCGCATCGCCATCCCACGGCGTTCCAGCCGATTTCCTCGTCACCACGATGGCGTCCCACAACGGCGCGTCGAGCGCAAACGGCGTCAGCGTCGCCTCATCCGACAACGCCTTCAACTCCGCCACCGAATCCACCTCCACGCGCTTTATTCGCTTCATCGCGTTCAAATCCTCCGTCACCTCCCACTTGATCCGCCGCAGCGTCTTTTTGGACTTGGCGTTCGCCGGCACCGCCACCGACCGCGCCTCTGGAAACTCTTTCAACTTTTCAATGAAATCCTTGACGTCCGCATCGCTCGGCGCTTCGTCCAGGTAAAAGCTCGAGACGAGCGGGAAGTCCGGGCACCCGACCTTGGCTGGAAACGCCCCACCGGGACCTCGAAGCGTCGCGCGCGCGAGCGTTTCCGTCAGCGTATTCATGGTTCGTTCGGCGCGCGACGTCGGCGTGTGCCGCGGAATGGAGTCGTTATTTTACCAGACGTGACGACCCCCATCACGAATCGACGGTTCATAACTCGTGTACCGGGGTAATTTTTTGGTTCAGGAAAGCGTGGATTCCCGAGCGTCGCGTCGTGTCGCATCGCGTTCGTCGGCAGAGTGTGACGCGCGAGCGCGTCTAGCACCGACGCCGCGCCGAACGAGGAGAAGAAGCGCGCGAGAAACATGGCGTCCGCAGCCGTGGCCGTGCCGGTACGCGCCGCGAGACTCGCGTGGATTCGAGAACCCGGGTTTGGATCTCGAGGAGGAGAGGGGTTCTTTCGTTTTTTTCGTTTTTTTTGGTCGGCATTCACCCGTTCGTGTGCGACGACGCGACGCGAGTGCTCGACGAAAGAGGGACGAGGTGACTGACGAAGCAAATTTTGAACGCGCGTGTAGACGACGCACGCAAGAGGCGATGTCGCGGGTGCGGGAACGCCGACGATGAATAGAAACGAGTCTTCCGAAACCGATCTGTACGCGAAGCTCAAGTCTTTGCAGCGCGAGCTCGAACTCGTCGAGATTCAGGAGGAATACATCAAGGATGAACAGAAAAACCTAAAAATTGAGTTGTTGAGGGCGCAGGAGGAGGTGAAACGCATTCAGAGCGTGCCGTTGGTGATTGGACAGTTTTTGGAAATGGTGGATGAGAACACGGGGATCATCTCGTCGACGACGGGGTCAAACTATTACGTGAGAATTCTTTCCACGTTGAACCGGGAACTTCTGAAGCCGTCTTCGTCGGTGGCTTTGCATAGACACTCGAACGCGTTGGTGGAGATCTTGCCGCCCGAGGCCGATTCATCCATTTCGTTGATGAGCGACGCGGAGAGACCGGATGTCAAGTATAGCGACATCGGCGGCGCTGACGTGCAAAAGCAAGAGATTCGAGAAGCGGTGGAGCTTCCATTGACGCATTTTGATTTGTATCGCCAGATTGGTATTGATCCACCGCGCGGAGTTTTGCTTTATGGACCGCCCGGTACGGGTAAGACGATGTTGGCCAAGGCGGTTGCCCATCACACCACGGCGGCATTCATTCGCGTCGTGGGAAGCGAGTTTGTGCAAAAATACCTCGGTGAAGGTCCGCGCATGGTGAGAGATGTTTTCCGTTTGGCCAAGGAGAACGCACCAGCCATCATTTTCATCGATGAGGTGGATTCCATCGCCACTGCGCGTTTTGACGCGCACACTGGCGCCGATAGAGAGGTGCAGCGCATTCTCATGGAATTGCTCAACCAGATGGACGGTTTCGATCAAACGGTAAATGTCAAGGTGATCATGGCCACCAACCGTGCCGATACCTTAGACCCCGCGCTTCTTCGTCCAGGACGTCTCGATCGTAAGATTGAGTGCCCGCATCCCGATCGTCGCCAGAAACGCCTTGTATTCCAAGTTTGCGTGTCGAAGATGAGCCTTAGCGATGAAGTCGACCTCGAAGACTACGTCAGCCGTCCAGATAAGATTTCGGCTGCTGACATTCGCTCCATCTGCCAAGAAGCAGGTTTGCAGGCGGTGCGTAAGAATCGATACGTCGTTCTGCCGAAGGATTTCGAAATAGCGTACAAGACAAACGTACGCAAGCCGGATAACGATTTTGAATTTTATCGATAAATCGTGTCCAACTCTTTTAGTAGCTATTAGAAACGTTGAAATGAGACGTAAAGCGTGTGTACGGTTAACAAAGCCGATTTTTCATAGTTTTATTTGTTTGATATGACCAATACAAAGAGATTCTCTTACTCTTTACTCCGGACGGGATTGGCACTTGAAGCATGCGTCTCTAGACGCGAAGTTGTGAGCCTTGCACGTTCCGCAAATCCAGTCTCCACTTCTGAAATTGTCCGGGTTCGATCCACCAGTCCCGGCAGACGCATCCGCCGGAGTCTCTTCGTCTCCAGTCTTACGGCAGTCGCACTTGAAGCACACAGATCTGCTCGCAAAGTTGTGCGCTCGGCAATCTTTGCAAATCCAGTCACCCGCGCGGAAGCTACCGGCGCTTGGACCACCAGCGTCCGAACCAGCCTTGCTTCCAACCGGAGAGAAACCACTCTCGCCCTCACCCGCACCCTTGTTCTTCTTACACTTGAAGCAAGCACTTCGAGATGCAAAGTTGTGCGCTTGACAGCGCGAGCAGGTCCAATCACCCGGTCTTCGCACGCTAGCGCTACCACCCGGTCCGCTGGCGAGAACCGGCGATCCGCCCAAGGGAGCAACCACCGCTGCGCCTTCAGACACATCCAAAGTGTCACCGCGGATACCCAACCACGCGAAAGTAAGCGTCAAATACGGTGTGCCTGCAGGAGCCTGCACGTTTGCCATCGGCTCGAGGTTGAGCGCAATCGGCACGATGCGCAGCAAACCGCTCGCCGGATCGGTTCCGCGTTCCTTCACGGTGCCAACAACAACACAACTTCCAGTGTTACCATGCCCGGTCGCACCCACGACGGACTGGTTCACTGGAGTACACACCAACCGCACGGGTGCGCCTTGGCTCGACGCCACGAAAGGCGTGTTCTCAACATTCGCCAAGAGGTTTGGATCTTGCACAATTTCTAGGCGAGCCTTGTTGCCCAACCTAGGTCCAAGGTCCGCCGCGAGACTCGTTCCGTACGGGTTCGCGACGCGGTCGAGCATGGCCAGGAAGCGCGCAACACCCACGCTCGCGAGCGTCGTTTGCAGCGCTCCAACCAGCGGTTGCAATCGTTGAGACCAAGATGCTACGTTCTGCGGACGCAGAGCGTAACCGCCACTAAGCCCCGAGCAAATCACCCCAGAACCTTCCGCTCCAGCTGTAAGTTGTTGAAACACCGCAAGAAGCTGCTCGGCAGATTGCACTTGCTGAGATGCCCCCGCGCTCACCGGCGCCGGTTGTCCAGTCACTCCAGCTGCCGCGCGTTGCGCGAACGATCCACCCGGGGGTGCCGGCGGAGGGCTCGCGCCAGTCGGCGTTGGTCCCAGTGTGGACCCCTTCGGTGCGCCAGCCGGCAACTTGATGGCACCGATGGCGCTCGCATAGGATGGCGGCGCCGTCAGTGCAGCCCGTTGCGGCGGCGGCGTGCTCGGCATCGGCGGAGCCGCAGCCGCCGGAGCAGCGACAACTGGCTCGCTCGCCGGCGGCGGTGGCGCGTTAAACGACGCCTGCGGCGGCACCGGGGCTGCTGCATAATCCGTCGCGTACGAACTCTCAAAACCACCAAATCCTCCACCCAAACCAAGACCCACGCCGAGGTTCAGACCCAAACCAACCCCCGGCCCGAGACCCGCGTTCAGACCCACAGCAGCTCCACCGGCACTCATTCCAGTGAGCGCGATTTGCGGATTCGGAAACGGATGCGCCTCCTCTGAAAGCTGAATGCTCACGCATTTGAGTTCCGGAAGAAGCGTCCGCTGTCCCGCAAGAGAGTTAGACAGCCAAGCCGCGAACCCGGCTGCATCCGTACCGGCGAACCGCCCGAGAGTGATCAATTGTTGATCCGGACTCTGACTCGCGTAATACGTATCCGCACCCGGAAGCGCCGAGCTCAACGCTTGCGCGATCTGAAGCGAATCCGGACACTCGATACCGACCAAGACGCAACCGTTTTGCATCACCTTACACTTGGGCAATACTCTACCCGAGCATGGCGCGTGCGCGGACGCCACCGCTTGCATGATATCCGTGATTTCCTTACCACCCAGTCCCGTGCCCTCGAGCCCGGACACGAGTGCCACGTGTGGTGGCGCGCAACCCATACCTATTCAATCGCAAACGCGTCGTACAAAAAAGTCAGTCTCATCGCGCATCACGCTAGCGTTGTCGTCTCCAAACCATCCACCGTCCTCGCCTCTTGTTCCCGGGGCCGCGCGACATTCACCCTGGAAAACCGAACCAGCGGTCTTGCTTGCTCAAAATTCCTCCCTCCGAGATCGTGTTCCTTCCGGTTCCAACCCCGCTCCACGCCCACCCCACGCCCCGCGACGCGTCCCAACGCGCGGATCGCTTCATCGCCGATCGCCCGCGACGCGCATCTTCGCGCATCCTCGCCGTGACCCGCGCGACCGAAGCGAATTCATCCCTAGAAAAACTCGAGAACAACAATCGATTCCGAAATCGAAAACAACAACCCGGCTTCCGCCGCGAACCCTCCGATCCCGATCGTCCGCGTCGACCCCCACCGCGAAGAGCAGATCGTCGCCCGCGCGTCTTCACCGCCCGCGCGAGCGTCCGTGCGTCCGACGGAACCGGAAAACCGCGAAACGATACGAATCCAAAAAATTGAAAAATTGAAAAATCTCAAAACGCACCCGCTCTCGGTTCGCTCTGCGCGACAAACTGTCCTTCGTACGCGCTTCCTCGGTGCCACTGCAACGCTTGCGCGAGGTGCGTCACCGCGTGTTCCGACACCTCATCGAACCGCAAACGCGCGTACGCGTGCGCGCCGAGCGTCGACATTCCTTCCGTCAGATGCGCGCCGTTCTCTGCTGCAGCTCACGCCCGGCGTGCACGCGCACTCGCTTTCGCATATTACGAACTGTTTACACATACAGTTTACTTTGCGACGATGCACTTTTTTCCATCCATCCACGCTAAAATATATCGATCGGGTATTTTTCGCCATGTTTGAAATGTGTGTATCGGTAAGATTTAGCATTGAAACGTATTGATCGGTATTTCCAAGGTTCGATTGGCGCGTCGGTCGTGGTGTGGCGAGCCAGGCCGGCGGCTCCACTTCGTGTCGAGCAGCTTGACTCGAGTCGTCAAAGGACGACGACGACGCGATACGCCGGGACGACGCGCGCTCGCTCAGGGTTGGTTTCTTTATTCGCGTTCCGTCTCTCATCCTCGCGTGTGGTTTCGAAACCATAAGGGCACGACGCGATTGTTTGGTTCCACTGGCGAGGAGGTGTCAACAGCACAGCACAGCACAGCACAGAGTGCGTGTCCGTTCGATCGTCGACGATGCGGACGACGAAGGATGCGTCGACTTCGTCGGATGACTTTGACGCGAGGAAAACGGCGGCGATGGCGGAGCTCGTCTTTGCGGACGACGCGGATTCGGAGAGGGCGGATAGGTCTCGCGCCGGACGCGTGGACGCGCGAGCGACGGCGTGCGTCCGGGCGGTGTGCGCGTCGAGGGATTACTTTACGACCAGCTCGTGTTCGGGACGAGTGAGCGCTTTCGGCGAACCTAAAACATTGAATAGACATGAGGATGGTTTGACGTCGTCTTCGGGGGATGCGGTGCAGGTGAACAAAGGTGGTGTGTGGGCGTACGTGTCGCACGATCCCGCGCGCGCGGAGGACGTCTTGCGCGCAGTGCGAGAGGTGGAAGCGGCGGATGCGAAAGAAGCGCTCCAGAGCGGCGACCAAGCGGAAGGGACGACGTTGGTGTTGCGTTTCGAGCCGTTTATTCTATCCGTAGAGGCTAGAACTCCCGAGGCGGGGGCGAAATTCGTCAAGCTCGCGCGCGACTGCGGGTACAGAGAGAGCGGGGTGACAGCGAGCGACAAGCGAGTCATTTGCGCGGTGCGATGTCAGATTCGAATGGAGGCGCCGGTGACGGTGAGAGGAAAGAGAATCGTAGACGATGACGGCATTCGTGCGCTCGTCGGCTTGGCAAATGAAAAGTTTGCGGCGAATGCGGCGAGAATGGAGCGGTTTAGATTGGCGTTTGAAGCAGCGACGCGCGCCGAAAAAGAATCGGCGGCGACTTGTTTGAGCGACGACGGAGCGGTTGCAGGCGCGATGAAGCGCGTCGAGGTGAAGAAAGAGGTTGCGAAACGCGTCAAGGATGCGCTTAAAAAGTGTGGATGGATGGATAACGGGCGGAGATCGACGACGCGAATGGATGAGAACGGTCGAGTGCGCGCCGTGGTGTTACCCGTCAAGCGAGGCGTCGAATCGCTCTTCGCCGCCGACGAGTCTTCGCTGTCTTCCGACGCCATCACCGTTCTGCGTGCGATTGAGAACGGCGACGCTTTGATTCAAGATGATGATGGCGACGATGACGATTGTTTGGACCGCGTTATCGTGCGCGCGCAAAACCCATTGACGCTGATGAAGCAGGAAGTCGCAGCCATGTTGGCGTCGCGAGGATTGAACGCCGACTTGGCGCAAGAGGTACCGGCGAGATGGGAAAAGCTCGGCGATCTCGTGCTCATCCCCTCACACGCGTTCACGGCGAGCGATTTTAAAACGTTTGAAGATGAACTTTACGGAATGGTGGCTCGAGTGTTGGGTGCGTCGCGCGTCGCTCGACAGGCACCAGTGAGTCAAGGACCAAAGCGGGAATCGCGCGCCGTCGTCTTGTACCCCAAAGGCGCCGACGGTTGGGTTGAAACGAAAGAGCTCGGGGTGACGTACGGTTTAGACGTCACAAAGGTTATGTTTAGCAGCGGTAATGGGACAGAGAAGAACCGAATGGGAAACCTTGGCGTGAAGGGTGAGACAGTGGTTGATCTATTCGCCGGCATCGGGTATTACACGTTGCAACTGTTGAAAAACGCCAACGTGGGACGGGTGTACGCATGCGAATGGAATCCCAACAGTTGCGCGGCGCTTCGACACAACCTTCGCATCAACGGCGTGGAATCTCGATGTGAAGTGTTAGAAGGAGATAACCGGCGAATGGCACCGACCGGCGTCGCCGACAGAGTGTTACTCGGACTACTTCCGCACGCTGAAATGTCGTGGGAAACCGCCGTTAAAGCGCTCAAGCCACGGGGCGGCGTTTTACACGTGCACTCAAACGTAAATAGCGGTGAAGAGGAGGCGTGGATGACTAGATTGGTGGATACACTCATTGCAATCGCCCGACGTAACGGGAGAGACGACTTGCACTTTTCGGTCGAACATCTCGAGCGAGTCAAATGGTACGGGCCGCGCATCCGACACGTGGTGTGCGACGTGCGTTGTACAAGTCGCATTCACAAGGATGCGCGCTCAAATGCACCCGCGAAATCGCCGCGAGGGACCGCGCCGAGGCGCACACTGAGGCAGACGGTGTCGCCGTCGTCTTCAAAGAGCGTTGAAAGAATCCATCGCCCCACGCCGCAAGAGTTTGCGTCGGGACCGGCAGCTCGACGCGTTCCCGCCGTCGTCACTGGGCTGGACATTGGTCAAGCTCCGTGGAAGTGGACACCGGCGTACGTGGCAAGTCTGAAGGGCGTTCCGGATAAGCTGGTCAGTGTACACGTGAGTGATGTACCGAAATTGGATTTCGTGCGCAAAAACTTCAAGTATGAGGTGATGCCGTTCGGTCAACTCCTCGAAAAAGTTGCGGATGAAAATGACCCCAAGTTTTACTACTTGAGGAGCATTGGCGAAAACGCTAGAAAAGAACCAGCGCACGCGATGCGACAATTTCCAGCGTTTGAAGAGGATTTGAAACTGCCGGCAGAGTTTTGGGGCGGTGAAGAAAACTACTTTAGCGCCGTCATCCGAGCGAGCAGTGGGGATTTGCAGCTTTGGACGCACTACGATGCCATGGATAACATGCTGATTCAACTGCACGGCGAGAAGCGCATCCTCTTATTTCCGCCATCGGTCGCAGGCGACTTGTACCTCGAAGGCTCTTCGTCGACGGTGCGCGACGTTGAAAATCACGACGCCGAAGCGTTCCCTCGTTTCGCCCGCGCGCGAAGTGCGGCGTTGGAAGTCACGTTGCAACCCGGAGACGTGCTCTACATTCCGGCGCTCTGGTCGCATCACGTCACGGCTTTACACGGGCCATCCATCGCTCTTAATGTCTTTTACAGACATCTACCGGCGGGTCAGTACCCTTCAAAGGATCTGTACGGTAATGCGGATCCAATCGCCGCCGCGAACGCGATAAAATCGTTCGAGTTGGCGATGGATTCGCTAAAGCAACTGCCGCGGGATTATCAAGTCTTTTACGGCGGCGTCGCCGCGGCTCGACTCGAGAGCCATCTGGGAGTCGACGCCGCGAGGCAATCATTCTCGAGCATCGATGCGAACGCTCGAGGCGGGTCTTCACGCGCCAACGCGCGCGTCAAAATCGCATCATTCGTCGGCGTGGCAGCCTTTGGCTTGTTAAAGTCGATTCTTTTCAAATCTAGCTAGGTAGACTACTGTAGGAGTTTAGTGAGAGCAAAGAATGTAGATAGATTATCAATCGACGACGGCGCGAGGATCACGTCTGCGCCTTGATGATGTCGATGATGTGCTTGAGCAACACCGGAGTCGTCTCCGGAATGCCACCCATGATTGGAAAATCACTGAGTAATCCCTTGGACCTGTAGTAATCCTCCACTGGAACGGTGGCGTCCTTGTACACTTGCAAGCGCGCGCGAACCACCTCCTCCGTATCATCCGCTCGTTGCGTCATCTTCCCCATGCACTTCTCCGGTGGGTTGAGCGGTGGCATGATGATGGTCGGTTCACCGGACTTTTCGCTCTTGATATCGGCGATATTGAAAGCCTTGCCGCACTCTCCGCATTCGCGTCGGCCGCAGCACTTTTCCACTAAAATATCCTCGCGAAGCGTCAGATTCAACACTTGCGTCACCTCCACCATCTCACCGAGCGTCTCCGCCTGCGGAACCGTCCGTGGAAACCCATCCAGAAGAAAACCGAGCTCACCGTCCTCCTCGCCGCGCTTGATTCTCGCGTTGAGAATGTCTAACACGAGCGCGTCCGGTACGAGTTTCCCGCTCGCCGCGATTGCTTTCATCTCCTTCCCCATCGCCGTCTCCCCTTTAATCTCTGCCCGCACGAGATCACCCATGGAAATGTGCGGAACGCCCATCTGTTTCGCCATTCGCGATGCGTACGTTCCCTTGCCCACGCCCGGGGCGCCGAGGAAGACCCAGTTGAGCTTTCGCCCAGCTTTCGCCGCCGCCACACACGTCGCCGTGAGTTCATCGCGCAGCGCATCCACGGCGGCGCCCGTCGCATCGAAAGGCGTGAGCGAGTACAGGCGGTGTCTCGCGAGCGCGCGCGCGCTCGCGACGGCGATGGCGAATCGTCGCGCGGACATCGGACGCGGTTGATTATGAAGACGTAAGATGTAAGTTGCTGAACACTGTGGTGTCTGTCGTTCAACTTCGACAATGAGACGAAACCCGAGCGAGGCGATACGCAAGTCAGCTACCGGCGTCCTTGGATTGTGATACGCGGTGTTTACGCGTGCGTGGCTAGTCTAGTACATTAACAATGCGTCTATAATAATAATGATTTGGCTTCGCGTGCGGCGACCGACGAAGCCAAACAAACGGCGCACCCGAGCGAATCGCGAACTCCGAGAAAGATGGATGGATTCATTTTTCCGCGCGCGACGCGATGAAAAGATCGGCACACTTTTTCCCGTTCTCCGAATCATCGCACGTGCTCACGACGTGAGACATGTACGCGTTCCACGCCACCCCGGCGGCGTTGAGAAACAAAATCCGTCCAGATTTCGGCACGTACGCAAAATTAAACGCGTTTGCCACTGGCCAATACATCGTCCCACTCACGAAGGTATCCACCGCCTTATCTTTCAATCGCTCGTATCCAACTGCCATGGATTCCCCTTCTAGCCCCGCCATGGCGAAGAAAAACCCCGCCGTGTACGTGGGAAACAATACCGTGTGTCCAAACGCAACCTTTTTCGCGACGGTTCGAGCGCACGTCCCCGCACCGACGACGTGTTCAATCCCCCGAAACGCATGGTGGAAAAACGGCCCGTGCAACGCCGCACCGACGATGAAAAATCGCCCCGTTCGCGCGAAGTCGTGGTCGAACCCGAGCACCGCGCTCAACGGCGACGTGGACGTCGACGCGGCGTTCGATGCGTCGTTATCCATTGTTGCAAATCCATCACGTTCGCTGTTCAGCATCATCCTTCCGCCGATGCTCCCGCCGTCGTCAGCGTTCGCCCCACCACCGCGCGATTGAATAGCCTGACACAGGACATCCCCGGCGGCCATGACGGTGGCGGACGTGAACGCCGCGCGAAGCATGACGCGCGTTTTACCCCGTCGGTGAGTGAGGACTCCAGGGTTCACACGGCGGCGCGACACTGACTGACGCGGAAGATACGAGCGACCATGGCGACGTTTCGCGGACCGACGGCGACGACGATGTGGGACTCGACGACGACGACGACGACGATGACGGCGAAACGATTCGCGGTGTCGATGCGCCAGACGCACCGACGCCCGCGCGCGACGACGACCAAGTTTGGGCAGCAAAGGATCAGAGCGCCGTGTCGCACCACCCTCGTCGCGCGGCGCGCATCCGTGAACGAAGACGACGAAGACGAAGCGCCGTCGCCGCCGTCGCCGGATGACGTGACGCCGAGCGATCGCGAGAGGTTTGCGCGAGAAGCGCGACGCGAGGGCGATGCGTACGTCCAGGACAAGCTGGAACGCGAGCTGCGCATGCGAGGGAAAATCTACCGCGCAGAACAAGAGCTCGACGAGGCAAAGGATGGAATCGTCGAGATCGGGAACGAGAGTAAGACGAACATTGACGCCGAAGCCGGGTTGGTTCGCGATAGAACGTCGTTGGAGTTGGGTATGGTGGCGGGCGAGTTGGATGCCGAGTTGGCGGCACTGGCGGATGAAGCGCAAGCGGCGAGAGAGAGAAACCAACGGGTGAAGAGAGAGCTCGAAGATCTCGCGGAAGAGTTGCTCGGGGGTGGAAGGAAGACGACAAAGGGGGCAAGGGATGAAAAGCCGGTGCCGGGATCGATCGCGGAGATGAAGATGAAGATGGCCGACGCCGAAGCGGA
>Ga0181601_10002966_pt1 | contig 14436 bp, 7 predicted proteins | sample 041ome_8_FD_133020 | JGI IMG/M metagenome (GOLD analysis project Ga0181601, IMG submission 133020) | Coastal salt marsh microbial communities from the Groves Creek Marsh, Skidaway Island, Georgia - 041407BS metaG (megahit assembly) | ecosystem: Environmental > Aquatic > Marine > Intertidal zone...
AAATAAAACACACCGTCGGTCTGTTCCATCATCATCATCATCTGTTGTTGTTGTGTTCACAGGGATTAGGGAACCGAATCGACGTTTTCATCACGGTACAGTACATATCATCTAGGGGGTACTACTACGAGTACGAACCGAACGGACGTGAGAACGAACCACGGACGTGAGAACGCGGCACCGCGGACGTTTACGACGTGTACGTTTACGAAGACGTGTACGTCGGTTTCGTCGTCGTCGTCGTCGCGGGGAACCGAACGGACCGAACGGACGCGCGCTTTGTTCGATCGAAGACGAAGAATCAAATCAAATCGAAATCCAATTCAACGCCATCATGGAGGCGTTCGTGACGCGACTGGCGGAACGTAGTAAATCGCGCGAGTCGGTGACGGCGACGTGCGTCGATCGCGCGGTTGCGCGAGCGGCGACGCTATCGAAACTGGGCGAACGCGCGCGGCCGTGTGGGATGACGGTGGCGGCGCCGACGACGCCGGGATCGTCTTCGAGGATGAATGGGCGAAAACAACAACGACGGCGAGGAGGGGAACGAGCGGGCGCCGACGATGGACGTCAGGACGACGAAAAGGACGCGACGAGGGGAGAGAGACGCGAACGACGACCGGCGCTGGGGAAGATTGATGCGAATTCCCCCGTCGGTGTCGCGGGGAGGATCACGACGGTGGCGGATGCGGTGGCGATGGAGCGACGACGGGCGGGCGAGGCGACGAAGACAAAGACGACGAGAACCGCGGCGACGGCGCGCGCGACTGCCGCCGGCGGGAGAACGCCGGGTGGGAAGAGCCGGTTGGCGCGGTCGCGCTCGGCGAGCGATGAACTCGCGGCGGCGAGCGGGACGGATGGTGAGGATGAAGATTTCGTCGGGGTGGAGAGTTTTGCGGAAATGTTGGCGCGCGTCGGTTTGGACGCGCGCGGGGCGCTGCGGGAGACGCAGCGGAGAGCGCTCGAAGAGGTTTACGAAGAATCTCTCGAGGCGAGGTCGCTGAGAACGGTGTTGGAGAACGTCAAGGAGGCTGAGCTGGAGATGGCGCGCGAGGAGTCAGAGCGACGAATGGCGTGGGTCAAATCGTTGGAGGGTGAGATTGAAAAGAAGTGGGCGAATCGAGTGGAGGAGACGGAACGCGAAAACGCCCAGTTGCGCGTTGAAGTGCACACCCAAGGGCTCGCGCTGGACGCGTCCAAGGAGAAGGCTCGTCAACTCAGTCGAGCGCTGGAGAAGGCGCCCGAGGCGGCTCCCGCCGCTCCGGAGAAGAAGATGGTCACCGCGGAGACGCAGACGCCGCCGCTTCCAGAGGCGCAACGCGTCGTCGAGGCGCCGGCGAACAATGAAGAAGAAGTCGAGGCACTGAAACGCGCGCTCGCCGCGGCGAATGCGCGCGTTCAAAACGAAGTTCGTCAACACGCCGGTGAATTCGACGCGCTCAACGACGAACTCGCAGCCAAGGATGCGATGATTCAGCGACTCAGACGAGAAGTGTCCGAAATGAAGGATCGAACATCCTTCTATGAGCGGTGCGCCAACACCGCAGACGAGCGCGCGAACAACGCCGAAGCGAACTCGCACGCACTTCGTGAAGAATTTTTAGTGCTCCAATCCGACGTGAAGAAGCTCAACGAGCAAATGCATCGGAACGCGAAGAATGCCGCCGAGGAGAAGGAATCCATCATGGCGGCGCTCGCCGCGGCTCAAGCGCGCGCGAGCGAAGCGGAGGCGGTGCCCGTCGCCGCAAAGCTCAACATTGCGGACGCGCTCATTTCGAATGAAACAGTTTGCAAATGCGGCAGCGTTGCAACGGCGCAACGATTGAGCGCTGCGCTCGCCGACTCCACTGCGAGAAATTCTGAGCTGCAATCCAAGGTGACCATGCTTGAAAACAAGTTGGAAATGAGAGAGGTGAGCGACGACGTGAATGACGACGAGGTTGAGCGTTTAGAAAAGCGTGCGTTGGCTGCCGAGCGAAGGCTGTCAGTCGCGCGCCAAGCGATGACTCGATACGTCAGCGAAAGCCAAAAGTGCTCGCCGTGCCCCACCGTGTACAACACAGTGGATGAGTTGACGCCGATGAAACGAGCGGTTGAGAAGTGGATCGAAGTTTCGGACGCCAAGCACGCCGACGAAAAGGAAAGCGACACGAAGAATGCAGAGGAGGAGGAGGAGGAGGAGGAGGAAGAAGAGAACTCAGACTCGGACGATGAGTTTGATACGCCGCAGAGACATCGCGGAATGCTTCCCACGCCTCGCCTTCGAGCGCGCATCGCCATTCGACGCACGCGCGGTCCACCGCCGAAGAAGCCTCTCGCAGCTTACAAGCCGGCGGCGGGCGACGAGCTCTGCCGTCGCGCGAGAGCCATCGGCATGAGCGACAGCCCATTTGCGCGCAAAAGAGATTGAAGACCCTTTACGTCTCTTCGATTCGCTTGTAAAAATGACAGTTATCAATACACCAAATCCAAATCCGCGAGCGCCTAAGCCGGTCCGACTAATACTCCGTCGGAGGTCGTGGACCGAGAACGAAGAGTAACACAGCGCCGACGGTAAAGCTCAGGGCACCGATGAGGAAACCTCGTTCATCCGTAGAACGGTCGAGTGCCTCATCGATGCGCGTACCCATCCCATACTTGCCGCCGTCCAGCTTACCTCGTGCCGCAGGTTTCTTCGGCCCATCCTCGCGCGAATCGAACACAACCTTACTCTGCCTCGACGATTCTTTCGGTCGCTCGGCTTCCGAACTCTCGCCTGGCGCTTCGTTCGACGCGCGCACTCGGCACGTGCGGAAAGTCAGCGTTCGCCCAGAGCGAGTCTCGCGAGTCTCGCGTCGCGCACGCGCGAAGGTCGGCGAAACGACCTCGTGGGAGACGACATGCATCGTTTAAGTCGTAGCGGATCGTCCGTCGAGTCCGGTTCGTCGGCCGCAAGGCGACGAGTGAGGTACCTCGTGCTTGGTTTGTGTACACTGTTGGTTTTTTTACAAAAGTGCGACGGTTGACGCTCGTCGCGGTGTTACATCTAATGTGCTCGCACTCGACGACGCGTCGTCGTGCGCTGCGCCGCGACTTCTCGCGGCGTGAGCGTGAATCCTAGCTGTTCACTTGTCATCATTGCCCGTCGAAGCGGGTACGGCGGGCTCGGCGTCTCAAATGGCGTCGACTTCCGTTATGAGACTCATTTGCTTTCCACTCGGACCGGACGATTTCTTTGCAGATCGGCCTCTGACGAGCGGTGCACGGGCGGCGCGTTCGTCGACCTCGAGTTTGGCGTGGCGCATGATGTACACCTCGTCGGAAATGTCTTCCTCGGACGAATCGCCATCCGTGACGACTTGCACTGGCGTCTCGGAAAACATCTTCGAGACGCGCACCTTTGGAGTGGCGATAGTCTCGTGAATCGGTCGTTCGACGTACTTTGCCGGTCCTTGCGCGGAAACGACGTTGTCGATGTCGAACGCATCCACGGTCCGAGCCCCTCTTCTCTTTGCAGAGCTCCCAGGCGTCTTTTCGGCGCCTTTGTTGCCCTTCGTCATCGGAGTCTTCGCCGACTTGTCATTCTTTTGCGCCGCCATGAGCTTCGGTGCCGGAGCGCTGAGACGTTGTTGGAGCGAAGCAATCCTCTTTTGCGCCGCCTCAATCTGTTCGTAGAGCGCAGTCGTGGAGAGATCGCTGTCCGAGTTCGTTTCCCTCGGCGCGATGCGTTCCATCACTTTTTGCTTCTTTTCGCTCGCCGTCCCTTTAGGGTTGTTAAAAGTCCCGGCCCGTTTCCCCGCGCCTGAGCCCTTTCCACCATTCAGGTGTGCCGTCGTCGTCACCGAAGGATCCGCACCTCCAGAACTCGTCTTCTTCTTGCTTCCACTTCGCTCCTTTCCGCTCCCTTCGCTTAACGGCGCGAACAACGGGTGCCCGAGAATCACCGGCGGCCGCGCCGCGTCGCCCGCCCCGTCGCGTCTCTTCCTCTCCAACGCCCCATTCTTACCATCGTTCACTCGCGCGCTCGAACCACCACCCTCATCCTCACCCTCGACCGCTTCGGGTCTCCCCGAACCCGCGTCGACGCCGTCGCCGTCTTCCATCTCCCTCAGTCTCGTCTCGTACCGCTCAACGTGTCTCTCGATCTCGCGCATTCGCAACTCCACCCACAAACACTGCCACTCCAGCTCCCTTCTCTCGCTTCTCCACGATCCGTCTAATCCCAACTTGGTTTGCCAGTGCGTCCGTCGCCCCGCCAAGGTCTTCGCATCCATCTCTTCCTCGGTTCCGTTTCCATCCGTCGGCGGTCTCTGCTGGGCAACCGTCGGCGTCTCTCGCCCATCGTCGTCGTTCGATCCGTCTTCAGCACCCCGCGTCGTTCCCTCGCGGTTCCCATCCTCCGCGCTTCCATCGACATCGACAACCGTCTTCACGTTCCGATCCTTGGGTGCCGTCGTCCCGGGTGTTTCCGCCGTGGGTTTCCGCGCCGTCGGGATCCCGTCGAGATCCGCGCCGAGGGTCGTTTTCAGTGGCTTTCCCAATCGTTCGCCGCCGCCGCCGCCGCCGCCACCGTCGCCGTCCGCCGCGCGCTCGTCATCCGTGTCCGAATACTCGCTCCAATCGTCCACGCCCGCGGCGAGGATTTCGTGCCACGGCATCGAGGGAGCGAACCGGATCGGTGCGCGTCGGCGTGTGGAGAGGCGGGCGAATTGGAAAGAAATTAAATTAGGCCGCGCGGGCGTCGCGCTCTCGCGTTCAATTTCGCGTTGAAATGTTTGCGCGTTCGTGTCGGTGGAGAGGTGTTAGTGCGAGTGAAATGAAGGCCAAAACATACATGTATGTGACGATGACGAGGGTTGAATCGAAACGCGAACGCGTGCGAACGTATGTGAACATGTCGTCTTCGTTGCTATAAATTTCAAAGGAGCCTCTACTGACTGACGAACCGTCGCGAACCATTCGATTGGACGAATCACGGAGCGTCGGCGCCGACGAGGGTGAAACGAACCTTGAGATCCGGGTTGCCCTTGTTGTAAAACTTAACCTTGCGACGCTTGGCATCGGATGGCTTGGCGGCGAGCGGGAGACCGAAGAGACCGGCGCGCACGGCGTCCTTTTCCATAAACGACCAGCATCGAGTGGACATTTTCTTCTCCTTCTCCTTAAAGTGCTTGAGTTCGAGAATCACGGCAGAACCCTCGGGCCAGTTTTCTGGTATCGAATTGAGCGTGACGCCGCTTTGGACGCGCATGACACCGTCGGGTGAGGTTTGGACGCCGATGGCGGTGTTTTGAGACGGTTCGAGCGGAGTCCCTTCGCCGTCGACGAGGGTGACGCTAAAATGCGTCGAGGACATCTTTGCCGCATCTTTCACGTTGGCTACGGACTCGATGAAGATTTTGAGCCGGTTTGATTCTCTGCTACTCATCGACGTTTGGCGTTCCGGCGCCGATGGTCCCGCGCTCGAAGAAGGCGCGCCGGTTTCTTCTGCGTACGCTTCAATGTGCGCCGGGGAATGGGCCACTTCTACTTCACTCTGGCCGAGATAGTAGGCTCTCTCTTCGGCGGAGATTTGCTCTGGGAGTACCCCACCGTTTACTCTATGCTTGAGGAAGTGCATGAAGAGCGCAAAGTCATCCATGCTCAATTCGCTCGCCCCAGCCGTGCACGAAATGTTCCAAATAATAGCCAAGTCGGAATTGTCCAAACCAGTCTTCGTCGCGAGAGACACGATTTGTTCTCCCGTCACGCCTTCGGAGCCCGCATCCGCACGAAGCTTCTCCCAAGCCGCTTGGCTTCGCCTTAAATCTTCCGGTGGAATTTGCGAAACCACGGCCGGGTCTTCGTCTTCGTCTTCGTCTTCAACCTCCTCTCTGGCGTCGGCGTAATCTTCTGGCGCAGGGCTCGTGGTGGGTTCGTAATCCGCGCCGAACGAGTCGTCTTGCGCGCCTTGGAACGTAAGAGCGCTCGGAGTCGCAAATACTGATTCTCCCGGGGTTTCAAGCTCGAATGTACCCGAAGTAAAGGCGTCATCCGGCTTTTGAGCCGTTTGGAACGCGTCATCGGTGATGGATTGGTCTGGGTTCCAAGCCACTTCCTCGCGCGGCGGCGAAGTCGTAAAGTCCTCGTCCCATTGCGCGCCGCCGGCGGTGGTTTGGAACGCGTCGTTATCAAACGTCGTGAAATCGGCGTCTTTCGTCGCGGGCGCGTCGATCGCAAACGGATCCTCTTGATGAACGCTCGCTTGCGGCGGCGCTTCAAATGCATCCGCGCCTTCAAAGTCAGTGAAACCGCCGATGGGTTCAGGCTTGAACTCTTCGAAGTCGCCAAAAGCCGCCTCTGTTTGCGGCGCTGGCGCTACCTCCTCGAGCGCGGGTTCGTCGTCGAGTGAGAACGATCTAAACTGACGTTCTGCGACTGGAACAACGGTTAAAGAACCGTCGTCAAACTCATCATGATTGGTCTCGAGTTCCGGCGCTGCCCCGGCGAACACGTCGTCACCCGAAGGCTCCCCGAACACGTCGTCGAATTCGGAAGCAGCGGCGAAGCCAGAGGACTTCTCACCGGCGACGGGTGACACTTCAAACTCGACGAAAGAAGGAAGACGTTCGTGACTCGCAGCCCGTTCAATTGGTGCAGCGGCGGAGGTTCGCTCGACGACAGCGGAGGAGGCGACCGAAAGCGCATCGCGCTCGGCGACAAAGCTCGGTATATCGTCCGATGCCGTTTCCGCAGCTTCGATGGCAGCGATTTCAAGACGCTTGAGTACTTCTTCATAGGTCGCCAACGCGTTCTCCGCAGCCGTTTCGGCTTCGTTGCGATGTAGAGCCGCGCTGTCTTTTGCAGACTCGACGGCTCTGATCTGCGCAATCACGGCTGCTGACTTTGGTAGCGTCTCTCGCAGCCTCGCGAGCGCTTCAGACAAGCCGGCGCGCTCGACATCGAGCGCAGCGTTGGCCCGAGCAAACTCACTCTCCGTCTCGGAGATTTCGGCTTCAATGCGAGCAGACTCTGCGGATAATTCCGCCTTGAGTTCGTCCACTTCAGCTTGTTTTCTACCGATGGCGGTGACGTGGTCAGCCTTATCCTTGACGTTGCGCTCCTCCTTTTGCTTTGCGATTTGGAGTTTGTCTTGAAGCTCTTCACTTTCAGATGCGAGCTTTGTCATGGCCAAATCCATCTCCTGTTGCTGCTCTTGATGCTTCAGTTCGGCGGCGGCGATGCGAGCTTCAATGTCGGTAAGAGCCTTTTGGGAGGCGAGATATTGGTCCTCCATCGAAACCCGAAGCGCATCAATCTTTGAGTTGAGCCCAGCCAAGACGGTTTCCTTTTTTGACATTTCGTCTTCGTGCGCCCGCTCTTGCGCGTTCATCGCTGCTTCTTCAGCCTTCAACGCGGCGTCAGCCTCGGCGATTTTATCGTCGAGCGCGACGATTTCAGACGCTTGGGTGTCGGCGAGTCGCTTTCGCTTTTCGGTCGCCTGTCGAACAGCTTCCATCACTTCTTCGTGAGAGATGCGCTTCTCGTCCAACTTCAACTTGTGCGTCGCGAGATCGCTTTGCATGACAGAGCTCGCGGCTTCCAACTCAGCTTTCGCGAGGGCAACCTTCGCCTCCAACTCTGCAACTTCCTTATCGTAGCCAGCGATTGTATTTTCCGTCTTTTCCTTCTCTTCAACCGCGCGTGCTTTGGTTTTGTCGACTTTTTCCTGGAGAGATTCGATGATGCCCGGGTGCGCGGCAGTTCGAGCCTCGCGCTTCGCCGCCATCGCATCCGCCTCAGCTTGGAGCGCTTCGAGTTGCTTTTCGATGCGCGCCGTTTCCATTTCGAGCTTGGCCTCGACGGCTTGAAGCTCTCGTTGGGCCGCAGCCTTGGCTCGTTCAGCCTTAGCGACGTCGACCGCCTTCTTGACGAGGAACTGCGACGCATCCGCCGCGGCTTTGTCCGTCTGCATTCTAAGTCCTCGAGACTCTTCCTCGATGGCATTGAGCTTATCTTGCATAGCCTTGACCGGGACGGACGCCACAGACGTCGCATTCGCAATTTGCGCTCTGAGTCGGTCCAACTCTGCCACCTTGGCCTGGTATTCCGCCTTCTTTTCGACGAGCATGCGTTGCGCGTCTCGCTTGATGTGAGTCTCCTTGTTGACAAGCTCGGCGTGTTGATGCTTGGCTTGCTCCAAGCGAGCCATGGCGTCTCGCTTCAGCCTATCTGCTTCAGCCTCCGCTTCTTCAACGGCGAGTCGCGCGGATGCAACGTCCTCATCGGCGGCACTAATCGCTTGCTTGGCGCGCGCGATGCGAGCTTCGGCTGCAGACTTGGCCGCCTCAGCCGCCTTGATGTCGCGTTCCGCCGCCCTCGCCTTCTCTTCAGCCTCTCTCTCCAATCTGTTCGCCTCCTTGATATGTACCGACGGCGCCGGAGACGCGGCGTTCAGTCCACCGAGGAGCGAATCAGACGATTTCACCGCAGAGTCAACCGCGGACAACCCGCCGCTCGGAGCGCCCATGCTTGAGAAAAAGTTATCGTCCAGTGCCATCGAGCTCTTCGCAGGCTCCGATTGCACCGGTGCCTGAGCCACGGGAGTCAGCGCCGGGGTCAACGGAGTTTTCCCCTGCGCGCGAATGAGCGCGTAGACGTCGTGCATCGCCACCGCAAACATTTCACGATCAATCGTCGACGCGCCTCGCGACGCTCTCGCCACGCACAGCTGCACCGACAACAGAGGCAAAGAAGCCTTTGACAAAAACTTCACCGCCCCATCGACGCTCACCGTCCCTTTACCTTGCGCATCGAGCGTTCGAAAGTGCCCGAAATACTTCTTCCGCTCCGCCTCCGTCATCGGCGCCGCTTGCACCGACTCCACGCTCGCGCTCGCCGGCGTCCTCGGCGTTCCCGCCGACAACCCCCCGACGCTCTTCGCGTCCCCCGCCGGCGTGCTCACCAACGCTCCATCGCTCGGATTTTCCAACTCCTTCGCCACCAATTCCAAACACTCCGCCAACGCCGCGGGCGAACCCAACGATCCGGTCCCTCGCGTCGACAGTTTCCAAATCCTACTCAACGCTCCGTCCGACAACCCGCTCGGTCTCAAAAACTTGACCGCTTGCTCCCCACGAATCGTCCCGGACCCGTTCGCGTTCGCCGTCGCGAACGCCTCCGCCAACGCCGTCGTCGACGCGATCGTCCCCCGGAGCGATTCCGGCGTCCACAGCATGCTCGCCCGTTCGAGTCAGAAGATTATTCTTCGATTCGATTCGATTCGAGTCCTTTCGGTGCGCGGGACGTCGCCGTCGCTCTCGCGAGCGCGCGCCGTCGTACGGTCCGCGGTCTCACCACCGCGCGCGCGGTCGCGCGTCGTTTCCGTTTCTTTCGAGTTCGCCGTCGTCGTCGCGATGCGCAAGAAGACGCGTCGTCGAGTGCAGAAAAGTAAGATCTCACTCAAACTCCACCGAGAGCCTCCACCCTCTCCTCTGCGTGACGCGCGCGCGGGACCCGCGACGAATGACGAATGACGAATGACGCGCGAAATGAACGCACAACGCTAAGCTATGAAGACGCGAATGAAGCCGTCGTCGGTGATATTCTTGAAACTCCTCGCGATGGCGCGGAGAACCTTGGCGCGTGGACCGGGCATGCCGAACGCGAAGGCGTGGACGACGTTCGGTCGCGCGTCTTCGGCGCTCCAACGAGCCGAGCCGGGTTTGTGAGGAATGGGTACGACGGTGAGGGATCGGCCGGGGGGGACGGCGGCGACGGCGGCGTGGGTGATTTCGTCGCGGAGATCGGCGGTCCACGCGTCGAGGGTGGCGCCGACGCCGTAGAGACGAATCTCGTCGATGGGGATGGAGGCGTCGCGGCGAGGAAAGTCGCCGGCGAGCGCCGCCCGGATGAAAAAGTGCGCCTTGCACCGACGGAGTCGTTCCAGTGAACATCGAGAGTGCGTGCGCGTGCTCTGGGCGTCGTATTGACGCCAGAGGTACAGCGGGCGAGGAACGCGTCCGACGACGAGACCAGACTCGAACCAGCGGTGCCAAAAATCGGAATCGACCGGCCACCAATGCTGCGGACGCGCGCCGGGGAGCGGTCGGCCATCGGCGCGCGCGCCAAAGTCAACGACTGTACCCTCAGTGGTGAGCCATAAATCGCGGTACAGCGCTTCGTTCGGCGAGCACGTCGCGCGTAACCGTTCCAACGCGCTGCGTCTGTACAGTCCCGTCGCTCGAAGCGCGGGGATCTCTATAAATCTCGCTTCGCGTTGGTCCTCGGGCGTGGCTAAACCATTCTGAAACGCCTCGAACCGTCGCATTCCCTCTCGTTCCGCCCCACACAGCTCCAAGTGCGACGTCACGGCATCCCAGGCTGGGTTCGCATCTAGCGCCTCTTTCAACGCCGCAAACGCGTACGGCGAACGCAAATCATCGCTCTCCATTTCACCCACGTACTCGCCCGTCGAAGCCGAAAAGCACGCGTTGAGCGCGAGACCTTGTCCGCTTGGACTCGCCGTCCCGGACCGATCGATCGCCAACACTCGCAGCGTGCACCCTCTACTCGCGCACATCGCCACTTCGTCCGGCGTGTACGTCGTCATCTCTTCCGAAACGCCCGTCAACGACGCCGAGTCGAACGCCTTTGAACCATCCGTAGCCGTCGCTTCCGCCGCGTCCTCGTCGTCCCCGTCGTCCACCCCGTCCTCCTCTCGTCGACGCTCCCGCAAGGCTTTCTCGCACGCCCGCAACCACTCCAGCGTACCATCCGTCGATCCGTCGTCACCGACGATGAGCTCGACGCGCGCGCGACGCTGCGTTAGCACGCTTCGAACGCACGCGCTGAGCCACGGGTGCGCGTTTCGACACGGCATGATGACCGACACGACGGACGACGACGATGACGCTTCGGCGCCGCGGGAACGCGAAGCGCGACGCGCGACGTCGGCGCCATCACCGGCTTCGACGTCGTCGACGTCCGAGCGATCGCGTTTCATCGTTGGACCTGCGCGAGGCGTCGAGTTTTGTGGACGACATTTCGAGGCGCGAATGCGCCTCGTCGTCCTCGCGCCGGCGTCGACGCGCGGCGTCAACGTCCGCGGTCTCGGCGCGGAACGAAGGCGAAGGCATCGGTGGGACGACGTGACCGTTCGATCGTCGGCGAGAACGTCGTCTCGCGACGACGCCGCGATGCACGGGGCTCGTCGCCAGCATCGAGTCTTAACGACCTCTTCAACAGGACGAACGATCGAAATGGCGGCGATGCCGTCGGGGAGAGACGACGACGACGGCGGCGGAGGCAGTGGTGCGGTAGACGTTGAGAGTACGCGACGGATATCGTCGACGGATGAGGTGACGTGGAAACGGTTGACGACGCTCGCCGCGTGCGCCATCGCGATTTGCTACGCCGACCGGTCAAACATATCGACAGCAATCATCGCCATGGGACGCGAGTACGCGTGGGATAAGACGACGGAAGGGTTGGTGTTATCGGCATTCTTTTATGGGTACGGGGCGACGCAGATTGTGGGCGGTGGGTGGGCGGATCGAGCCGGCGGGAAGGCTACGCTGACGGCGGGCGTGTGCGCTTGGAGCCTCGCGACGGCGGCGACGCCAGTCGCTGCAGCGATGGGTGTGCCGACGCTCATCGTCGCGAGGATAGCGCTCGGCGCTGGTGAAGGCGTGGCATTTCCTGCGATCCACGCGCTCATCGCGAAACACGTGCCGATGAATAAAAGGAGTACTGCTGTGGCTGCTGTGACGGCTTCGAGTTATGCTGGGGCGGCGTTCGCCTTTGCGGTGACGCCGCCGATCGTGAGCGAACTCGGGTGGGAGAGCGCGTTTTATAGCTTCGGCGCCCTCGCGCTGGTTTGGTTACCGTTTTGGTCCGCGTTCGACCCGAACAAGAGTTCGGACAACGTGGCGACGCTTGAAGACGACGAAGTCGATGAAGAGACGCTGCGGCTCGCGGCGCCGGAACACGAAGAGTCATCATCCGCGGTACCGACGTCCGATTTCGCCTCATCCGTCGCCGTTTGGCGAGATCTCGTCTCCAAACGAGAAGTGCGCGCCATTTGCGTCGCGCAGTTCGCGCAGAGTTGGGGCATGTACGGATTGCTCAGTTGGCTTCCCACGTACTTTAACGAAGCCCAAGGCGTGGACATCGCAGATCTCCCCGCCTTTACCTTTATCCCTTACATCCTCCAGGGCGTCCTCGGACTCGGCGTCGGCGTCCTCGCGGACGAGCTCATCCACGCCCGCGGCGTCTCGGTGAAAACCGTCCGCCGCGCGGCGCAATCCGTCGGCATGGTCGGCCCCGCGCTCGCCCTCTGTGTCGCAGCCTCCCCCGTCGCCGACGGCAACCCAACCCTCGCTGCGGTCTCCGTCGACCTCGGCCTCGCTCTCAGCGCCCTCACCCTCGCCGGAGTCTCCGTCTCCCACCTCGACGTCGCCCCTCGCCATGCCGGCCTCGTCTTCGCCACCGGAAACACCGTCGCCACGCTCGCCGGCTTGATCGCCGTGCCCTTCTCTGGCTTTCTCCTCGACGCCTCGGATCAATCCTGGTCGCTCGTCTTCGCCGTCATCGCCGCCGTGTACGTCTTCGGCGCCGCGTACTGGTGCGTCAACCTCGGCGTCGAGCCCATCGACGACCGCGCGTGACGTCCATCCATCCATAGTCTCGCTCGCTCGCTCGCGCGTGTGCCAAATGTTGTAACTGTGTATACTATTTATTCATACGATGTGTAAAACAGCCCATTTCAAACTCGCGTGCGTTCACCCGTGCTTCACACCGCGACGCACGTCGTCGCCCGAACGACACACATGTCGACGCCGATTCCGAGCGCGCGCGCGCGCGAACAACGCGAACGATCGAGAGACGTGTGCGACGACGTCACGAATGCGGTGCGTGCGCGGATAGACTCGACGTGGACGGGGGGGATCGATTTGATTTTGAATGCACGGTTTTCGGGGGAACCACTTGAAAGATTCACGATTCGTGAACGCGACGTTGGCGAACGATGACGCGAGTGAGGACTGACGAACGAACGGGCGATGCGATGAAAACAGATTGAACACTACGCGGCGGAGGGATTCGATGCGCTCGAGACGTGCCTGGCGGAAGAGACGACGCCGGATGAGCGAACGCGAGCTGCGTTCAAGCACGGTTTGGACGCGTTGTACGCCAAGTTGCAACTGAAGATTGGAGATAATTTTCAGAGGTTTTCGTCGCACGCCAACGCGGCGTGCTTTTCGATTCCGCCCGAAGTGATCGAGTTCGAGGCGTCGGCGAGCGAGGTTGAGTCGCTGCCGAGCGTGTCGGAGGAGGAGGAAGCGGCGTTGGATGCCGAGTTGAGAGCGTTGCGAGCGCGCATCGCGCGAGCGAGGGCGCTCAAGGTGGCGAGCGAAAAGGAATGTGCGGCGTTGGACAAAGAGTTGCAATCACACAGTGAGGTGGTGGGTAGAATTCAAGCGATCGCGTCGTCGGTTGGAAAGGAGAACGCCAAGGTGAAGGAGGGTTTGAGCGCAACGTCTACCATCGTGCACACGGCGAAGCAGATGCAACCGCTCCTCATGCAGGCTGAAACCATGCAACGCACGGGCGGATTCATGCCGGAGCGCGCCATGAGCGTCGACCCGGTGGCGATGGCGAACAATGCCGTGAAGCAGCACTTTATTCAAGGAAGCTCGCTCAGCGTTCTCAAAGCCATCAACGCAAAGTTATCCACGCAAACGCAAATGGCGTAAAGGTTGTAACAAAAAGATTAAATTTTGTAGCGCAGCGCGCACGCACGCCTTTTCGGATCGGGTCGGTTTGATGAAAATTGACTTTTTGTGTGCAAATTAAATGTTCAGACAATATACCATCGATCTATGCGCTCACCATCCCTTCATGTGACCGGGGTCGCGATACGTTCCGGGAATGCCACCCTTTGGCAAAAATTTTTCAGAAAGTCTCGTCCAGTAGAGCTTCAAGGTGTCTAAGAGCATCAACAACGCGTTACGCGTCTTCTTTCCGCCGCCTCTGTTTTGGTCGTAACCACCCAGGTTACCACCGTTAGCCGGCGCCCCCGGAACCGTCGCCCCGCCCGGAAGCACGCTCTCATTCGCGGCGATGCTAATGAAGAATCCAAACGGAACAAACCAGACAATCATGAAGAAGAAACCGAGCACGTACTCAGTCGAGTGGTAGGTTTCATGAAAGTAGCGCACCCAAAACCAGTGCGTCGCGGCGAGCGCCCCGACGGAGCCCAAGAAGTCACTGCTCATGAAGTCGATAAACGGAAACCGCTTCAACATTCTCGAGTACATAAACTGAGACGCCCCGCTCACGAGCAGCGTGAAAAACGGCATTCGATCTATAACCCACAACGCCGCGTGCAAACCGTACGATACCTTGATCGAAACGTCCAACACCTTCTTCGTGAGTCGCGTGTACTCCTCAACCATCTCCGCAAGATAGTACAGACCT
>Ga0181601_10002970_pt1 | contig 14428 bp, 5 predicted proteins | sample 041ome_8_FD_133020 | JGI IMG/M metagenome (GOLD analysis project Ga0181601, IMG submission 133020) | Coastal salt marsh microbial communities from the Groves Creek Marsh, Skidaway Island, Georgia - 041407BS metaG (megahit assembly) | ecosystem: Environmental > Aquatic > Marine > Intertidal zone...
GCTAACTTTTATAAGAGTGTTTCTTATCAATCTTTGAGGAATATTGTTAGCATTACCTGCTGCTATTGCATCGGTAACAATTCCGCTTAGTTCTGTAATTGTTTCAAATATTGTTGCCATTAGTATCCTCCACCGACTGCTGCGGCGCTTCCCCCTGTTACTACACTTTCATATTCAACTACTGCCTGATCGCCCAGTGCTGTTTCAAAATATTGTTCTACAATAGCAGTTGAATTATCTCCGTTAGTTGTTTGATAATTTACAGCAGGCGCTAGTTGTTTTAAAACTTTTTCAATTAATGTTAGTCCATAAGCAATACTAGCTGCTGTTTCAGTCTTTTGACCTAGGTAGGCAGATCCTGCAGGAGCGTTAACATAACTTAAAGCTGCTTCTCTCGCCCTTACATTGCCGCCATGCGCTAGATCCCAAATAAATGCGTCAATTAATAAACCCATATCTCTTTCACATTTTGCACTATCATAAACAAATGCACTTGTAAATGGAGAAATATTATTAGTTATCTGATAATCTGTCCATTCTACTATTTCTCTTTGAATAAATCTTCTGTTTAATTCTAACAATCTGACAGCGTTTGACGCTTTTGTTCCTCTTTCAACTTGTTGCGTTGCATATCGTATAGACTTCCAAGGTCGATCAATAGTCTTTCCGTAAATAGGTGCTGGACTATCGACACCATTTTCTGCAACATAATATACATCGTCAGCATTATCTATACTTGCCCATTCTGGAGTTCCTGAAGTGCTTACTTGTAAAATTTGTCCATCTGTTCCAATAGGTAATCTAGTAGGACCGTTACCACCATAGTAAACTAGGTCTCCTGTAGTTGTTAATACACTCTGTTCACTGCCAATAGTGAAAATGTTCCAGTATGTTCCTGTTGTGTCTAAATCAGGTCGACTGTTTTCTGCTCCGCCACCTGGATCTGTAGGTGTCTCTGTGGAGTAATCGTCACCTTCTGAAATATGTCCTAGAACACAAATATAAGAATTGTCGTTATATCTTACAACATCGCCTAAGAAATATTCCTGATCGTCTAACCATTCTCCTCGCCAGTCTATACCTGTATTAAATCTTTGCCAATATGTAGTATTAGGAGGTTGTTGTCCTGTATGGTCTTGTTTTGCTCTATATGTATAGCCTCCAAGTCTTACTAGATCACCTATTTCATATTCAAAGTTTGAAGAATCATCTCCCCAATCTCCAATAAATCTTATTCCTTCAGAGAATAAATCCCATGTAGCTAAACTAGTAGGAGGTCTAATACCTGAGTTTTCTTGCTTGGCAATATATTGATTGCCACCATAATTTACAATATCACCTGGTTGATATGATGCAGGACCTGTCCATCTTGCTTCATATTGAAATCCATCTACAAACTTATTCCACTTTGCAACATCTGTTGCAAACGCTGATGCAGATGTATGATACTGATTTGCAATATATGTATTAGCACCAAATTTTACAACATCATTTACTTTATATCTAACACTAGCAGTCCAAGTTCCTTTATAATCAAATCCTTGATTGAATATATCCCATTTTGCTAAATCAGCTTCTAATCCTAGTATATTTGTAGCAGCACTGATATGGTTTTGATTACAAACATAAGTTGAACCACCATATTTTACAAAGTCATTTACTTTATAATCAAAACTAGTTGCCCAATCGCCTTTCCAGTCTAAACCTTCAGCAAATATTTCCCAGTTAGCTAGGTCTGGTTCAAGCCCTGTTGTACTATCTTCTGCAGAAGTATGTTTTGTTTTACATATGTATAATCTACCACCGTATCTTACAATAGAATCAACTTCATATGTTATTTGAGGTTGCCAGTCTCCTTGCCATGTTTGGCCGTCACTTACTAAATTCCATTTAGGCGGACTTATATCAAAATCTGTAAAAAAATCTGCAGAACTTGTGTGGCCGATTGTACATATGTAAATTTTTCCACTATATGCAACTACATCGTCTTGATAATATTGGGTAGATTGTTCCCAATCATTTTTCCAAACAAATCTAATTCTACCAAGTTTAAATTCTGCCATTTATCTTCTCCGCTATGTTATTTATCTTATTGTACTGTGTCATTGAAGTTCCTTGAAAACAGCATTTGACTTATAATAGTGCCCTGTATCGCTGTTGGATTTCCTAATGCATCTTGGCCATCAAAATTTACTTCAGTTCTTATGTTCAAATAGTTACCACCTGTCATTGTTATAACATTTTCGCTTGTTCCAATTTGTACTTGACCTGCTGTGATTGCATTTGTTTCAAGATCAGAACCGCCAACTGATAATCTATCTGCAAGGAATGTTGCAATAGCTTTTTGAGTTGGTATAATATTGTTAGAATCTGCACTAAAAGTAGGATCTGTTGAAAACTCGCTAACAACAGTACCTGAACCACCTAATCTAACTCCGCCTAATGATAATTCAGACAATCCATCTAAATCAAAAAATTCTGCACTAATTGTTACAATACCAGTTGCTTGGTCTACTCCAAATAATTCACCAGTTCTAAAGTTACCATCTTGGTCTGTACTAACATAGAACACTCGTCCTCCTTCAACTTCTAGCACTTCATTTTCTGGTGCAGCTTGGAAGAATGCTCCGCCTGCATATAATTCAGGGTAATTAGTTTCTGCAAAGTTACCAGTACCAATATCTAAGAAATCGTGTCCTGAAATTCTACATTGACTGTATCCTGTTCTGAGAGTTGCTTGTGTTCCGTGTGCTAAGTTGTATTCATTTTTTAATGCTGGAGAAATAGTAAACCTAACAGTTCTAGTACCATTACCCGATCCGTCGTCGCCTAAATCTGTAGCACCCACACCAGTAAACAATTTATAAACATCTGGATCATCACTATTTTCATCATCTATAGTAACAAATCTAATTTGTACACCAGGACCTGGTATAGTTGCACTGACACCGTCTAAAGTAACAATTGATGATTGTTCCACAATGTCAGCAAACCCGTCGCCTATAAGCGTAATTGTACTGGTTGATGTTTTATATCCTGTGCCTCGATTAATAAAATCTGGTTGTGGTAAAACATTATTTGCAATTCTATTTTCTAATTCAACATCGCTGCTAAAATTATTATCTATCACAGTTAATGTTACAGGGTTGCTCACACTATAACCGCTTCCTGGCTCCCATATTTTAATTCTGTTAAATGATCCAGCTGTTACATCTGCTCTAACCTTTGCTTGACAGCCTGTTTTGATTATTGCTGCTCCTTGGTTGGTGCTTGAATCTGAAAGAGCTATCCATGTTGGTTCGTTTCCTAATGATGAAGACATTATTGTTGACCATTTTCTTGAATATGCTAAGTTTCTTTCTTGCCAAGTAATTCCATCTTCTGTTGTTACTATGTAATCAGTTGGGCCTGTCTGATTACCATACGGATCACCGTATTCTACTGGACTTACTGCTGTTCCTCCTGTATCACATACTGCTACAAATACTCCTTGATTATATTTAATGTCCTTCCAAGCCATTATTGTTGAACCATCTATTGATGGTGCAGCAGTTCCTAATTGCCAGGATGCTCCTCTATCAAGGCTGTAAGCAACATCACCTTTATCTGAAAAAGCTAAAAATCTATTATTTCCGTATTCAAGTTTAATCCAAGTATATTCTCCTGCTGGCAGAACATTATCATACCTAGCCCAGGTTGTTCCGTCAGTAGTATAAGCAACATCTTTAGTTTGCGATCCAGTTATAGCAATAAATCTCTGTTGTCCGAATGCTATAGCCTGCCATTGATCTCCGGATGAATCGTCACCTGTTGGAAGTGTAGATGCTGTCCAGTTTAATCCGTCTGAGCCGTATGCAGCATTATTGCTATTTTCAGCAATCACAACAAATCTATCACTGCCATCACTTAGAATTCCGTGTGCACCGTCGATCCAGTTTGCACTGCTAGGTAGTGTTCTTGAAAACCAGGTCACTGCATCGTAACTAAAACTATAGCTTGCTGTATTTGTTGCCAATGCAATAAATCTATTCCTACCTACTATTAATCTGTTGTAATTAAGCACATCGCTTAAATTAGCTTCAGTCCACGAAGCTCCATCATCACTGTAAACTACAAAATTTGGTTCTGCTAGTGCAACATATCTTCCGCTTCTACCTGTTCCTGAAGTAGATATACTTTCAATACTGTTTGTACTGTCATTACTATTTTCTGTAACTGTAATAATTAAATCATTTGCAGGTGATGCTCCGCCTAAACTTGTGCCTGCAATAGTTAATTCATCACCTACAGCGTATCCTGCTCCTGGATTTGTAATGTTAACAACATAGTTTTCACCGTTTCGAATTACATTAACAACCGCTGCAACTTCTACAGCATCCTGTACACCTGCAGAACCATTTGCTAGGGTTATATTAAAATGAAACCCTGTCAAATCTCCAAAATTACTGTCAACAAAAGTTCTAGATTGAGGAAGAGCAGAATATGTAGAAGTAAATCCTGGATGATTAGCATAGATTCTTGGTTCAATTCTATAAGTTGTAGTGCTATCTAAATTTGCTTCTATAGGAAATCCTGGTAAAACATGATCCCAACCTAATTCATTTGTACTTTCTTTACGCACTGTACAAACTTTAGAAACTGTATCGTATGCAGCAACATAACCATATTGTCCTACTCCTGTTCCTTGAACAATAAGTATTCTCATATTTAAAATTTCTGATTCAAACTGTGTTTGTTCGTTAGTATTTAAAATTATTTGACTATCTCCGGGTATAGTAACCTGTGCTGAACTTTGTCTTACAGTATATCCTGATCCGCCTTCACTACCCGAACCGGATGTGTTTATTAATCTTGATTGAAATAAAGCACCGTCTCTGAACTCTCTATACGATACACTAGCATCAGCACCTGCACCTACTATTTCTGCAGCAACAGTTGTATAGTTCTGTCCAGCATTGTCATACTCAAATGCAAATATTTGATCTGAATTTCCGCCAGCGAATGCTGAATGTACAATAGCTTCATTTTCTCTGTTATTTACAGTAACATCTTGTGGAACTTCGTTAGGGTCGTTGCCTTCTGCAATTGATCCGTATGTGCCGTATGAATTGTTTCCGTTAGTTGCTCTAATTACACCACCGTTCTCTGCAAGATATCCTACTTGACAGTAGTATGTAAATACTGATACAAGTTCTGCTCTAGCATTATTTGTAACCCATGCACCAATACCATCACTTAAAACTTGCGTAAAATCATTTGACACCATGGATCTATTACCGCCATTGTGCAATGATCCATCAATCTTCTTACCTACACAAGCAGTTCCTATGTTTGTCACACCCTGAATATAAGGTGATCTATTTACAATCCAAGTTCTATTGTCATCTGGTCCCCAACCTGGATCTAGTGCAACACACGCTCCTCCTGTTGGTCTTTGATATTGAGCAAAAACGCCAGGCGGATTTAGTGTTCCTTGTAATCCGTCTATTGTACATTGTCTCAAACCAGTTGTGTCTCTAACCCAAAACAAATCGTCAAGAGTTGATCCAGTATTACTATTTGCAATATATCTTGCGGCTACTAGTGTTAAATAATTTCCTGCGTATTGTATATCTCGTTTTAAACCTCTAAAAAGGTACAATAAATCTTGTTTGACTTGTACTTCGTCGAATGTAATATCTGGATAATTATTTACTAACCAGTGATATCCTTCGTTTGCTAAGAAATTTTTATTAAGTTCTAAATTATTACCAGCGTTTACTTTGAATGGATTAATATGTAATGTATTAACTCCGCTAACTTCAGGATCTGTTGATCCCGAAGAAACTCTAAAATTAATATAGTCTTTGTAATCTGTAAAATTAGCAACCAGTGCATTGATAGCATCCAAACTAGTTGGTGCTGTTACTGTATTTTGTTGTGTAGTATTTCCATTTTGTGGTGTTATTGGAATACCGTTTAAAACATCAAATATCACTGTTGTAATATAATCAATAGCAGCATAGTGATAGTTTATATAGGCAAGATTATAAGCAGTTTTTGCTTTAGATGCAACTATAGTTGTAGATCGCAATTCGTCTCCTACAACTGCACATCCTGCAGGAATACTAATCGGTCCAACTTCTTCAAATCTTCCTGTTGCTACTGATATTTTAGTTGGAGTTAAAGGAGGAAAATTATCTTCAACATATTGACATGCATATCTTACAGTTCGGAATGGTATATTTTTACTTAATCCATATCCTTCAGCATCTACTCCATGTTTTCCTACATAAATTACATCACTGTCTGATCCTATATTTCTCCAAAATACTTCTAATTCATCAGATACACTTAATACCTGTTTAGTATTGCCTATGGGTACTCTTATATCGCCTAATGTAGAACCATCTCCAACTTGGTCTCTACTTAATCCATAAGTTAGTAGATCACCAAAATATAACATACCTCCTGGTGAACCAGCTTGAACTAGTAAACTCCAGTATGCATACCCACTACCGTTATCTCCTGGAAAATTATTATCTCTTGCTACATGTTCTTCATTGCATACATATGTGGATCCGTAATAAGTAACAACTTCTCCTACAGAATAAGTTTCATTTTCTTGCCATGCAGCAGAAAAAACTTGTCCAGGAATTAATGTTTCCCAAACTTCTGGATCTAGGTAATCTAAAGTACTTCCATCACCGTCACTTATACCTACATCTCTGACAGCAACATAAAGTCTACCTCCCCGTTGTACAATATCTCCGGTTTTATAGCCAAAACCAAATCCCTGCCAGTCTCCTCTAAAATTATATCCTTTTGCCAGTATAATCCAATCTATAGTACTATCGTCTGTGTCACTTACTTGTACTTTAGACGGATTGCTATCTCTATTATTGTTTATTGCTTGATAAAGCACTCCGCCATATTTTACAATATCACCTTGATTGTATACTGTCGTAGAGCTCCAATCACCATCATATTGGCTACCAGGAAAATATATAATAAATTTTGTATCATCTAGTTCATCAGCTGCAGATGTATGAGTTTCTATGCATAAGAAAATTGATGCTCCGTATCTTACTAGATCATTAGGTTTATATAATGTGCCAGACAACCAATTATTTTTATAGTCAAATCCTACATAAAATTGTTGCCAATTTTCAGTGTCGTTTTCAAAATTTGACGAGCTTAGGTGCACTTTTATAGATTTATATAAAATTCCGCCATACTTAACAATGTTGTTTAATCCGTAACTGGTATTAGATGACCAATCATTATTAAAAAATTGTCCTGCAGCAAACAATATCCATTTTTGATCACTTTCAGAAATTGTTTTATCAACTCCTTCAGCATCTGTGTGAAAATCTGTACTAGCGTGTGCTATTTGACACACATACAAGGATCCTTGAAATTGAATAATGTCACCTATATTATAATCTGTAGAAGTTTGCCAGTCTCCTATGAAACTTCTACTACTAGTCATAACTACCCAACGAGGTTGAGGTATAGGCGGACTTGAGCCTGGTACTATAGCATTTTGATCTGTTCTAAAAGAAGCACTTGCAGTATGTCCTACTATACAAACATAACTTTTACCATTTACTCTAACTATATCATCTCTGATGTAATCAGTGCCTGCTGTCCAATTTCCTTTCCAGTTATACTTAAATCTATCTAGTGAAAATTCTGCCATCTTAGTATCCTTGTCCGTTTGGTGTATATGGTGTTGGGTCTGTTAAAACAGCTGACTCATCGCCGTCACTATAAGATGGTGACGAAATTGCATCAGGATATACATATGCCTGTGATAATCTTTGAATAAATTGTCCGTCTACAGGATCAATAAAATATGTCAACGATCTACTATCCCATTTAAATTGCGGATATCTAACATTATCATATAATTTGTCATGATTTTCATCTATACCGCTAAGAAAATCAATACCTTCTTCAAAGTCTAAGTAATTTTCTTCAGCTATACCAATATCATTGACAACAACAATATTTTCATCTCCGCCTGCAAGTTGATCGGATTTCATTAAAAATAATTCGCCGTCTTCGTTTCTGCGTATTCCATAAAAATATCTTTTGATAAAACTGTCAATAACGTCAGTTGGGCTTGTACCTATATAATATGTCATTATGTTATCTCCACATAGCTGACTATAACGTCAACCGAATCATCTACACTTGATCTAACTAGCAATTGGTTACTTGGTGCTAAAACAAGTTTTTCACCTGTACTAACTGCTCTTAAACTTGTTCCTGCTGGCAAAATACTGTCTTTCAAATAATAACCTGTAACACTAGTATCGTCTTTAATTAACACATCACAGTAAATAAACTGATCTGTAAGATTAGTAAAACTTAATCCTAGTATTGTTACTCGTGTTGTTGGTAATGTTTCATAAATTAAAACAGGTACTGTTCCACAATTTTTTATTACTGTATTTTTTAATATTGTTGCCATTTAACTATCCAAAAATTAATACTTTCTCAATTGCTATTTCTTCTGCTTGAGCAAAGGAAATACCGCCACTTGCACCAGCTACACTAACCCAGCTAGTACCGTCATATAATTCTACTCTAGAATCGTCAGTATTAAAACGGACCATTCCTTGAACACCTGATGGACGAGTAGCGTTTCCTCCTATAGGTAATACTACACCTTGTGTACCATCGAATTTTACATAACCGTCACCTGTATTTTCAAATACTGTAACAGCACCACTTACTGTGTTTTTGATAGTACTATCTGTAAAACCTAAATTTTCAAATTTTACAAGTCCAGTACCATTTGCAGTCAATTCTAAGTCTGTATTAGTAGTAATACTACTTATCACATTACCGTCAATCTCTATGTCATCTACGGTTACACGGTTTGTATTAAATCTGCTTGCATTTATATCTGCTACAATAGCACCATTAATATAAAATCTAATAGTATTATCATTTGCGCCAGGTGCTAATTCTGCTGTAATTTTTGTATTGCCATCTAAATCTTGCAATCCATCTAGTTTTATCCAATTTGATCCATCGTATCCTTCAAATCTCGCAAGTTCGCTGTTGAACCTAAATTGTCCTGCTACCGGTGTTGGACGTTCTGCTGTTGTACCTGATGGTAAATTTAATGCTCCGGTGCTGTCAATATCTACTATTCCACTACCCGGTGTAAGTGTTATATCGCCTGTGCCTGTTATTGTGCTACCTTTTATCGATAGTGTGTCAATTACAATACTACCAGTTCCTGCAGCTCTTAATTCTAAATTACTATTGCTGTTTGTGGTAGTAATAAAGTTATCTCTAATTGTAATATCACCAGTATCAAACTGTGCCGATGTAATTGTTCCTGAAGAAATTAGATCAACAAAATTAGTTGTACCTCTAATAGTTAAATCATTTGATATAATAACATTATTATTTGGAATAATAACATTACCAGTTCCGTTAGCTCTTAGTTCTAAATCTGCATTACTGCTTGTAGTTGTAATAACATTATCGTCAATTAGTATTTCTTCAAATTGCGCAGCCGCTCCGACAGTTAGATCTTGTGTGACACTTACATCTCCGGATACACTAGCATTACCCGTTTGTGTATGTAAACCAACAAGTGTAACTGTTCCAGTAACATTTGTATTACCAAGTGTTGCAGTTCCGGCAATAGTTAAGTTATTATCAACTTGCAAATCATTAGTTGGTAATACAACTTTGCCAGTACCATTTGCTCTTAACTCTAAGTTTGCATTACTAACTGTCGATGCAATGTAATTTGTATTAATTTCGATATCGTCTACAAAAAGTTGATCTACAAATAAGTTGCCCCATAAGTTTGTAGTAGAACCTAGTGAATATCTACTTGTAATATTTGGTCTTAAATCTGATGCAATACCAGCAACAATTTGTAAATTATCATCGCCGCTATCACCTAGTGTAATGTTGCCACCAATTGTTACATCACCGGTAACATCAATATTACCATCAATTGAAACATTGTTTTCTAAATTAATTTGATCTGTAGCAGATTCAAATATTAAATTACCAGATAAACTTTCAATAGTATTTCCACTAATACGAATGTTACCGGTATCAATTCTTTCGCCGTTTATAAATGTAGTGTTACTACCATCAGTAAATGTTGCTCCAGTAGTTAGCGTAATATTTAATGATGATGTGTTAAACTCAACTGTACCAGTTTCTTGATTAACATAAAATAATTCACCTACTCTAAAATCGCCTTTATGATCAACTGAGCTGTATCTTACTTTTGCACCGTTTAACTCAACTACTTCATTTGGTTGATTAACACTTTGTGGATCATTAGTAACTTCTTTGCCGTTACCAATATATGCTAAATTTTGTCCAATAGCATATACAATTACGCCTTCACCGTCACCGTATAAACCGTAGTTACCATAAACATTTGCACTACCAATCATACGCACTTCTGCGCCAAAATCTCTTACGTCAATGTTTTCTATAGTAGTAGCACTGCCGCCACCGCTAAAGGAAATAGTTTGAGGAGTAGTATCAAAATTTAAAAGATCTGTATTTTTACCATCAATGATTAATATATCACTGCCACTAACACTTTCTATGTTGAGCGGTCCAACTACTGTTGACGCATCAGTTGATGTAAATGTTACTGTTTGTCCGCCAGCTGGTGCAGGGCCAGTTAGACCACTTAATCTAATTCTTGTCTTACCATTACCGGCTAATCCGTCATTGCTATCAAAAGCATACAAACCTCTGTTTGCAAAATATGTAAAACAGTTTAACCATTCAATTCTTGCGCCGTTAGTAGCAACTAATCCGTCAACACCTGGTGTAATAAATGTTACACTGTGGAACAGCATAGCTGCTTCTCTTGAAGATGCTGTTGCATATGCTCCATCAACATAAGCACCTTTACCAGCGTCTCCTGATAAAAATCCTCTAGGGTCATCACCTGTTATAGTTGTACCTTTGGTTATCACTGTGACGTTTCTAATATAAGGTGAACGAGTAGTTACTTCAAAGTCAGTTGCAAAACGAAATCCGTATCCGTTGTCTGGAAATACTCTTGTGTCACTATTACAACTAAATGTTAGATTTAAAATGAATACATTGTGTCCTACATAACTATCATGCGGAGCACTTGTAGTAATTTCTAGTACACCTGTGATATGATTGTATGTTGCTGAACTAACATTAACCGGTGCAGTGCTATCACTAAAATCTACAGTTCCTCCACTTACATAAGTGTGTGCAAAAGGAGCAGTTCCTACATTTACTTTAAATGTATCAGCATCAACTACTTCTGTAATTGTAAAATAATTACCACCGCTATAAAAATCTTTCACAGTTAAATCTTCAACAGTGCTTTCGCCATTTAGCAAAAACGCATCATTATAGCGTGTTTCAGTAGTAGGAGAAATGTTTACACTTCTAAGGCTGTGTCCTTTAACAGTAACGCCTACAGGAACTGTCATAGGAAATTGTTCTGTATAATTTCCTGGATAGATATGGATTGTATCACCATCAGTTGCTACACTTAATGCTTTTTGGATTGTTGCATAAGGATCTTGTGGATGATCACCTGTGTTCGTATCGTCACCGTTCTCTGCAACATAGTAAATGTTACCTTGTCTTAAAGTTAGATCAATTCCGTTTACAGTTAATGCATCTGTTACGATAGAACCTGCATTAAAATTACTAACCCAAACATCACTCCAACGCTTTCCTCCTGTTGCAGGATTTGAACCTAGCGTATATGTATTGTCAACATCTGGAACAATATTACTTGCAACTTCTGCATTTATAACAATGTTATCTGTGTTTGCATCACCAATAGTAATGTCGCCATCAGATGTAATACTACCAGTTGCGTGAATGTTTCCTGTAACATTCATATCTGCTAGTATTTCAACACTGCCAGTTCCGTTAGGATTAAATTCTAAATTAGCATTAGAGTCGTTAGTTGAAATAGTATTGCCTTCGATATCAATACTATCAACTCTTAATTTATTCTGATAAATTACATTATCTAGTGTACCAAGATTTAAATAATTTTGTGTGGTAGATATTGTACTACCTTGTATGTTAACATTAGCAAGATCTGCTGATGTTGTAACAGTAAGATTGTTTGTTCTTGTAGTTCCGTTGACATCTAACTCGTGTTGAGGAGAACTTGTTTTGATACCAACACGCTGGTTGATAACATCCAGATATAATAAGTCCGTCTCAAAAGCCAGATCAATCCCGTTTCGAACGAGATTCGACTTTAAGAGAGGACCAGATATGCGACCAACTGCCATCTCTACTCCTTAACACGGGGATCCTGTCCCACCAACCACCTTACATTGCGGGTTGACCACAGTTCGTCCTGCTATCGGTTTGGTCTACCTTTTATAGCATTACTATTATTTATCGTTTATTGTAATAATAGCTGATTAGCCGTAGATTAATGACTGAACTAGAGCTTCATCTTCCATATCAGCAACACTAACATTTTCAAATTCTCCAGCGGCAGTTACCCAACTTGTTCCTGTATAAACTTCTAATTCGCCGGAATCTGTGTTTACCCGAGTAAATCCTATTTCAGGACTTGCAGGTCGTTCGCCTGTATTTCCAGGAGGCATTAAAATTGCTCCAGGTCCTGCAAATTTCCAGTATCCGTTATTTGAGTTAGCTAAATGTGTAATTTCATCTGGTATAGTGTTTAATATACTGTTGCCACTTATAGTAATACCTTCAATAACAACATCACCACTTCCATCTGGGCGTAACTCTAAATCACTATTACTAACATTTGTGCTGATTGTATTAGCATTTAAATTTATGTCTTCAACTTGTAACGAGTGTAAGTTAATGCCGTCACTATCAAAACTTCCTAATAATGCATTGTTTATTTTAAGTAATAAAGTATCATTTGTAGGATGCGCTGTAACATTGGTTGTTAAATTATCTGAGTAAACTCCTCCTAGTGCAACACTAGAATTAACAAAAAGTTCAAACACATTATTAACTGAGTTAAATCTTATATCACCTTGTGTTAAAGATCTTTGTAATATATTTCCACTTGGTAAATTAATAGCGCCTGTACTGTTTGTAATTAAACTTTCTGTAACATCAAAAGTTATAGTTCCACTATCCTCAATTTTACTTCCACTAAATTCTAATTCTGAAACTTTTACATGTCCTGTTCCTGCATATCCTAATTCTAAATTACTATTACTATTAATTGTTGTAATAATATTATCGTATATGTTTATGTCGCCGGCGTCGAAGTCTGCTGATGTTTTTATTAAATTTAAATCAACCGCGTTAGTAGTTCCGTTAACTGTAATGTCTTTATCTACAATTAAACTAGTTTGTATTTGTATCTTGCCGGTTCCAGATGCTCTAATATCTAAATTGTCGTTATTTGAATCTGTTTCAACAACATTTCCATTAATGTTTATTTTTTCTAATTCTGCATTGTTAATATTTAAATTCTGACCTACTACTAAGTTACCATCTACATTAAAATTATTAGATATTGTATAATTACCGGTTAGTGTAACATTTCCTGTAACTCCAACATTTTGTAAATTAGTATTTCCCTGTACTTGTGCATTAACATCTATTTGTACATCATTATTTTCAATATAAATTTTACCCGTACCATTTGCTGTTAATTCTAAATCTGAATTTGATATGTTAGTTGTAATAGTAGTGTCTACAAACCTAACATCGCTTATATTTGCTTCAGAAAAATATCCGCTTAACCATTTATAGTTTGCACTACCGATATTATAATACCCGCTTATATCCGGTATTACATCACTATTAATGTCTGCATTAAAGTTTACAGTATCTACACCAAAAGTATCTCCAAATACTACAAGTTCTCTGCCTACACTTATATTACCTGTAAGTGACAAATTCTTTTTAAATGAAACATCATTATTAAAAACAATGTCAACAGCACTATCAAGATTAATTGGTCCTGTTAATGATTGAATTGTGTTTCCACTAATTCTAAAGTTTCCAACATCAACTAGCGTTGGGCGTATAATAGTCTGTCCACCACTAGTAGTAATAGTTAAACTTGAAAGATTGTTAAATTCTGCTGCACTTAATTCTAAACTAGTTTCTCCCGTATCAAAATCAATAAAGAATTCATCACCAATTCTAAAATCGCCGCCGTGATCTTGTGATACATGATAAATTTTACCACTGTTTAATTCTATAGTTTCTTGAGTTTGAATAGCTCTACTAGGATCATTATCAACAAATTTTCCTGCACCTATGTAAGCAAAGTTATGTGCTATTAAATACATTAAAGTGTCAGATCCGTCAGCAACTGCACCATAATTACCATAAACACTTGCTGATCCTATACTTCTAATTTCAGCACCGTACTTTACAGTACTTCCGTCTGTGCTTAAATGTCCTGTTACTCCATTTTTAGCGTATAAAC
>Ga0181601_10002977_pt1 | contig 14415 bp, 23 predicted proteins | sample 041ome_8_FD_133020 | JGI IMG/M metagenome (GOLD analysis project Ga0181601, IMG submission 133020) | Coastal salt marsh microbial communities from the Groves Creek Marsh, Skidaway Island, Georgia - 041407BS metaG (megahit assembly) | ecosystem: Environmental > Aquatic > Marine > Intertidal zone...
AAGCCCGCGAAAGCGGGCTTTTTTGTGCACGGCCACCTGAGCGGTGTTCCGCGACAAATTTGCCTGGAGCAAATTTGGACCGCTGTAGGCGAGCTTTTTTGTGCGGTTAAAACATCAATCCCTATTCTTGGATTAGATGGCGATCAATCTGCTGATTGAATGTCATCAAAGCGCTTTCAAATCGGCCCAGCGTGAACTCGGTCTGAACGCCCGTATTGAGGCCCCGCTGTATGCCCTCATTAAGACGCCAATCTTCCATTAATGTCGCTTTGGTTATGGCGTGGTTTTGTTCCCAGTGTGGCATTCTTTCTGCGGTGAGTTGGCTGCGGGGAACGAGGCTGGTCAGCATGATCTCTGTGCTGTTGACATCGACGGGCCGCAGATGGATCCAAGCGATGTGATCTTCAATCAGTAGAAAGGAGTCCAAGGGAAACGCCGCAAAGATGATGTTGCAGTGTTTGCGTACCTCCCACTCATCTTTCGGTTTGCCTGCGAGCTCTGCCAGCGAGTTCTTCGCTAAAACGTGCATGCTGTGCTCGCCGAGCATGCGGAAGGTGGAGAGATTGTCGATAAAGTAGGGCGCTATGGTTTTTCGATGTGCAACCTTGAAGTGGTAAGCCTCAAGACCTCCCTCGGTCAGTATTTTCCAATTGGCGTTAACGGTGAGAGTATCTGACGCCGCCGGCGTCAATTGCCTCATATCCAACCACCGCAGGGAAGAGATTAACGGCTCAATAAATGTTTGCATCTGAAGTTGGCTTCTCGCGGCGAGCGCGGGGTTGGCGATAATCCAGATCAAACCCTCCCGTTCAAGTGCAGGGAGTCGGGTAAGTCCGTACTCACTTTTAATAAGGTTGGGAAACCCTTCATCGAGATGTGGGGCCCCCGTGAATGAGCCGTCATTGCTATAGGTCCACGCGTGATAGGGACAGGAAAACCTCTGCTTACAGCCATTGGCTTCTGCCACCAGTTCTGCGCCCCGGTGTCGGCAAATATTCAGGAAGGCGTTGACCTCGCCTGATGAGTCACGGGTGAGTAGTACTGGAAGATCAGAGATGACCCGCGTTAAAAAGTCCCCGCTGTTCTCAAGCTCCGATGAATGGGCGGCAACCATGGGGAGCCTGCGAAATAATTTTTGCCGTTCCGCTTCAAAGGTAGCTGCGTCACGGTAGCGCTCAACCGAGACGACGCTACTCTCGGAAGTCATGAAGAAGCTTTTCGCTTTGTGTAGCCCGAGCAGCTCTTCAATCAATTCGTTTTCCGTATTTTTATTCATGAGGCTTACCGAACGCAAAGCCTAGCCAAGATACTTATCGACGCGTAACGGGTCAATCGAAAGCCAACGGACTGATGGGGTGTGATAAACCCTACCGGCAATTTGGGGCGGCACTGCGGTCGCGGACATGAAAAAAGTGGAGAGCGACCTATTTGCGTTTAAAACTTGTGAAGGCCAGAGAGCATGGTCTCTGGCCTGCGACGCGCTCAGTCAATGCCCAAGTTGCGATCTGCGATTTGGCGATTCAACGTAAACAAATCATATAGCACGCCAAAACCACACAGGCCGAGGGTAACTAGGTAGAGCAGTCCCGTCAGGATTTTGCCTTGGTAAAAACGGTGGACCCCAAACACTCCGAGCACAACGAGGAGAATCCAAGTGAGGTTGTAATCATAGTGTCCGCCAGGGAAGCGAACTCGAGCATCATCCGCCATATCGGGTATGAGAAACAGATCGATAATCCAGCCGACAAAAAACAAGCCGAGTGTGACTGCGTAGATTGCCCCAGAAATAGGCTTGCCATAATAAAAGCGATGTAGGCCGATGAAGCCAAAGATCCAAAAAATATAGCCGAGAAACGTACTGTGATCAGATTCGTTGCGGTCATTCATAGTTCACTATCCTTGTGATTGAGGTTGTTCGCCCATCCTTGGGCTCATGGTGCTAGGAGTGGATCATCTGACACCAAGGCCTCTAAGTGTATCTCATTCGCGCGAAATCCGTACGGGGTTTCGATCAGCGCTAAACGCTCTTTTAGAACCAGTTGCTGGGGACTGTCGTTTACCAATGTGTACTGCTGAATTTCGCTGGTAACGATAACAGCATCGCCCTCCTTTTCGATGTCTATCTCGCCCCGGTGGGCCCGCAGACGGTCTGCTTGATCAAACGTTTGTTGCCAGAGATCTAGATAGCTTTGACAGGAGATGGTTCTGTTTTCGGCCTCACCCGGTAAGCGCACAGAGGGAATGCATTCCTCCGCGAAAAGTATTGCGTAAATATCGGCGTCTCGACTGTTGATGGCGGCGTCCATTTCTTCAAGGTAGCGCGCCACATTAAAGCCTAAGGCCCCTGGGATACGCACGGGTGAATAGCCGGCATTCTCCAGTGATGTCAGAACTGCCTCCGCTTCTGACATGTTGTGTGTTCGTGCTTGGTTCAACCAATACCAAGCGCGCTCCTGCCGGTCACGTTTGTGGGCCAGTGTTATCCCGTGGGCAAGCTGTGCCTCTGGCACGCCCGCGAATGCGGCTCGTCGGAGTAGGTCGTCAGCGCGGTCAACGGATACTCGCGTTCCCATGCCCCTCCGCCATGCTTCGCTCAGTGCTAGTAGTGAACGGGGCTCACCCTGTTGCGCCGCCTGCTCAAAACGATGAAAAGCGCGGGGCTCATCTACCACCACCCCTAGCCCATCCCGATAGATTACACCTAGGCTGTACATAGCGTGGGCATTGCCCATGTCGGCAAGGGTTTCCCACAGGACGCGCGCAGATTCAAATTTGCCCTGACTAAAATCCACATTGGCTCGGGCGTTACCCAGCATCTCCTGATGGATTTGTTTCTGTGACAGTTCGGCGACCGAGTCTTGAGCCAATAACAATATCACCAAGGGTAAAAGCGCGAGGGTCGAAATGTTGTACACAAGAGGCATGTAGTCAGACGGCTTTTGAGGGTGGATAAAGCCTCCTGCTTAATGCAGTGGCTGTCTAGTGTTCTTTGGTATCAATCCCGGGCAAGCGGTGCATGGGCTAGGCTTGAACTGCGCGCAGGGTCTTGGCAAGCAGAGTTCTGAAAATGACGGCTTCCTCCTCGCTTAAGCCTGTGGTGATGGCAAGGCAGGCAGTCCCTAAGGCTGCTTCAATCATGGGGCGTAAGGCGTGTCCGTCGGGGGTGAGAGAAACTAGGCTGGCGCGGCGGTCTTTGGGGTCGTTGGTTCTTGTGATGAGGCCTTGTTTTTCAAGCCTTGCTAGGGCGCGGGTTGCCGCTGCCTTGTCATCACCGGCCAGATCCGCCAGGGATTGCTGAGACTGATGATCTGCCAAATACAGTCCATACAGGTATTTATAAATGCCATGGCTTAGTCCATGGGGTGTGAGCTCGCCGTCTAGCACCTGCAGCATGTGTCGCCGAAGCAGGGCGATGTCTCTTACTGGATTATTGGCAATATCAATCATGGGTTGGGACGTTTTCAGGTGCGGAGCTGGGTAGCCTGCGCGGAAGCATACCAACCATAAAAATCATAAGGACTATAATACCTGCGCCGACGGTGTAGACGTCCTGTTGTGCCATGGTGCGTGCTTGTTGTGTCACCAAAGTGTCTAGCAACATCAGCCCCGCCGACGGATCTCCGCTCGACTCACCCAGCATACTCATCATGTGCTGGCGCTCAATGGAGGGCTCCGACAGCCCAGCGATTATGTCGGCTCTATGTACAACCGATCGATCGTCCCAGAGGGTAATGCCACCCGCGGTGGCAAGGCTTGATGCAAGCATTCGCATGAAGTTTGAGATGCCGGTTGCCGTGGCCAGCTTTTCTGGTGGTACGCCGCCGAGGGTAACCATCATCAAAGGAATCCAAAGGAAGGGCATGGCGAATCCTATAAGGAAGCGGATGGATGTAAGGTATGTTGCGGAGACTTGGATTGTCATTAAGCCATGGGCCATGATCACGGGTGCCATCATCAGGCACCCCAAGATAATAATCATTCGAGGATTCTGGTTGCGCAGCCATTGGCCAATCAGTCCCATTGAGAGCAGCGGAAATAAGCTCGTCGTGGCCATCACCCAGCCAGAGCCGCCTGGCGTGTATCCCAGGACAGTTTGCATCCAGAGTGGGTAGATGACTGAGCTGACGACGAAGGCACAATAGAACATCGCTGTCATGAGAGCCCCTAGGGCGAAGTTACGCTGTCTAAACAACGAGAGATCAACAATGGGGTGCGCTTCGTCTAACTCCCAAATAATGAAAAAAATCAGTGATGTTGCGCCGACAAAGAATAGAGCCTGAACCTCTCTTGATGCGAACCAGTCGAGCTCGTGGCCGCGGTCAAGTCCTAACTGAAGGCAAATGACGCCGACGAGCATCAGAACCAATCCCACCAAATCAACTGGAACCTTGACCGTGCTGGTTTCTCGACTACGAAGTAGCGCCAGACAGATACCAATGGAGACAATGCCCACGGGAATGTTGATATAAAAAATCCATGGCCAGCCAAAGTTGTCGGTGATGTAGCCACCTAATACAGGGCCTGCTACTGGCGCGACTCCTGCAGAAAGGCCCCAAAACCCAAGTGCCATGCCCTGCTTTTCAGGCGGGTAGAGCCGCATCACCAGAGATTGGGATAGGGGAAGAAGCATGCCGCCAGAGAGGCCTTGAAAGGCACGTGCGACCAACAGCTGGTCGAAAGTTTGTGCCGCCGCACATAACCAAGAGAAGGCCGTAAACACCGCGATCGACCACACAAATGCTCGTACTTGGCCAAAGCGCGCCCCGACCCAGCCTGCGAGGGGTAGTGACGCCGCTAGACAGACCCCGTAAATGGTGAGAACCCAGCTCCCCTGGGATGGCGTAGCGGACAGGCTACCCGAGATCGCGGGTAGTGCCACCACGGCAATAGTGCTGTCGAGGACGTTCATGAAGGCCGCCAGCGACACGCCGAGGGTGGCCAATACCAATGGCAGACCCGTTAGCCACTCTTGGTCAGGTGGACTCGTAGCAGCCCGCTGATCGGAGTCCTTGTTGGTGGTGTCCATACCAGCTTTACCGCCCAAATTGCGCGGTGGTAGCTCCCGTCCATGAACTGTATTGCGCAATTACCTCATTGATCATCGCATCCGCGCCCCTATCCAGATCTTCAAACACCGCATTGCTGGATATCTGACCTCGGTTTTCTGTGGGTTGGTATCGAGGTCGTTCTCTTTGGTGGGTATCCACTGTAACTGTGAGCGATGCGCCTACCGGTAGCGGAAACTCGTGCAGCGCAGTGGGCTCGAGATCGATACGAATGGGAACTCGCTGTACGATTTTGATCCAATTGCCGGTCGCATTCTGAGGCGGCAGCACTGAAAATTCAGCGCCCGTACCAACGCCGATGTTAGCGATGTGGCCTGAAAATACGTGCTCGTCACCATAGAGGTCAGCTGTAGCGGTTACCGCTTGACCAGGACGCAAGTTGTTCAGCTGGTTCTCTTTAAAATTGGCCTCAACCCAAACGTTATCGGCTTCAACGATGGTGTAAATCGGGCTGCCTGCCTCAATGACCTGCCCCATTTGCGCGTAGCGCTGCGCGACAACCCCCGAAATTGGGCTGATGATGGTGTGCTTGTTCAGGGTCCTTATGGCATCCCGGAGCTGTGCCGCAGCTACATTAATCATGGGGTGAGCCGCCAGTGGACCGTCGCCCGCTTGCACCTTAGCTTTGGCAAGGTTGCGCTCGGCGATGCGCAGTTCCGCGCGGGTCTCACTGGCTCGTGTCCGAGCTGCATCGACCTCTTCTTGGGACACGGTTTGTTTGCTGACCAGTGCCTGACGCCGTTGATATTCTTGGTCGGCCAGAGTTTGGGTGGTGCGACGGAGCTCTAGTTGGGCCTCAGCAGCGGCAACCGCTGCGCGTCGTGTAAGAACCTCGTGCACGGCAAAACCCAACACGTGCTTGGCTTCCTCTACCGAGCGCTCGGCGTCACCGGGTGCAAGCACTGCGACGGTCGATCCCGCTTCGACGCGATCGCCTTCCTCAAATGCGAGTTTGACAACTTGTCCTGGCACTTTCCCGGCGATGCGCACCAGATTACCTTTGACGTACGCGTTGTCGGTGACCTCTCGCCATTGGGCGTGTTCCACATACCACCACCAGGTACCGCCGACTCCGCTTAAAATTATAGCCAGTGCGAAAGCCATACGTTGGCGTCGGCGGGGTGCGTTTACGGCGGTATTCATCGAAGACTCCAAGTCACGGTGCTGCGGCTGGGATGGTTGACTTATCAACGTTGATAAGTCAACTACTTACCGCGCTCAAATGCCCTGGGCGGGTCCGCTGAGAATCTGAGCTCTGGCACTATTTCGCATTTGTTCTCTGGCAATAAGAAAAGCACCGACTTTAAAGAAATAAACGTTAAATCAGTGTTGACACACCCCAAACCCAACACTATAGTTCGCCCTCTTTTTTTCGCGGCCTTTCCTCGCGGTTGGTCGGTTTTTTCAGGAGAAGTATTGTGCAAAACCAGCGTATTCGTATCCGGCTCAAGGCTTTTGATCACAAATTGATTGATGCCTCGACTCAAGAAATCGTTGAAACGGCTCGTCGCACAGGTGCGCAGGTACGTGGTCCAATCCCGCTGCCCACCAAGAAAGAAAAGTTTACTGTGTTGATTTCACCTCACGTAAACAAAGATGCCCGAGACCAATACGAGATTCGCACGCACAAGCGACTTTTAGACATCGTAGAGCCCACAGAAAAGACTGTGGACGCTTTGATGAAGCTTGACCTGGCTGCTGGCGTAGAAGTTCAGATCAGCCTGGGTTAAGAGACAATTTGCAAGACCTGCCCGGTTTCCGGGTGTGTAACGTCCGTAGTGGGGCGGCATCAGCAACTAGTGCCGCGATCTTTGTGGGCGGCCATAGAGGGTGTAGCCCCGTACACTGTGAGGTTTAAACCATGACTATTGGTGTAGTCGGCCGTAAATCGGGTATGACTCGTGTCTTTACCGATGAAGGCGTATCAGTTCCAGTGACCGTAGTGGAAGTGCTTCCAAACCGAGTCACTCAAATCAAAGAGCTTGAGACCGATGGGTATCGAGCAATTCAGGTCACGGCGGGCGACCGTAAGGCCTCTAGAGTTTCTAAACCTGAAGCTGGGCATTTTGCCAAAGCTGGCACCACCGCAGGCGAAGGTCTGTGGGAGTTCCGATTAGACGGTTCTGAAGAAGCTTTTGAGGTCGGTGCCGAGCTGACTGTAGATCGATTTGAGCAAGGCCAGAAGGTGGATGTCGCCGGTCGCTCCAAGGGCAAGGGTTTTCAGGGTGTTGTTAAGCGCTGGAATTTCCGCACCCAGGATGCAACCCACGGTAACTCGCTGTCGCATCGTGCCCCAGGTTCAATCGGTCAGTGTCAGACACCCGGTCGTGTTTTCAAGGGCAAGAAGATGTCAGGACATATGGGTGCGGAGCGTGTTACCACCCAGGGTCTGGAGGTCGTACGTGTCGATGTAGAGCGCAACCTGCTCCTCATCAAAGGCGCGGTTCCCGGAGCTCCGGGCGGTCACGTCATCGTTCGTCCGACTGTTAAAGGTTAATTGGGGGCTAGACTGTGGAATTGAGTGTAGTTAAGCCCGGCAACGCCGCGGCGGGTACGGTAGCTGTATCCGAAGCAACGTTTGCCCGTGAATACAACGAAGCGTTGGTGCACCAAGTAGTAACCGCTTACTTAGCGGGTGCTCGTCAGGGTACTCGGGCGCAGAAGACGCGTTCTGAAGTCGCTGGCGGTGGCAAGAAGCCCTGGCGTCAGAAAGGTACTGGTCGTGCTCGCGCGGGTACCATCCGTTCTCCTATTTGGCGTTCTGGTGGTACGACGTTTGCTGCTAAGCCCCAGGATCATTCTCAGAAGGTCAACAAGAAGATGTACCGCGCAGCTATGCGCTCCATCCTCTCTGAGTTGGCTCGCACTGACCGGTTGGTCGTTGTAGAGAGCTTTGATGTTGAGGCGCCCAAGACCAAGATGTTGGTCGAGCAGTTGAAGGGCTACGGCGTTGACAATGTCTTGATCATTGCCAACGAGATCGACAAGAACTTGTACCTCGCTGCCCGAAACCTGCACAAGGTCGATGTCAGTGATGTAGAAGGCATTGATCCGGTCAGCCTCATCGCTTTTGAGAAGGTTATGGTCACTGTTGATGCAGTGAAGAAGTTTGAGGAGGCCTTAGCGTGAACCAGGAGCGTGTTTTTCAGATCCTGATCGGACCGCACATGTCCGAAAAGGCCGCCGTCGTAGCGGAAGATAGCAACCAGTATGTATTTAAAGTTGCTTTGGACGCGACCAAGACCGAGATCAAGACCTCTGTAGAGCAGCTCTTCAAGGTCAAGGTGGACGACGTTCGCACACTGCGAGTAAAGGGTAAAACCAAGCGTAATCGCTTCGGTTGGACCACCAAGCCGTCTTGGAAAAAGGCATACGTTCGTTTGGAGCAGGGTCAGGAAATTGACTTTGCTGCAATCAGTTAAGGGGGCGATTTGTCATGGCAATCGTAAAGAGTAAACCGACGTCAGCAGGTCGCCGCCACCAGGTCAAGGTGGTTCATAAGGATCTGCACAAGGGTCGTCCCTATGCACCGTTGCTGGAGAAAAACAGCAAAAACGGTGGTCGCAATAATCAGGGTCGTATCACTACCCGTCACATTGGTGGTGGTCACAAGCATCACTATCGCGTGGTGGATTTCAAGCGCTCGAAGGACGGGATTCCCGCTAAAGTCGAGCGCATTGAATACGATCCCAACCGAACTGCGCACATCGCGTTGATGTTGTACTCAGATGGGGAGCGCCGCTACATTCTTGCGCCTAAAGGCGTGCAGGCTGGCGATACTCTGTACTCGGGATCGGCGTCGCCCATTAAGCCGGGCAACTGCCTGCCGATTCGTAACATCCCTGTGGGTGCTGTTATTCACGCTATTGAGCTGAAGCCTGGCAAAGGCGCTCAGCTAGCGCGTTCTGCTGGTGCGTCAGTCCAGTTGGTGGCTCGTGAAGGTCAATACGCCACCATCCGGCTGCGTTCAGGTGAGATGCGTAAAGTGCCTGTAGATTGCCGCGCTACTTTGGGTGAAGTCTCGAATTCAGAGCACAGCCTGCGCAAGCTTGGTAAGGCCGGTGCCTCTCGTTGGCGTGGTGTTCGTCCTACCGTTCGCGGTGTGGCGATGAACCCAGTCGATCACCCACACGGTGGTGGTGAGGGCAGAACCTCTGGCGGACGGCACCCAGTTACACCATGGGGTGTGCCCACCAAGGGTTATAAGACACGTAAGAACAAGCGTACTGACGGCTTTATTGTTCGCCGTCGGAACAAGAAGTAATCGCTGAAGGAAAGAGGATAAATCTGTGCCACGTTCATTGAAAAAAGGCCCCTTCATCGATCTGCACCTGTTGAAGAAGGTGGAGGCCGCGGTTGAGAGCAACGATCGTCGTCCGATCAAGACTTGGTCGCGTCGTTCTATGATTTCCCCCGATATGGTAGGTCTCACTATTGCGGTTCACAACGGCCGTCAGCACGTTCCCGTTTTAATTAACGAGGATATGGTTGGCCACAAGCTGGGTGAATTTGCTGTGACCCGAACCTATCGGGGCCACATTGTTGACAAGAAAGCCAAGCGTTAAGGCCTGGTGGGGATAGAGACGATGGAAGTACAAGCAAAACTTCGCGGCGCAAACATCTCTGCGCAGAAGGCTCGATTGGTTGCTGACCAAGTTCGAGGCAAGCCAGTTGGCGAAGCCCTGAACCTGCTCGAATTCAGCACCAAAAAGGCTGCGCATCTTGTCCGCAAGGTATTGAACTCAGCAATTGCTAATGCTGAAAACAATGAAGGCGCAGATGTAGATGAGCTGCGCGTATCGACAGTATTTGTCGATGAGGGCCTGACCATGAAGCGCATGCGTGCTCGTGCGAAGGGTCGTGGAGATCGAATTCTGAAGCGTACCTGTCACATCACTGTGAAGGTCGCGGATAGCCAAGGCTAAGGGGACTGACGCATGGGTCAGAAGGTACATCCGACTGGTATACGGCTGGGCGTGGTCAAGGATCACAACTCGGTTTGGTACGCGGACAGCAAGAACTACTCGAAGAACCTGATCAGTGATCTTGAGGTTCGCGATTACATCCTTAAGAAGCTCGACGCTGCATCGGTAAGCCGCGTTGTGATTGAGCGTCCAGCGCAAACAGCCCGCGTCATCATTCACACCGCCCGTCCGGGTATTGTGATTGGTAAGAAGGGCGAGGATGTTGAGAAGCTTCGCCAGGAGCTGAGTGCTCGTATGGGTGTGCCAGTGCACATCAATATCGAAGAGATTCGTAAGCCTGATCTGGATGCTCGCTTGGTAGCGCAGAACGTTGCACAGCAGCTTGAGCGTCGTGTGATGTTCCGTCGCGCAATGAAGCGTGTGGTTCAGAACGCAATGCGTCAGGGTGCTGAGGGCATCAAGGTGCAGGTTGGCGGTCGTCTTGGCGGTGCTGAGATTGCTAGAACTGAATGGTATCGGGAAGGGCGCGTGCCACTGCACACTCTTCGTGCCGATATTGATTACGCTACCTATGAAGCGCACACCACCTACGGCGTTATTGGCGTCAAGGTGTGGATTTTCAAAGGTGAAGTCATTGGTGGTGACGACGATGGGCAAGAGCCTCGTCGCGCGGCGGCCAGCTGAGCCCGGTTAGAGGACTGAATCATGCTGCAACCAAAACGTACCAAATTCCGCAAGATGCAGAAGGGCCGCAACCGCGGTCTGGCAGAGCGCGGTAGCAAGGTGAGCTTTGGCGAATACGCCCTTAAAGCCACCGGTCGCGGTCGCATAACTGCGCGCCAGATTGAGGCGGCACGTCGTGCGATGACTCGTCACATTAAGCGTGGCGGAAAAATCTGGATTCGTGTTTTCCCCGACAAGCCGATTACTGGCAAGCCGTTGGAAGTACGTCAAGGTAAGGGTAAGGGTAACGTCGAGTACTGGGTCGCACAGATCCAACCCGGCCGTGTGCTCTATGAAGTAGAGGGCGTATCGGAGCAGTTGGCGCGTGAAGCATTCACGCTTGCGGCAGCCAAGCTTCCGGTTCAGACCACGTTTGTTAAACGGTCGGTGATGTAATGAAAGCTAGCGAACTTCGTGAAAAATCAGCGGAAGAGCTGAATAGCGAGCTGCTTAAGCTGCGTGAGGAGCAATTCAAACTGCGTATGGCTAAGTCCATGGGTCAGTTGGGTCAAACGCACCTGTTAAAGCAGACCAAGCGTGACATCGCGCGCGTCAAGACTGTGCTTGAGCAGAAGGTAGAAGGCTAATGGGATCAGCAGAGAAGCGTACTCGTGTTGTCCAGGGTCGAGTTGTAAGCGACAAGATGGACAAGACAATAACCGTACTGGTTGAGCGTAGAGTCAAGCACCCGGTGTATGGCAAATACATCACCCGCTCGTCGAAGGTGCACGCTCATGATGAGAACAACACTGCCGGTATCGGCGATACCGTGTTGGTAGCTGAGTCGCGTCCTTTGTCTAAGACCAAGACGTGGACGTTGGTTGAAGTTGTGGAGACAGCTACTGCGATCTAAGGATCGTGTTAGCGGGGTGCGACGTGAGTCGCAGATTGGAGTAGAGAGATGATTCAGACCCAGTCGTATTTAGAAGTTGCCGACAACAGCGGCGCCCGACGCGTTATGTGCATCAAAGTGCTGGGCGGCTCAAAGCGCCGGTACGCACGCGTGGGTGATCTGATCAAGGTGACTGTGAAGGAAGCGATTCCGCGCGGAAAGGTAAAAAAGGGTCAGGTGATGACTGCGGTTGTCGTTCGGACTCGCAAGGGTGTTCGTCGTCCCGATGGTTCGCTGATCAAATTCGACGAGAATGCGGCGGTGTTGCTGAATAACCAGCAGGCACCCATTGGTACCCGTATCTTTGGTCCCGTGACTCGTGAGCTTCGCGGTGAGAAGTTCATGAAGATTATTTCCCTGGCGCCTGAAGTTATCTGAGCGACAGGAAGAGAGGAAGCTGAAATGGCGAAGATCAAGCGTGACGACGAAGTGGTCGTTCTGACAGGCAAGGACAAGGGCAAGCGCGGTACCGTTCGTAAGGTACTTGATGACCAGCGCGTGGTGGTTTCTGGTGTGAACATGATCAAAAAGCACACCAAGCCTAACCCCCAGATGGGCATCAGTGGCGGCATCGTCGAGAAGGAAGCACCTATTCAGGTGTCCAACGTGGCGATCTTTAACCCCAGCGCCAGCAAAGCGGACCGTGTCGGGTATCGTGTTTTGGAAGATGGCAAGAAAGTGCGCATCTACAAGTCTAGCGGAGAGCAAATTGACGTCTGAGGCTTTGCCTAGGCGCGATTGAGGTAGCAGAGAATGGCAACCCTGAAAGAAAAGTACCGCAATGAGATAGCTCCCAAGCTCAAAGAAGAGCTGGGTCTGTCCAATGTGATGGAAGTTCCACGTATCACCAAGATCACTTTGAATATGGGTGTTGGTGAGGCTGTGGGTGACAAAAAAGTCCTCGAAAACGCACTTGCTGATATGACCAAGATTGCCGGTCAGAAGCCTGTTGTGACCAAGTCTCGCAAGTCAATTGCGGGCTTTAAAATCCGTGATGGCTGGCCCATCGGATGTAAGGTTACTTTGCGCGACGAGCGTATGTACGAGTTTTTAGAGCGTCTGATTGGCATCGCTATTCCTCGTATCCGTGACTTCCGCGGTGTCAGTGGTAAGCAGTTCGATGGACGTGGCAACTTTGCCATGGGCGTGACTGAGCAAATCATTTTCCCAGAAATTAACTACGATGAAGTAGACACACTGCGCGGTATGGATATCACCATTACAACCACCGCGGCCAACGACGACCAGGGTCGGGCGTTGTTAAGTGCGTTTAACTTTCCGTTAAAAGGCTGAGGGGTAAGGCAAATGGCCAAGAAGTCGATGATCGCGCGTGAAGCTAAGCGTGCTCGCACCGTAGCAAAGTTCGCCGAGAAGCGTGCCAAGCTGAAGGAAATCATTAGCAGCTCGTCAGCTTCTGATGACGACAAGTGGGATGCGCAGATCACACTGCAAAAGATGCCGCGTGACGCAAGTCCAAGCCGTCAGCGTCGTCGTTGCCAAGTGACCGGCCGCCCCCATGGTGTTTATCGTAAGTTCGGATTGAGCCGCATCAAGCTGCGTGAAGCGGCGATGCGCGGTGATGTGCCTGGTCTGGTTAAGTCCAGCTGGTAACGGAGTAGATATAGTATGAGCATGCAAGATCCAATCAGCGACATGCTGACTCGTTTGCGCAACGCGCAGATGGCAGGCAAGAAATCCGTCGAAATGCCCGGCTCTAAGTTGAAGGCGGCGGTTGCACAAGTTTTGGTTGACGAGGGCTACGTGGCTTCTTACGAAGCTAGCGAGAGCGACGGTAAGCCACGTTTGTCTATCCAGTTGAAGTACTTCGAAGGTAAGCCTGTGATTGCAGAGATCGCCAGGTACAGCCGTCCCAGTCTGCGTCGGTATGCGGGCAAGGATGAGTTGCCTTCGGTACGCGGTGGGTTGGGTGTTGCCATCGTTTCTACTTCTCGCGGTGTTATGACTGACCGTGCCGCTCGCGCTGCTGGCGTTGGCGGTGAAGTCCTCTGTACCGTATTTTGATTCGACGCATCTGAAGAGCAGACTGAATTATGTCACGAGTTGCAAACAATCCGGTCACGTTGCCTAAAGGCGTCGAAGTCAAGGTCGACGGTCTCAATGTGTCGGTTAAAGGTGGTAAGGGCACTTTAGATATGCCGCTTACCGATGGTATCGGCGTTGAAGTTGAAGATGGTTTGGTAAAGATCATCTACGACTACGACAAGAATCGCGCTATGGCTGGCACCACGCGCGCTTTACTGAACAACCTGGTGAAAGGTGTCAGTGAGGGTTGGGAGAAGAAGCTGGTTCTAAATGGAGTCGGCTACCGTGCAAAGGCAACGGGCAACAGCGTTAATTTGACTGTGGGTCTTTCGCACAACGTTGACTACGAGCTCCCTGAAGGGCTGTCGGTTGAGACGCCCACTCAGACTGAGATCGTGATCAAGGGTATCGATAAGCAGGCTGTCGGCCAGGCTGCTGCGGAAATTCGCAGCTTCCGTCCGCCGGAGCCTTACAAGGGCAAAGGTATTCGTTACGCGGATGAGAACGTCCGTCGTAAGGAAGCCAAGAAGAAGTAAGTAGGTAGGGCAATGAACGAGAAAACTGAATCACGTCTGCGCCGCGCCCGCAAGTCGCGTATCCGTATGCGTACCGCTGGTGCGACCCGCCTTACTGTGCATCGCACGCCTCGCCACATTTATGCGCAAATCATCGCGCCAGAGGGCGATAAGGTATTGGCTAGCGCTTCTACCCTAGACAAGGATCTGCGGTCTGGGGTTACGGGCAACATTGATGCAGCGGGCAAGGT
>Ga0181601_10002980_pt1 | contig 14412 bp, 7 predicted proteins | sample 041ome_8_FD_133020 | JGI IMG/M metagenome (GOLD analysis project Ga0181601, IMG submission 133020) | Coastal salt marsh microbial communities from the Groves Creek Marsh, Skidaway Island, Georgia - 041407BS metaG (megahit assembly) | ecosystem: Environmental > Aquatic > Marine > Intertidal zone...
ACGTCGAGCGCGAGATCGCCGCCGCCGCGCTGGACGAGGTGGCGATGGCGCTCGCGGCGGAGGGCGACACCGACGCGAGCGCGGCGGTCGCCGGCATGGCGCTTCGCGTCGCCGCCGCCGAGTCCCCCAAGAAGATCCGGCTCGAGGCGCTCGCGAACCTCTCGAGCACGCTGTCTTCGAATCTGGGAAGCAACCGTTTGGTCGCGACGCCAACGCGCGTCGGCGAGGATTCGACGACGGGCGCGACGTTTGATCGTTTCGGGAGACGCGGCGAACGCGACGGAGACGCGTCTCCGTCGCGCGACGCCGCTCCCCACCCTTTTTCGTTCCGGAACGACGCGTCGATCGCGACGTCCAGCGCGGACCGGGGCGAAGAGAGGCGCGCCCCTCGCAGCGACGGGAGCCCCTCGCCCGAGTCGTTCGCGGCGTCCGCGTTCGAGATGGCGGCGCGCGCCGCCGCGATGGGCGACGACCCCGAGGGCCTGACCAGCGACGAGGAGGCGGAGGAGGTTGAGTTCGCCGAGCGCCGGCGCGCCTCCGCGGCGGCGGCCGCCGCCGCGGCGGAGGCCGAGCGCAGACACGCGGCGGGCGAGGCGGCGCTCGCGGCGGCGGCCGCCGCGGGCGCGACCGCCGCGCGCCGCGCGTCTTTTGACGAGTGGGCGGCGGCGTCCGCGGAGGCGCGCCGGCGCTCGGCGAACTCAACCTCCTCCGCCGCCTCGGTGTCCTCGTACCACGGCTCGCTGGACGACTACTCCAGCGACTCGGGCTCGGACGTCTCCGACGTCCAGGCGGCGTCGGGCGCCGCGAGCGCGTGGCTGGCGAAGACGCGCGAGAGGATGCGGCTGTCGCCGACGCGAGAAAGAGGCGCTTTGTTCGGGAGGAGGCGCGGAGCCGAGCGTGACGCGGACGCGCGCGCGCGAGAGGCGGACGGCGGGGAAGATTTTTTGTTCCACCGCGCGGGCGTCATAGGCTCGAGTCATCGGCTGGAGAGCGGCCGCGACACCGCCCCCGCGCGGTCGCGGGACGAGTCCCCGATCAGGCGCGAGGTCGAGCGCCGCACTCGAGCGCTCTCCGCGTCCGAAAGCGAAGACGACGAGCGTAACTCTCCTCCGCGACGAGGCGACGCGAGCGTCGCGCGAAGAAAAAAACCCTCCACGCCGCCGACGCTCCGTCTGGAGGTTCTGTCCGGCGTGTCCCGCGGTGACGCGGTCTCCGCGCCTCCGGGTGTGGAGTTCCTGACCGTCGGTCGCGGCGACGCACGCGACTTGTGCGTGGGGGACGTCGAGGTTTCGTCGTCGCACGCCGAGTTCCGCTGGACGTGGTTCGCGTCGTTTCTCGGCGACGAACGAAACGAAAACGAACGCGAAGGGCTTCCCGACGCTCTCTTCGGCGCCGACGACGCCGGCCGCGCGCGGCTGGGCGAGTGGCGCGTCGCGGACGTGGGCTCCACCAACGGCACGTTCGTGAACGGCGAGTTTGTGGGAAGCGGCGGGCGTGGCAGAAACGTTTCTTCGGCGTGGCGCGCGCTGAGGCACGGCGACGAGATTCGGCTCGGCGAACGCGCGGAGAGCCCCGCGTTGCGCGTCTCTCTGCTCGACGCGGACTTTCTCGACGCGCCGAAGGATTCTCTCGGCGCCTACGAAGAGGACCGAGGATTCCCTTCTTTCCAATCGCCGACAAACAAAGCAATGTCGTCGTCGTTGCTCCTGCGGTCCTCCGTGCGCGTCGACCCGGGCAAGCCCCCGCGCATGGAGGACCGCGCTTTGGCGGAGTGCCCTTTGCGCGGCTGCGCGGACGTCGCGCTGTTCGCCGTGTTCGACGGGCACGCCGGCGCGGACGCCGCCGAGAAGGCGCGGCGTTTCTTTCCAACGATTTTGGCTAATCGGCTGGGCCGCTGCGCGCCGGCGGCGCTGAGCGGCCCGGACGGCCCGCCCGGGGACGCCGCGAGCGCGCTGCGAGACGCGTTCGTGGAGACGGACCAGGCGATCGAGTGCGAGTACGAGGGGTGCTCGATCGCGGCGCTCCTGGTGTGGCGCTGTACAACGACGGGGGGCGTGTACGCGCAAACCGCAAACGTCGGCGACGCTGAGATTTGCGTCGGGCGCTACGACGCGTCTCGCGTCTCCGCGCGTGTGTTGACTCGCACGCATCTCATCGCGGACCCCTCGGAGCGCGCGCGCTTCGTCGCCGCCGGCGCGAGCGTCGAACACGGCGCGCGCGAAATCAGAGGTTTACGCGTCTCGCGCGCCGTCGGTGACTTTTTCTTGAAACGCGAACTGCCCGGCTTGGTCGCGACGCCGTACGTCTCCGCGCCGATCCGCGTGCGCGGCGACGGGTGCGACGTCGCGGTGTTGGCGACGCGCGGGTTGTGGCGCGTCGTCGACGAGACCGAGGCGACGTCTTTGGCGACGAGCGCGCGCGACGCGGAGCGAAGGCGAGACGAGAGGGGCGCGCCGTCGCCGTCGTCCAGACGGTGGTCGCCCGCGGCGGGCGCCGCGCGTCTGGTGGATCTCGCGCGCCGCCGCAGGTCGAGGGAGGACGTCGCGGTGGTGGTCGTGCGGCTGGAAGAGGCGATGGGGGGCGGGGGGAGCGCGGCGTGAGCCTGACTGTGCGAGGAGTCGTGAGAAAGGGCTGGCGGGCGCGCGCGGCGTATACGTATTTTAGGAGCGTCGAAGAAGACAGACACAGACACATTTCGAAAAGACCTCGTTCGCACCGTCACGGTCGTTCCCGAGAAAGCCCTCGCCGTCATCATCTCCAGTCGCGCTCGGGCGCGGAGGAGCGCGGGGCGGCGCCGAGCGCCGAGAGGCGGTCCGATACCGGTGGTGACCGGATCGGTCGCGTGCGGATCGCGCGACGCGTTCGGACGGCGTCATGTCCGACTCCCTGCGCCGCGGCAGCGGCGCGGCATCCACCTCGGAGCCATTGTCGGCGTTCGAATCCGACGCGACCGTGCGCGTGGTGACGACACAACCCCGTCGCGACTCGAGGAAGAGCGTGCCGCTGCGGGACGTCTTCGCGGACGCGCGATGGTCCGACGCGGTGAACGCGTCGCCGATGGCGGACTGCTACCTGTCCGCGATGACGTACGACGAGTTCGTGCACCAGCCCAAGGCGCGAATGTTGAGCTACCGCGCCGACCGCGTGACGCGCTTCGACTGCGCCGTGCGCGACCCCGCGCGCGTCGTCTCCGGCGCCGCGCACGCGTTCGTCCCGCTGGCGTTCCTGGAGACTCCCCAGATCAAGTCTGGGTGGACGCACTTGTGGATCGACGCGCTGCACCACCTGGACGACGTCAAGGCGAAGCGCGACGCGACGCAGCTCAGCGCGTGGTTGTGCCTCAACGTCACCGTGCTTCCGCAGGCGTGGCTGAGTAAAGACCCGGACACGTGCCACGCCGCGTTCGGCAGAGCGTGGATGAACCGCGAGCTCGCGTTCGGCAGAGTCGACCGGGACGCGCTCGACCTGTTCTTCGAGATGTGCGTCCGCGAGCACGCCGCGCAGACGGAGGGGAAGATCTGGGACGGGTCCGACGCCGAATTGCGCGGCCCGCGATTGTTGGCGCGGCTCATCGGCCGCCGCCCGCGCGCGGCGGCGTCCGACGAAGCCTCCGACCCGGACGTCGCCATCGCCGCGCTGGAGTGGTGGCACAGAGTCAAGGAGATGGACGCGAGGAGGAGGAGCGTCGGCGGTCGCGATTCGCCCGTCTCGCCGTCGCCGACGCGATCGATGGGCCCGATCGCGACGGACGCGTCGGGGGAGGACACGGACGACGAGTGCGAGCTGCAGCTGAAGGAGCTCATGTACAACCTCTCCGCGCGTCAGCTCTCGGACGAACCCGCGGCGAACCGCGCGGCGCTGAGTAAAGACGCCGCGCTCGCGTGGCACGTGGTGTGCGCGTACGCCAGCGACGCGTTCCACGAGCCGACGGACGCGTACGTGTGCTCTTTGTCCGTGGTCGCGACGGCGTGCGGGTTTCCGGAGATCCGAGACCCGCTGGAGAGGTGGAAGCGCAAGTACGCTTCGAAGCCCGAGGGGGCGCCGAGAGACCGCGACGGGAAATTGGTGTATCGCGCCGAGGACGTCGACGTCGACGCGCTCGACGCGAACCACGAGACGCTCCGTTTCTGTTGGGCTCTTTTGGCGCCGAAAGGCGACTGGGACGACATACCCGAGTGCCTGCGAGGCGTCGTGCACGCGGACCACGCGCGCGTGGACTGGTCCACAAGGCCGCCGGGCACCGCCAGCCTGGGTCTGGGACCCGTGCCGGCGTCGCTAATGACACGCGGGGGCGTCGCGCCGGTGGGTCCGTTTTTCGGCTTTGACTTTTCGCGCGCGCCCAACGGGCACCGGAAGGTTGGCGAGCTTCGGGGCGGCTCGGGCACGAAGCGCGCCGTGAACACGCGCGGCGCGGGCGAGGGCACGGACGACGACCCGTTCCCGGACCTGGAGACGGACGGCGTCTTCGCGCCGCGCACGTACGCGGGGGAGGTGCTGAGACTGTTGACGGAGAGGCTGGAAGCCGCGGGGTTGGCGACGACGAGACCTCCGAGGGGCGAAAAGGTGAACGGAAACGCGACTCCGTCGCCGAGTCTGAACACGTCGCGCCGCACCATCAGCGCGTTCTCCTCGATCGGCTCGTCGTTCGGGGGGTTTCGCGCAGGCGGGCGTACGACTTCCAGCGCGTCCGAGAACGACGCCGAGGTGTCGATATCGCGGACGTCCAGCATCGGCGCGGGATCGATCTTCACCGACTCGGACGCGAGCGACGGCGACGTTGACGAGTTCTCCGCGGTGGACGGCTTGGCCAGCGCGCTCGGGCGGGAGTACATGGGGTACCACCCGACGTGCCGTTGGAACCTCGAAGTGACGGCTCGACGCAAAAACGCCGCGATGGAACGCGACGAATCCGAAAACGCCGAGATGGAACGCACGTTGCAAAACTTGTGGCGCGCGTGGATCGGTCGGTACGACGCCGACAAGAGCGGGACGGTTTCGCTCGCCGAACTCAAAGCCTTCGCGTCCGCTACAGTGTGTCCCTCCTCGGACTCGTACATGCAGACGCTGCACGAGTGGGCGAGCAACGCGCTTGAGCTCGGGGATCTGGACGCCGAGTTCAACCGCGTGGACGTCGACGGATCGGGCGAGCTCGAGTACCCCGAGTTCAGGGCGATGCTGCTCACGGAGTGAGCTATTAGCGTACTTTCAGTATTACACAATTCACGTTTTTTTATCACCGCGTTCGCGAAAGCCGAAAGGAAAGGATCTTCCGTCACGCGCCTTTCTCTTCGTCGGAATGCGGGAAGCCGTGCTTGACGCACGGCGCGCCGCGCGCGACGCGCCGAAACGCCCCAAACGCGTCGGCTTGGGCGGCTGAAAAGTAGCCTCCAACGCGGTACCTCGTTTTACTAGTACTACCGACTTTTACGTTTTTTTCTTTAAACGACGCCGTCGTCCTCTCGGCGTCGTCGTACACGAACAGCGCCTCCGAGACGACCCGGAAGTCCAAGCTGACTCTGGTCTCGTCGCACGCGTTCGCCACCGTGTAGTGGGCGCACGCCGACCCGTCGAAGACGCGAATCTCGCCGACGTCGACGCGTATCGGCTGAAAATCTTCCTTGCCGGGCGCGGACTCGACGTGCAGGGAGTTGGTTCCCCGCGCGTCCAGCTTCGTGAGCGGCAGCCAGCAGTTCACCGAGCACGGCCCGTGGCCGTACATCGAGTCCACGTGGCACCGAATGGTGTGCAGCGAAGAGGGCTGCTGCACGCGCGCGCACGGAAACGCCGCGTAGAGGTAACGGACGCCCGAGTGGGCGGCGACGTCGTCCGTCGCGTCGGCGGCGGCGCCCGCGCGCGACGCGTCGACGTCGTTGTTTGTCCGACGCGCGCGTCGCACGCTTCGCGCGAATTGTGAACCCTGTCGCTTCGCGATCGCGGGTAAAACCACCTCGCGCACGAGTCGGTCGTACACGTCCTCGAACGCGTCCCGCTTCTCGGACGGAACCGCGAGCGGCGCGAGAAGCGCGCGTTTCTCTTCGAGGTGCGATTTCGATCGATCGTGCGAAGACCACCTTTCGTGCACGGTGCTCAGGTGGCGCTCGCCGACCAAGTCGCAGAACGCGTCCAGCAGAGGGTACTCGGACTGGTCGTACCGCAGCGTCATCGCTCGGTCCCTGTCCGGTCGGAACGCCTCCGACGCCAGAGCCTTCGCCACCGCCGGGGTCCAGGTGGTCCGCGAGTAGAACGTGTCTCGTTCCGCGACGGTCGTCTCGTAGTTCGCGATGAAACCGTCGCGTTTGCGGTGGCCCACGGGGTAGGGAACCCAGGCGTATCGGTCGCGGCCGGACGTCGACGCGTCCTCGCACGCGCCGTTCCAGAGCGGAGGCGCGTCCATCGCGCCCCGCGAGCGCGACTCGGGCGCGCCTCCGAGTGGGCAAGCGCGCAGACCGGTACTTTTTCGTTTCAGTCTCGTGGTCCACCGCCGCCGCTTTTCTCAGCGCGTTTTCTCGGAAGAAGCGCTCCTCGTCCTCAGTTCCGGCGGCGCACGGGAGTGGCACGCACCGGCACGCGGCCGGCGGCTTCGCGGACCCTCGCGCTTGTCGTCCGTCCGTCGCCATGAGCGGCCGCGCGTCGGTGACCCAGCTCGCTCTGCCCACCGGCATCAAGAAGCTGACCAACATCGCGGTGGTGCGCCTGAAAAAAGCGGGCGTGCGGTTCGAGATCGCGTGCTACAAGAACACGGTCGTGGCGTGGCGCGACGGGTTCGAGAAGGACCTCGACAACGTTCTGCAGACGACCAAGGTGTACAACAACGTGAGCAAAGGCGTGTTCGCGAAGGAGGAGGATTTGTTAAAGGCGTTCGGCACGAAGGACGAGGAGAAGGTGAGCCTTGTCATCCTCACGGATGGCGAGTTGCAGGTCTCGGAGAAGGAGCGTAAAAACGTCTTCGACACCATCTTCCGAGACGCCGTCACCGTTCTCGTGGAGAAGTGCGTCAACCCGAGCACGAACCGCCCGTACCCTCCCGGTATGATCGAGCGCGCGCTTCGGGAGATCCACTTCTCCGTGGACCCGATGCGGTCCGCGAAGCAACAGGCGTTGGCCGCGATCCCGAAACTCCGCGCGATCTTCCCGATAAAACGCGCCGCTATGCGGTTCAAGTTCGTCGTCGGTAACGAGTGGTTCGACAAGACGATTCAGTGGATCGAGTCCGGCGCGGTGCTCGACGCCGTCGTCGAACGCACAGCCAAAAACACGAACGACTCCGAGTCCGAGATCGTGTGCGTCGCGGACCCGTCCGCGTACCGTCTCTGCGACGCGTTCGCGCGCGACGAGACCGGGAAAACCGGGCGCCTGGAGGTGGTCACCGTCGCCGTCACCGAAGGCGGCGTCTCCAGCGGCGCGTTCGAGAGCTCGAGCGGCGTGAGCGGCGGTGTTCTTGTCGCGAAGAGCGACGAGGGCGACGAGAGAAACGAAGCGCTCGGTTTGTCGTCGGACGCGATCCGGGAAGTCGCGCGAGACGTGCGCGTTTTGGATCTGGACGCCGCCGGCGGCGGCGGCGGCGACGCCGACGGGCGGCGCGCGTCGCGCGTGTCTTCCCGGATCGCGTCCGGCGGCGCGCCCCGCTCCGAGCGCGGGGTGGCCGTCGAGGCCGGCGCTGGTGTCGAAGTGCTGTACGCGCGGGGTCCGATCAAAGACTTGCCTGAGTCGTACGCGTCGCGCCGCGATCGATTCGCGCCGCTGGATGACATCCAAGACGGGTGGACGGTGGAGCTTCGTCGAAAGAACGGGTCTTCCGTGGTGGACGCCGTCTTCTTCGACCCCGACGGCGTCGGGTACAAGGCGTTCGCGGACGCGCGGCGAGAGGCGCTTAAAAGTAAGAAGCGGTAGTGAAGGCGTGCTGGATGTGCTATCCAGACAGCGTTTTGAAATCATCTGCGTCGTACTTTCAAGAAGGTTGGTTACGTTGAGAACTTTTTTGAAAGCATATTTTACAAAAGACTCGGCGCGTCACTCGTCGTCGTCGTCGTCGTCGTCGTTCCTGCGTCGCTTGTCCGCGCGCTCGTCGTCCTTGTCGTCGTCGTCTTCCTCGCCGATGTCGATGGCACGCGCCAGCTTGGCCTCGGAGGTCTGGTTCAGGAACTCGTTGCCATCCGCCTCGGTGTCGAAGCGCTGCGCGATGCCGTTTTTGATCGCCAGGCGGTCGCCGACATCCTGCTCGTCCTCGCCCTCCACGCCGGCGTGCCCGATCTTCCGGATGAACTCCCAGGTGTCCGGTTCCGGGGGCGGGATCCACGTGTTGTCGATCGGGAACCGCGGGTCGTAGATGTGCACGGAGTACGACTCCATGGCCTCCGCCACCTCCTCCGGGTACGAGATGAGCTCTAAGATCTTCTCGTGGCTCCACCCGCGCTCGTCGCAACTCGGGATGTCCGCCAGACGCACGTCGTGATCCATGGACATCCAGCTTCGCGAGCGGATCTCGGCTTGGCGAAGCGCCGTCGCCGCCGCGCGTTCCTCCGTGACCTGCTTTTTGAACATCTTGGCCTTGTCATCGAAGGCGCTGTACACCCTGGGCGCCTCGTTGAACGGCACGAACTCCGGCTCCTGCTGCTCCTCGGGGAGATCCGCGTTCCAGCACGGCCAAGGGCCATTCTCCATCAAGTTCTGAACGTGCGTTTCCCACGGCGCGGGGTGGGACTCCGGCACTTCGTCGGGATCGTACGCCATCCAATCCTTCGTGATCTTCATCATCTCGCGGTACCGAGCCTCCTCATCGTCGATCTCGCCGGCCGCGGCCTTGCGCTCGGCGACGCGGCGAACCACGAGGTCGCGCGCGCGGCGGGCGCGGCCGAAATCCACGTCGCCAAAGCGGCGGCGGCTGGGTCGCACCGCCGCGAAACCCGGGTTCGCGCGAGCGCTGGCGCGCGACGCGGAAGACGTCGCTCGGGCGGACGCGCCGTCCGCGCGGACGCAGACGGCGCGCGAGGCGGCGACGACCGACATGGTGTCGAGGCGCGCGCGGCGAAAGTGGCGGCGCCCGAGACGCGCGCGGGGAGAGGCCCATTCGTGTTAGGGATAGACGCTTTTCCGCTGAACGCTTTTCCGCACTTGCGGACTCAAGAACGAGGGGTTAAATCGCGCTCGACCCGATCTCCGCGGAGCCGAAAGTGGGTCAAAACTGTCGCCGACAATCACACGGCTGGGCACCCAGCCGCACCGCTCGAGGGTCGCTTATGAACATGCTCGCCGCCGCGGCCCCTCTCGCGAGGCTGACGAGAATCCAGCTGGGGTCGTTCGCGCGCGCGGCGTGCCGGCGCGAGCGCCTCACCGCGCGGCTCTTCTCGCCGCCCGCCGCCGCGCACGCGCGCTGGGTCGCGACCGCCGACGCGCCTCCCCCTCCCCGCCCCTCGACCCCCCCGAAGGCGGGCAAGCAGCGCCTGGACGAGCTGACGATCGCGCGGTACCCCGAATTCAGCCGCACGGTGGTGCAGTCGTGGATCGCGCAGGGCAAGGTGTTAGTGGACGGGCAACCGGTGACGAAAGCGGGCACCAAGGTGAAGTCCACCGTGGTCGTGGACATCATCGCCGAGCAACCCAAGTTCGTGTGCCGCGGCGGTTTGAAGCTCGAGAAGGCGCTCGATTACTTCGAAATAGACGTCGAAGGCTTGGTGTGCTTGGATTCGGGTTTATCCACCGGGGGATTCACGGACTGCATGTTACAAAGAGGCGCGGCGAAAGTGTACGGCGTCGACGTCGGGTACGGCCAAGTCGCGGAAAAGATCAGGGTCCATCCGAAAGCGGTGGTGATGGAACGCACGAATCTGCGATACCTGCAGCCTTTACCCGACCCGATCGACGTCGCGGCGTTGGACCTGAGCTTCATCAGCGTCTTGAAAGTCCTGCCGGCGGTCGCCGCGACCATGCGTAACGACGGAAGCGGAAAACTCATCGTGCTCATCAAGCCCCAGTTCGAGGCTCGGCGCTCGCAGATCGGCGCGAAAGGAGTCGTGCGAGACCCCGCGGTGCACGAGGAGGTCATCGCTAACGTCGTGGAAGGCGCGAAAGCGCTCGGCTTCGTGTACCAGTCGCACACCGTCTCCCCGATCAAGGGCGCGAAGGAGGGAAACACGGAGTTCCTGGCGTACTTCACGAGGGACGAAACGCACGTGCCCCCGCCGCCGGAGAAGCCGAGCCCTTCGTGAATGCCGACGTCGCGATGATGGCGTGACTACGCGTACCGTGGTATTAACACGTTTCACACGCAACCAATGTATCACACCCTCACGCGCCCACTTCGTTCTGCTTCGCCTGCGCCGCCTCCATGGCTTGCATCTTCATGGCGAACACCTGCTGCACCTGCGTGGCCTGCTTGCGCTTGGTGGAGATCACCTCGATGAGCTTCTCCATGTTGTCGCGCACCAAGCTCACCTTGCGCTTGCAGTAGTCCACGCCATCCGCGGGCGACTTCTCCACGAAATACCCCGTGCCCACGTCCAGCAGAACCTTGTCCACGCTGCCGAGCTTGCCGGGCACGTACAGAGAGCTCGTCAAAGGCACAAGCATGTCCTTACCCTCCGTCTCCTCCTCCATCGCCTCCAAAGCGCGGCCGGAGGTGTGATACCGCGCGACAGCCTTCTGCAGGTTCGCCAGCGACTCGGTCAGCTGGTTCACGTCCGACTCGAGTTGCTCGGAGAGGCCCTGCGCGATGGACGACGCGACGCGCGAGACGAGCGGACGGGGACAGACAGACGCGTCAGACATGGGAACAACACGGAACTTTCGGTGGAGGTCGGCGGGTCACGCGACCGCGCGCGCGGCGGCTCGGTTCGACGCGCGCGGCGTGTCTACCCCGCGGGCGCGACCGGGAGCGCCGATCGAGGGGCGCGCGAAGAGATGCGCCTCTCCGTCGCCTTTTCAAACGATCGGCGAGATCGCGGGCGGACCGCGCGCGCACCTGCAACTGCTGGGGCGAGAGCGACTCGAGCTGCATGCCGCCTTGACGCTGCGCCATCTCGGCCGGCGGAAGTTTCGGGTGCCGAGGTATGGAGGGCCGCGCCGGAGGCGAGGCGACGAAGTCAAACTCGTCGTGATGACTGACTGTGCCCAGAAAACCGACGGTTGGCTTTCGATACCACGCGCGAGTCGTGTCAGAAGGTGTCGTGCCTTCTTTTCTCGTCGAGGCGACGGACGGCGTCGCTCTCGCCTCCGCGCGACGGACGCGTCGCCGGACATGCGCGGAAACCGAGACTCGCGTTCGCCTCTGGCTCTCCGCGCGCGGCTTCGCCTCGCGTGGCTTTTGTACGCGTTCGTCGGCGTCGCCGCGAACGAACCCGCGGCGCAGACGGACGAGCGCTCGCCGGAGGGGCTCTGCTCGGGCGACGTGGACGCCAGCACCACCCCCGAGGCGGCGCGGTGCTCGACCATCGGCGGCTCGCTCGTTGTGACGGGCCACCTGCACCCGGCGTTCACCGACGCGGCGGCTCTGGACGACTTCGACGACCGCCTCGCGTCGCTCGGCGCGTCGTCGGACGCGTCCGCGGACGAAAAACGAAACACCGCTCCTAACGCGCTTCTTCGAGTCGAGGGCGACGTCGTCGTCGCGCCCGGCGCCGCGGAGACGTCCCTGCGCGGCGCGTTCCCCGAGCTGACGCACGTCGGCGGGTCCGTGATTTTGGAAAACACCAACTTGGTGATCCTCGCGGTGTTCCCGAGCCTAACGTTCGTGGGCGGCGACGTGCGCGTCGGCGATAACGAGAGGCTGTTACGGCTGGGCGACGAGACGTTTTCCGCGTTTCCGTCCCTCGCCACCGTCGTCGGCGCGCTTCACATCGAGAGCAACCCCTTTCTCGAACGCCTCGAGGGGTTCGAGGCGTTACGTTCCGTCGGCGGCGTCCGCGTCGAACGCAACGCGGCGCTGACGAGCATCGCGCCGAGGCCGGCGAGACGGAGCGAGCGCGCGTCCCTGTCCGCGCGAGTCACCGTCAGCGAAAAAAAAAGACGCCTCATCGACGTTCCGCCGTTCCCAAAGTTGAGCGAGGTGGTCGGGAACGGCGTCGGGGTCGTCGTCCAGAACAACGGCGCGCTGTTAACTATACTCGGCGCGTTTCCCACGCTCACGAAGGTCGATTCACTAATAAACGACGAGTCTCTGCGCGTCGCGAACGAACCGTCGTTGATTTCGATCGCCGGTTCGTTTGAAAGCCTGGAGAGCGTCAAAAACGGCGCGTTGATAATAGAGGCGTGCGCGTCGCTCGAAACGATCGACGCGTCGTTCGTAAAAGTGAAGATCATCGGGGGCGACTTGTCTTTTTCGCGAACGCCGAAACTTAGACTCGTTAAGGGCGGGTCGTTCACCTCGATCGGTGCTGTCGCGGGGTCGGTTCGTGTGCGAGACACCGCGCTCGAGTCCCTGTCGTTCTTATTCAGCCTCGGCGTCGTGCGAGGCGACCTGGACGTCGGCGACGGCTGTCCGAACCTGCGTTCGCTCGACGGGTTACAGAACCTGCGCGCCGTCGCCGGCGCCACGCGCGTCGCGCCGGAATCGCTCGAAGGCAACTTCGGGCGATGTGGCGCGGTGTCCTCGAAGTTCGGGGTCACGCACACGTGCTACGCGAGAGGGTTCAGGATGTGCGCGCCGCTTTTCCCCGCCGGAGGATCGAACCCGGGACTCAAAGCTTTCGAGGTCGGCGAGACTCCAAACGCGCGCGCGACGACTGTTCCCGGATGGTACCGCTGCGTTCCCACGCTCGCGACGGCGCTCGTCGAGACGCCCGAATTGCGCACGAGCGCGTCCGTGTTCGCCGCCGCGGGGCTGCTGGACGCGCTGCACGCGCCGCGAGCCGACGTCACGCTCTTCGCGCCGACCGAAGTGGCGTGGCTGAAAGCCGTCGGGCGGGTCGGCGACGTGCTTTCGCGCGCCAAGACTATTCGCGCCGTCGCGCTCGCGCACGTCGTCGTCGGGTCGAGGAGCCTCTTTTCGATCAAAGACGGTCACGTGTTACCGTCGGTTGCGGCGACGACGTCCAGGCTCGTGATGTCCTCGACAGACACGGCGGCGAAGGCCGTTCTCGGACTCCGAGCGTCGGCGAAATTCGGCTCCGCGTTCCAAACCGCGCCGGCGCTCGCCACGCGGTGCAAAGCGCAGCCCGGCGTCTCCGAGGCGTGCGCGCCGAGGCCGACGCGCGTGGTGGCGCTCGATCCCGTGCTCGCCGGGACCGAGAGGTCCCCCGTCGGGGGACGGGTCGGGGAACGCCTCGACGCGCTCGGCGCGGAGATGGAGGAACGCCTCGCGGGGTTCGACGCCGACGCCGGACGCTTTTTTTTCGCGTCGGGAGGAAACGGAGTCGCGGAGTCTGCGTCGGAGACGTCGGAGACGTCGGAGACGTCGGAGACGTCGCAAATGTACTCCTCCGTCTCTCGAGCGCGTCTGATGGGAAACCTTAACCAGGACACCGCCGCCGTGGTGGTTCTCGGGGACATACACTGCGCGAACGGAGTAGCGCACATAGTGGACGCGCCGCTCGCGCCGGCGACTTTGTTCTCGCCGGAGCCGATCTCGCAAACCCCGCCGCGGCCGTTTCCGGGGGAAACGCACGACGCGATGAGCGTTTCTGTTTTCCTGGCGACGCCGCCGCCACCGACGCCGGCGGCGACTAACGCACCGCCGCCGGTGCTCAAGCCTGTGGCCGCGTACTTCACCGCGCCGCCGCCGCCGCTGAGCGTAATCAGGCCGCCGCCGCCGCCGAGGACGCCGGGCGCGTCGGCGGCGTCGCCGCCGCCGCCGCCGGTCGCCGAGGGGGACTCGGGGTCTTGCGCGGCGCGCGCGCCGGACATCTGCGGTCTGTGCGATTACACCTTCTCCGAGACGGCAGGCGTGTGCTGCTGCGACGAGAGCTGCGTCGCGAGTGGAGACTGCTGCGCGGACTACCAGGCGGTGTGCGCGCGGACGCGCTGATTCGACGGGATACGTTCGATTTTATGCATTTTCGTTTTGAAAACAAAAAATATGCGCATCAGACCGCACCGTCGTCAGCTCCGATTCCTCGACGCCCTGCCCTCGTCGGACGCGCGCGCCACTTCGCGAGACGCGCGCGCGCCGGCCGGGGGCACCGCGCGGGCGTCGATGTCGTCCCGTGCGTCGTGGTCGGGGTCGTCGGTCCCCGGCGACGTTCGGCGGCGACGCCGCGCGTCCCCGTCCCGCTCGCGGCGTCCGAGCGCATCTTCGTTGGCGACCGCGTTGGCGCTCTGCGTCGCGTCCGCGCTCCCCGCGCGCGTCTCGGCGCAGAGGGACTGCGTGATCCAGGGCGCGGTGGCCATCTTCATGGTGTACCAGGCGGAGAACCCCGACGCGGTGTTCTTCTCCGAGGACGGGTGCCTGGCGGGGGGCGGGCGCGGGAACGGGTGCTGCCC
>Ga0181601_10002988_pt1 | contig 14396 bp, 12 predicted proteins | sample 041ome_8_FD_133020 | JGI IMG/M metagenome (GOLD analysis project Ga0181601, IMG submission 133020) | Coastal salt marsh microbial communities from the Groves Creek Marsh, Skidaway Island, Georgia - 041407BS metaG (megahit assembly) | ecosystem: Environmental > Aquatic > Marine > Intertidal zone...
CATTCGTTTTGCAGTTGCAATTGCTTGTAGTCCTGCAACCCCTGCACCAACAACTAATACTTTTGCAGCTGGTATTGTTCCTGCTGCAGTCATCATCATTGGAATTGCTTTTTCAAAATGAGCGAACGACTCTACTACCGCTTTATAACCCGCAAGGTTTGCCTGTGAGGATAGTATATCCATAGACTGAGCTCTTGTTATTCTTGGAAGTAATTCAAGTGAAAAAGTGTTTATATTTTTTTTAACTAAATCATTTATCTTATTTTTATTATCATATGGGTTTAACACCCCAATAAAAGTTTGATTTTCTTTTATTAAAGAACTTTTGTCATCATCTAACAAGCCTAACTGAACAATAATGTCTGCACTAGATATGATCTCTTTTTCATCTTTTGAAATTGATACTCCTAATTTTTTATACTCATCATCTTTAATTCCAAGATGATTTCCATAGTTTTCAGGCAATGAAACTTCAAGACCAAGGGATATATATTTTTTTCCAATCTCTGGGGTAATTGCTATTCTTTTTTCAATTTTTTGATTTTCTAAAATAGAGGCAATTTTCATACATTGATCTTATAATAAGAATATTGCCATTAAAACTAAAACACCAATAACTGCGACTGTTCCCCACAACACAAATTTTGTAAAATTGTTCCAGGTTTTTTTATGGTCTTCATTATCCATAAAAATTATTTCTGTCTTGCTTTAAATTTTGGATTTGTTTTGTTTATTACGTATACTCTTCCTCTTCTTCTTACTAGTTTTGAGTTAAGATCCCTTTTTTTTATTGATTTTAATGAGCTTTTAATTTTCATAATTTTATAATGCCGGCGACGTCCTACTCTTCCGTGCCTTAAGACAAAGTACCATCGGCGCAAAAGGGCTTGACTTCCGAGTTCGGAATGGGATCGGGTATAACACCTTTGCAATAATCACCGGCGGTGTCTTATACAAATAAAATTTTTAATTGTAAAGAAAGATAATCAAGTAAATATAGCACCATAAATAACAAAATTTTTGGTTTTTACGAGTTGATTTATCTTAAAATTTTAAGATCCATTTCTTATATCAATTAAAAGAGCCTATTTTTCCAGGTAGCTGGGGTTATATCATTTTCAATTTCTAAGATATAATTGTATTTAAATTTTTTAGTACCATTCTCTTTTATGTATTCAATGACTTTATCAATTGATTGATCTAAATTAACGGTAGTCTTATAATTTAGAATTTTTCTTGCTTTGTCAGCTGAACATGAGGCTTGTTTGACTTCATTTGGTCTGTCTGGATAATATTTTGCACCTTTATTAAATTTAGTTTTATTCGATATTTTTTCAAATAATTCATTTATAGTTATTAATTCTTCATCCGGACCGATATTGATAGTTTGTGATATAATATTTTTATCTGTAATAAGTTTATCTAAACAGTAAATACAGTCATCAATATCTGAAAAACATCTTTTTTGATTGCCGTCGCCATAAATTATTGGTTTTCTATTTTGTAAAATTAAATTTACCATTATAGAAACTACATTTCTGAAGGGATCATCATATTTTTGTCTAGGTCCAATAATATTGTGTGGAACTGCAATATTATATTCTATATTGTGAGTTTTGGATAAAATCTTCAAAATCTCTTCAGCTGCAACTTTTGACACTCCATAAGGGTCAATAGGATTTAATATATCATCCTCCCTAAAAGGAATTTGAATATCTCCATACCTAGCCATAGATGAGCAAAATACTATTCTTTTCACTTTATTTCTTATAGCTGCAGTAAAAACAGACGTGCTGCCAGTTACATTATTGTTACAAATTAATGTTGGTGACACATTTGAAAGCCCTTCATGCGCGTATGCAGCTGCATGTAAAACTACGTCAACTTTTTTTTTCATTGCTTTAGTCATAAAATCCAAGTTCACGCAATCACCTTTATAAAATTTAACTTTTGATGGTACATTTCGTAAATCACCTCCAATAAGATTATCACAACCAGAAACATTAATTCCTTTTTTGATATAATATTCAGCTAAATTAGAACCAAGAAAACCAGCTACACCTGTAATGAATATATGCATGAAAAGTTATATATCCTATTTGTTTATAATTTGATATTTAATTTATCAAAAAAATTATGTATTTTTTGTTTCAAATAAAGATTTGAGGAATTTAAATCTTTAAATAAAAAATTTTCACTAATGTTAAAAGAAATATTTTTTTTTTTTGAAAATAATAGTAAGGCTTTTCTAGGATAAATTTTATCAAATCCAACTTTTGAACCAAAATCAAGATAAGTATGATGTTTTCCAAAAAACATCTCATAAATATTGTAATTTTTTTTACCTCCCAGACCATCATAAATTATAAAATCATCATTTTTACTCAAAAATCTACATATTTCATATCTGATCATAAATAATATTAATTCATTTATATAAGGTAAATCTTCGCTTTTATTTCTTTTAATTAAAGTATTTTTATAATCACAAATATAATTGATTTGAAATTCTAAATCATATTTTTTAATTTGAAAATAAAAAAAATTTTCTATTTCATTGTAATCTAAATTCAGAATTTGTTGATATTTTTTCAAATGACTTTTAGTTGGTTTTATATAGCCATAATAAACAAATTTTTTTTTTCCAAAAACATGTTTGAAAAATAAATCAAATTTATTTAAATTATAAATTGTTGTAAATAATTTTTTTATAAAATATTTTTTAAAGAAAATTGGAAATTTTTTTTGTACTTGTTCAATTATATATAAATTCTCGTGCATATCATCAGAAAACAAAGGATATGCATTTTTTATTTTTTTCCAAAAACTATTCAGTTTACCTACATAATAGATATTTACTTCTTTTCTAATTTTTTTAAACCTTTGATCCTCTAAATATTCAACCGAGCCATCTAAAAAAAAATAATGAAGATGTTTGTATTTTAAATAATCATCTTTATCTTTAATCTCACTGCTATCTAAATTAAATAAAAAATGATCTTTAGGCATTATAATATGACCGAGAAAATTTTCTTTAGCTCCAATTTTTAAAAAAAAACCACTCAGCATTATCCAGATTAAATTTCTACCAAATTCCTCTGGAAAAATATGTTTTCTAATCATAATTAATGTTTTTTGATTAAAATAAATCTACAAATAAAGTTTTTTTTTTAAAAAATCTTGATAAGTTTTATCAAAGCCAGTTTTTAAACTAGTCTTTGCAGTCCAACCATATTTTTTTGCTAACGAAACATCAAGAACTTTTCTCGGTGTTCCATCGGGGTATGATTTATCAAATTTAATATCTAACTTTAATCCAAGTCTTTTTATGATAAATTTAGCATATTCTTCTATTGTTGCTTCTCTACCTGTTCCAATATTAATAAGATTTTCATTTGTTTTTTTTTTCATAAAATAAATAACTGCATCAGCTATGTCGTCTACAAATATTAATTCCCTTTTAGCTTTTCCAGATCCTAATAATGTTATTGATTTTTTATTATTCATTTTAGCTAAATATATTTTTTTAATTATTGCTGAAAAAAAATGTGATTTCTTTAAGTCATAACTGTCTCCATACCCATAAGAATTTGTTGGCATTAGACTTTTATAATTAGTTTTGTACTGTTTGTTATAACTTTCACACATTTTTACACCTGCAATTTTTGCTAATGCATAAGGCTCATTTGTACTTTCTAATTTACCATCTAGAAGATATTCTTCCTTTTGAGGCTGTTTACAAAATTTTGGATAAATACAGCTTGAACCTAAAAAAAGTAAATTTTTAACACCACTAATATAAGACCCATGAATGAGGTTGTTTTGAATTGTTAAGTTTTCATAAATAAATTCAGCACGATATTTGTTATTTACAAGTATTCCTCCTACTCTTGCAGCTGCTATTATAACTAGAAAAGGTTTATTTTTTTTTAAAAAATCAAAAACTTTTTGTTGATTGGTTAAATCTAGCTTTTTTCTATCAGCAACAATTATTTTTTTATATCCTGATAACTGTAATTTTCTTAATATTGCTTGCCCAACATGACCCTTGTGTCCAGCTAAATAGATTCTTTGATTTTTTGACATACTTTAAATTTACAATTCAAAATTAATCATTTCTTTAATTAACCCATGAATGTCAATTTTAGGTTTCCAATTCAAAATCTTTCTAGCCTTTGAAGAATCTCCTAGTAGAGTATCAACCTCTGTTGGTCTAAAATACTTTTTATCTATCTTAATAATTGCTTCTCCATTTTCATTATAAGCTTTCTCATTTAAGCCTTTTCCCTTCCAATTAATTTTGATTTTAAGTTGTTTACAAACTAAGTTAATAAATTGCTTAACAGTGTATTGTTTGCCGGTTGCAATAACAAAATCATCTGGTTTATTTTGTTGTAATATTTTCCACATTGCTTCAACATAGTCTCTTGCATGACCCCAATCTCGTTTCGCATAAATATTTCCTAAATATAAAGTTTTTATTTTATTTTTTTTAATTTTGCATAATCCTGATATTATTTTTTTAGTTACAAAAGTTTCACCTCTTACTGGACTTTCGTGATTAAATAGTATGCCGTTAGAGGCAAAAATATTATAACTTTCTCTATAATTAATCGTTATCCAATGAGCATATACTTTTGAGGCTGCATATGGACTTCTTGGATAAAATTTGGTTTGTTCATTTTGAATACCTCCGCCTGTTTTACCAAACATTTCGGATGTTCCAGCTTGATAAAATTTTATTTTTTTTTTGGAATTCAAAGATTTTATTGCCTCTAAAATTCTAAGCGTTCCAAGCGCGTCTACATTTGTTGTGTATTCAGGTATTTGAAATGAGACACTTACGTGTGATTGTGCTGCTAAATTATAAATCTCATCAGGTTTAATTTTGGTAACGAGATTGTTTACAGAAATAGAATCTGATATATCCCCATAATGAAGAATGAACTTTTTATTTTTTTCGTGAGGATCTTGATATAAATGGTCAACACGACTAGTATTTATTGATGATGATCTTCTTTTTACACCGTGGACTTCATAATTTTTTTTTAATAAAAACTCAGTTAAATAAGATCCATCCTGGCCAGTAACTCCATAAATTAGGGCTTTTTTTTTCATTTAATTTTAATTAAAAATTCATCATAAAACTTAAATTCTTATAGTTTATAATTCTGGTATTGAAAACATTTAAAAATTACTTTTTATAAAAAATAAATTTACACTATTTTTTTTAAAACTACTCTCTAATATTTCGCCTTTTTTTAGTTTTTGAACTGTAGGTTTTGATATTTTTTTTAATTTATTGTTTGTAAAATCATAAAAATAACAATTATATTTTTTTTTTAAGAAATTGTGAATTTTTGAAAAATTACTATGGTTATATTCAACTAATATTACTGGTAAGAACTTTTTAATGCAATTTTTCATACCATACAGAACTTTATGATCTAATCCCTCAACATCAATTTTTATAAAACATATTGAATCAGCAATTTTCATATCATCAAATTTTTTTAGAGATAATTTTTTTGATTTAATCAAAAATTTTTTGGACTTAGCTCCATAATTTTCATAGAGTTTAAGTCTAATATATTTTTTGTCGAAGCTATTATTAAAATGAAAAAATTTTTTTTTATAATACGCCCTATACAATTTTTGAGATGAGTTTTTATCAGATAATCCAATAGAATGAATTTTTAAATTGTTATATTTTTTTTTTAAATTAATTAAATTTTTAGCAACAAGATGTTTGTCGGGCTCAAATATATGTATATTATTTTTAAAACCTAATTTTCTAAAACCAATACTCGATAGACCAATATTGCCTCCTACATCAAGAAAAGATCTTTTTTCATTTTCAGAAAACAATAATTTTAAAGCATAATAATCTTTATCATGTGGTAGTAAAAAATCAAAAAACTTTAGATTATTATATATAAATATTTGCAATAATGGAATTTTTTCAACCACTTTTATTAATTGATGTTTTAAATGGATAAACATTAATCAATTAATCTGTATTTAATTAAGCTAAATAATGCAATTAAACCATCCATAGATGTAATTTTTTTTCCTTTCTCATAAGTTCTTCCTTTATATGAAATGGGAATCTCTTTAATCTTATATTTTTTTTTTGATAATTTTGTTGTTATTTCTGGACAAAACGCAAATCCTTTTTCTTTTAGATTTATTTTTTTAAAAATTTTTGTTTCAAACATTTTATAACATGTATGTGCGTCTGTAAGGTTTTGATTATTTATAAAATTTGAAATATTTGTTAAAAAGATATTTCCCCAAATTCTAATTAAGTGAGTAAAATTTTTTGTATTCTGATATTTATTTTTATTTAAAACTCTCGATCCATAAACTACATTAATTTTATTTTTTTTAATATAATCATAAATTTTGACTAGATCTTTGGGATTGTACTCTAAATCTGCATCTTGAATTACAACATATTTTTCTTTGATATATTTTTGTGCTGATTTGATTGCTGCTCCTTTTCCAGAATTTTTTTTATGAAATATAATTTTGTTTATTTTCTTATTTTTTAAATATAATTTTTTTAGTATCTCAGTAGTACCATCATTTGACCCATCATCGACTATTATTATTTGTAATTTTTTTATTTTAATCTTTACCAGTTTATTTAAGATTAATCTTAAAAATTCTTTTTCATTATAAACTGGCACAATTACTGTTAACATAAGAATTAAATTTAATTTAAATTGAATAATAAATGATTTTTTATAGTTTGTATCTCTTGTTTAAGACCATATATATAATATATTAAAATTTATTATTAAATAATTACCTTGCCATATTTAAATTGATTAATATTTTTTTATTTTCATTCATTTCAACTTTATATCTTATTTGTGCTGGATCCTTATTTTGCTCTAGAAAAAACTATGGTTTAAGTGAGATTTATAGATCAATTTTTTTTGGATCATTTTTATTAGCTTTTACGGGTGTTTTGTTAAATTTTTTCACACCGTTAAATGTTAAAATTAACACATTATTATTTATTTTAATCTTAGTGATTGGTTTCATTCTATTAGTTAACAGAGGATTTTTAATTAAAATATTATATTGCAGTTTTATAATTTCTTTAATTGCGACACTAATTTTATCTTTTGATACAATATATAGACCTGATGCAAACTTATATCATTTACCATTCACACAAATAATAAATGAAAATAAAATTATATTTGGTGTATCAAATATACATTTTAGATTTGGACATATTTCAATTCTTCAATATTTAAATGCAATTTTTAATAATTTTCTATTCCAAGAAAATGGGATTCTAATTCCTGCTGCTATTATTTTTTCAACTTTTGTTATGTATTTTTATAATGAGATAAAAGAAAATGCTAATGAAGATAAAGTTTATACTTTCTATATATTTTTACTTTTAGCATATATTTTATATGGATATAATAGATATTCAGAGTTTGGAAATGATACAATTGCCCATTTATACTTTTTCTTAGTTAGCTCTTGTTTTCTAAAAGAAATTCACAAGGAAAATATAAGGTACTTAGATTTTATTAAATTAATTATATTAAGTCTATTTTGTTTTATATTAAAAACATCTTTAGTTTTTGTATTTATTTTTCCTCTTTATATTTTTATATTTAGATTTAATAAGAAATATATTTTAAATTATTGGAGTATAATTATTTTTTTAGTATTTATTACTTGGATTGTTAAAAACATAATTATATCTGGATGTATTATATATCCAGTAGAAATTACCTGTTTTGATAGGTTAGACTGGTTTAGCAATAACTCCAAAGACTTAATTGCTGCATCTGCTCAAAGTTTAGATAATGAAGCTTGGACAAAAGGTTGGCCAGATTACAAAGGACAACCAGTCACACAAGAAAAATATGTAGATAATTTTTATTGGCTTCAAACATGGATTGATAATCATGGTCTATTAATTTTTAAGAAATTATCAATTTTTTTTACAATTATTTTAATTTTAATTTTTGTTTTAAAAAAATTAAATACAAATCTGATCTCAGAAAAAATTAAATCTAATAATGCAATATATTTAATATTTTTCCTTTCTTTAATCTGTGTGTTAATTTGGTTTATAAGATTTCCCGTCTTTAGATACGGTTCATCTTACCTTGTAGTTTTTTTAGTTTCTATATCAACCATAATTGCAATAAAATATAATATTTTTCAGATAGAGATAACTAAATTTCAAAAATATTTAAATATTTGTATCATAATTTTTTTTGTACTTTTTTCTTTAAAACATACATTGCGTATTTATGAAAATTATTTTGTATTAAAAAATAATGTGTGGCCAAAATTCCCAAAAGTAGAAGATACAATAAATATATCTAGACCAATATTGTTAAGTGAAAAATTTACCTATTATTTATTAAAAGATAGTGATGGTTGTGGGTATACTTCTTCTCCATGTACTCCATTTAAATTAAATAAAAATATTTATCAAAAAAAAATTAAAGGGTATGATTTTTATTTATTAAAAAAGTAATTATTAATTTTTACCAATAATATTATATTTCAAAAATTCATTAAAATAAAAACTTACTGGAAAAGAGTAAATTATTAAAATCCAATTATTAAAAAAATTTCCACTAGGTGAAAATGGCCAAAATACCGAAAGTGCAGAAACACATAAAATTACTTGATAGTTATTTAATTTATTTTTTTTGAAAAAAAACTTTTTTATTGAATGTTTAAATAAATTAATAATGATATGAAAAAACCCTAAACCAAATAATAGAGCTCCAATAAAACCTGTTTCAGCTAACAATTGAATGTATGTATTGTGAGGATGACTTGCACAACTTTTTTTATTATTTACTCGAACACTAAAGTCCCCAATATTGCAAATTAATCTAAACATTCTTGGCCCCTGCCCTATTAGAGGTTTGTCTTGAAACATTTTAAGTCCACTTAAATAATGAGCTGTATGTTGACTTGTAAAAATAATTATACCATCTTTTTTATTCACTAAAGAGATTTTGTTATTTGGGTCAAAAATTATTCTTTTAGAAAGATTTGAATTTAAAAAAAGAAATAACGATAAAACTATGAAAAATGATAAAAGAAAATAAGCCTTAAATTCAAATCTAAAATTTAGGCAAAAAAAACAGATTACAAAAAAAAGTATCAAAAAAAAAAGTGAAGTTCTCTCACCAGATAGAAGAATAACTACAGACATTAATAAAGATAATAAAATTAAAATAATATTTTCAGATTTTTTAAAATTTTTTCCTAGAATATAACTAGCAATTAATAAACCATAAAGTCGTACTAAAAATGAACCTAATTTTCCTTCATCCGAAAATGGTAATGTCAGCCTGATGTGAACCTCTTGTAAAGAACCATTTGCAATAAGTAAATAATATTTATATGCATATTCTGCAAATCCATAAAATATTAAAATTAAAAATGTATATTTAAGAAAATTATAAAAAAGATTTAAAAAATATTTATTATTATCAATTAAATAAGATATTAAAAATATTAAAACTATTATTCTTATTAATGGTAAAGAACTTTTTAATGAAAAAAAAATTTCTCCTGATAAAAAAGAGCTTATTAAACATAAAATATAAAAACAAAAAATTAAAATAAAAAAAATATTTTTATAAAAAAAAATTGAATTTTTTTTAATTAAATAAATAAGAAAAAATAAAGATAACACACTACATATCAAGTCAGCAAAAAATATTGAAAAAGCTAAAAACGGAATAATTGAGCAAACGAGATAAGCTATAATTTTTTCTTCTAATATTCTAAAAGTTACCATAATTAATATTTATTAAATAGGTCCCTAATATCAAGCATATAATTATGAAGATAGTTTTTTGAATTTTTTTCATTTTTTTTTAAATAATTTTCTATCCAATGTTTGACAGGTGTATGAAACCCGGTTTTTCTTTTTTGTAAAAATTCTTTTAGCAAAATTGAGTCAAATAACTTTTTTAAAATCTCTTTATCTTCAAAAGAGGAATAAGTATTCATTTAATCCTATAATTATTAATTTTTAAAAATGTTTTTTTAAAATCTTTTTATAAACAGCATCCATTCTGATACCAATACTATTATCACTAAAATCTTTTTTCATCCATTCTCTACCTATATTTCCCATCGATATTCTTTCTTTATTGGACATACTCAAAGCTTTTTTAAGAGTTCTCTTAATTACCATGGTATTTAGTTTTATACACCAGCCACATTTATATTTATTTAATTTTTTCCAAGGTGTATTTGTTGTAGTAATTACTGGTATTTTGTAAGATAAAGCTTCTGCGATCGATAAGCCAAAGTTTTCCGAATGACTTAATAAAATAAATAGGTCGCTAGAATAATAAATTTCTTTTTTTTTTTTACCAGTCACAAAATCCTTTAAAATAACTCTTTTAAGATTTAATTCTTTAATTTTTTCAACTATTTTTTTTTTATAATTATTTTCATCATAGCCACAAATTAGTAGTTCCCAATCATAAAACTTATTCTGAATTGCTTTCCAGGAATATAATAATTCAACCAAACCTTTTTTAGGATGAAGTCTACTTAAAAACAAAAGTCTTTTTTTTTTATTTTTTTTTTTATTTTTTTTTTTTAAATTAGGAATTTTAATCGAGTTAGGAATATTCAAAATTTTGTTTTTATCAAAACCAAGTTTAATAAATGTTGATGCCTCTAAATCTGATGTGGCTCTCAAATAAATCGCATTTTTTAAGTTATATTTTTCAACTAAAAAATAAAAAATTTTTTTTTTTAAATATGATTGTTGTAAAGCCCACTTCTCAAGCATTCCTCTAGGTGTCACAATATATGGAGTTTTTGATAAAGAATAATATAGTAAACTTAAGATTGATGTACTTGACCAAATTCCTTGTACATCAATAATATCTGGTTTTATATCAAATAACTTTTTAAAATAATTTAATGAAAATGGAAACTTATAAATGTACCCTGGATAAAAAATATTTATTCTATCTGTTAATTTATAATTTAATTTAAAAAAATTTGATTTCCAAAATCCAAATAAATAGACGTCATTATTCTTGATTTTATCTAAACGTTCTCTTAACAAGAAAGATGACTCGGCATACCCTCCTGCCTCGTTTGAAAGATTTGAACTTAAAATTGCTATTTTCATTAGAACTAGGATATATTTTTTTTATCAAAGGCTAAAAATACTATACCTAACACAAACCAACAAATAAAACTTATAAAAGAAGTTGTATATGTGATTGGACCAATTAAAAAAGCCACTGTAACAAAGTTTAAAAATGGAAATAAAAACAATTTATTTTTAATTTTTCTATTAAATACTAGCTGTAAATTTATAAATATGACAAAAAAGTACTTTAACAATACAAATACAGTTCCAAATAAATATCCTAGTTCTCCAATAATTCTATGATTTTCTGCTTCGCCTAAAGAAAACTTTTGATCTTTCTTAATGTAAGCCACTACAGAAGTGCCAGCACCAAGTCCTTCACCAAATAAAGATGAGCTATTAAGTGAAGATATAAAATAAAGCTCATTAATGACTCTGCAAATACTTGAATTTTTATTGCAAAAATCATTAACGGTAACTCCTGAATTTTTTTCAGTTTCTGAAATTAAAAATAATTTAGTTAATAGATAACTCGGAATTTTTTCTTCTTTATACTTCATAACTATTCCTAATGACTGATATTGATCAGTATTAAATCTTTTCATAGAAAAATTGTATTCTTTTTCAAAAATATGAGAATTTATATAAAAAAAAATAGGAAATAAAACAACAGCTATCAATAATTTTTTCAATTTAAGAAAAATATTTTGATTGGCGATCAAGACAATATAAGTTGAATATATAACGATAGCAATTGAGTAAACATATACCGCCCTACTTTTTAATAAGATCATAATACCTGTTAAGCTAAAAATTAAAATGGTTGATAAAAATAAGTCTTTTTTACTTATAGAGCATTTACTTAAAAAATATGAGTAACATGAACACAATAAAAATAAAAAAAAATAAGTATTTTGAGTTATATAAGTAAAATATCCACTAGGTCTTTCTGGACTTTGAACTAAAGAATTATAACCAGAATTTATAAATGAATTGCTTGGACTAATTGATTGAAAAAGTATTAAAATATAATAAGGCAAAACAAAATATAAATTAATCACAGCAAATTTTTTTACATCTTCAATAGAAAAGATATGTATAATAACAAAAAATAAGGGTACAAAAAGAAAATACGACCTTGAACCTAGTATAAAAGATAAAATATCAATTTTATTAAAATTATACCCAATCACTCCAAAAAATAAACTAATAACAATAAATAATGTAATTATTTTAGAAGTTTTTTTTTTAAATAAAAATTTATGTTTAAAAGCATAAATATAAATAAAAATTAAAAAAAAATCTTTTAAAAAATAAATCTCTTTATCTAAAATTGGAATAAACCATTTTCTCAACATACCTTCCAAGATCATGTAAACATAAAAAGAAATTATAAATTTTTTTAATTTATCTTTAGGTTTTTTAGTAACAAAATTATTTATAAACATTACCATCTAATTATTTTTGTTAACTCTTTTTGATAGTTTTCCCAACTATACTTATGTATTTTTGAATAAGCGTTTTCTGCTATTGATTTTCTTAATTCATCATCTCTATATAAATTATTTAATATTTGAGTGGTTTTATTTATATCTCTTATAGGTGTTAAAAATCCATTTTTATTGTCTTCAATTAAATCACATCCAGCAGTATTGTTAGTTGTAATAATTGGAAGGCCACAATGAATAGACTCTAATAAAACCTGTCCAAAGCCTTCAAATAATGATGGAAATAAAAAAACATGACATTTTTTCATTCTCTCTAACACTTCAAAGTTTGATATTTGTCCTAAAAATTTACATCTTTTATCATTAAAAAATAAACTCATCTTTTTTGAAATTTTATCTGGATTTTCAGGAATTGACCCAGCTATTTCAATCTGCCATGGAAAATCTAATTGTTTTGTTGATTGAATTACATATTGAATTCCTTTTGATAATGTGGGCCTACCTGCAAAAAATATTTTAAAAGTTTCATTTTTTTCTCTTTTATTAATAATTTTTTCTTTTGGATAATCAATTCCGTAAGGAATTATTTTAATATTCGGTTTTTTTTTAAAATTATGTAATTCAAGACTTTTAGCAGCAAAAGATGAAGCCACAATTATCTGATCAGATAAATTAAGCTCCTCGTCTTTGTTTTTACATTTTTCTTGAGAAAGTATTTCTGTAGAACTTAAATTCCAATCTGGTTGAAGTTTCAATTCTTCATCAAGAATCTTTTGTTTATAACGCCAATATGGAGTTGTTAAATCGTAAATAGTTTTAATATTATTTAATTTTGCTACCTTAAAACTTTGTTTTGAGCAATCTTCATATGAATAAATAATGTTAATTTTATTATTTTTTACAATGTAATTTGCTACTTTTTTATCTATATGTTTACTAACTGAATGTGCAGAAAATATATTTTTGTCCTCAGAGTATAATGTTTTTAAATTTAAAATTATTGAAATTTTTCTCATAAATTCCTTAAATATATGAAATTTAACAAATTTATAATTAATTTCTTTATAATATCTTTTCTGGAAAAATTTTAATCTAAAGGGCAAAACAAAAGTTGTCCAAAAAGAATGTAGATAATTTAATTTTTTTAATACACCAACTACTTTTGCAATATTCAGATTTACATTGGGTGTACTTATTATAATTTTCATTTATTTAAAGTTGACTGAATAAGTTTTAATTAATTGATTTAAGTTATTTTTTTTTGACAATCTATGATTTGTTTTAAGAATTTTTTCAACATTTGAATTTCTTTTTGCTGGATTTGGAAAATACTTTAAAAATCTTTTGTTTTGGATCTTTTTATTTTTAGATTGTAGTTTGAAAAGGTTAATAGGGCATACTTTATAAAAAGAATATGCCGCCATTACACCACTTTTATCCACAAGCTCGTCAGGTGTAATAAAAATCCCATAAGAGACTTTGGAAAATAAATTTCTTATTTTAATAGTGCTTAATTTACCTAAAATTTGGATATTAAATTCATCTTTACATAGTGATTTTAAATTTAATTTTTTAATATCTGGGCCAACATCAAATAAAATAATATTATTTTCTAAAACCCATCTTTTAATTTCATTAAAATATTTATTATAAATCACACTTCTTGATCCCTCTGTGCCAAATATAACAGCGCTATTTTTACTCTTTTTTACGTTCAATATTTTATGATTTATATTCGAATGGACATGACAAATATAATTTTTGGGTTTATTACTCATTTTTTTTAGCCACCTAGCATAATGAGAATTACTTGTGATCCA
>Ga0181601_10002994_pt1 | contig 14365 bp, 28 predicted proteins | sample 041ome_8_FD_133020 | JGI IMG/M metagenome (GOLD analysis project Ga0181601, IMG submission 133020) | Coastal salt marsh microbial communities from the Groves Creek Marsh, Skidaway Island, Georgia - 041407BS metaG (megahit assembly) | ecosystem: Environmental > Aquatic > Marine > Intertidal zone...
ATTAGTTTTCCGAACTCGCTTTTTGTTAGAAACTTTCTCTCGGGTTCCGTCTGCATATTTATCCATGTCCATTTCTTTTGTATAAATTTCACCAATGTCCGGATAGTATACTCCGACAGTTCTTTTCGGAGTACCGTCTTTCTCGTATGCCATCGCGACACTATTCATTTTGATAGTGTTTTGTCTACTACTACCATATCGATGATCGAGCCAAAGCCCGTCTTGCAGATATTTGTTTAGGTTAAAGACATAGGTCTCCGTGTCCCAATACTGTTTACGGATTGCCGGATCTTTATCCTTACCAGCCTGCTTGCCGAAACTAGATAATAGTTGTTTCTGTTCTTTTAGCCAAACCTTTACCTTTGCCGGACTAAGAGGATGATCATCGGGTAAATCCCTGATAGATTCATGCAAGGATAAGTTTTTTGCAGGACCCCGAGCCTCACGAGCTTTTGCCATTCTTTCCCTTAGAACTTCTTTCTGTTCTTCTGTTAAAGGCTTACGTTTACGTTTAGGCTTAATAGGCTTGCCGCTTTCAATACCGAGCATTTCTTTGGCGGCTTGACGCCGTTTAATAGTTCTTGGAGTTGCCATAATGTATCACTCATCTAAGGTTAGTATTTCAATTTCTCCGTCTTCACGCCGTTCCCACCGAATCATATTATTGTCTATTAAATATTGGAGTGTACTATCAACTGTTAGTCCCGTTTCCCTTTTAGAGAATAGTTTCCCCATCATAAATGTACAAACGTTTGCAGCAGCAAATATAATCCACAACATAACTTCCGGTGAAAATCCAAACATATATGCCTCCTTATATGTCACTATTTATGCACAAACAAAAGAGACGACATTCTCGACGCGATAAGAACGCCAACCCTCCTTATCGATATCCCATGCTGCAACAATATTCGGATTAGGCTTAGACTCCTTGGTAGACTTTGTTGTTGGGACTTTATCTGACATTAGTGTACACATCATGTCACGTTCTTCGCCATTGGTCTTTTTAAAAATGACCCGACATGTGTTCTCTTGTAATTGACTAATCATATATTCACGTGTTATCTTTACCATATTAATCCCAATCGTTATCATATTTGGTTGTGTAGTATAGTGTTTCCCCGTAATACTCTTTGGCGTATTTGGAAGCGTCAGTCCACTGATAGATATTAGATTCTTTAGGAATCTGGATATCTTTATTTTTATTTTTAGGTTGGACGGACTTAAGTACACGGGAAGACTTTTTGCGGATCTTACCCATTTTCTTTTTGCGTTCAGCAATCTCTTTGATTAAAGAAATGCGATCATCATATGTAGTAGCAGTTTTCATAATGGTATATCTCCTTTTGATAATACTACTCTACCACTTTACAATTCGTTTGTAAATCCCCTAAATGCATTTTTTTCAAGATAATTTGAAATTAGCCATATCAATGTCTCCTATAGAAGGCGGTGTAAGGATGCCACCAATGGACTGTAGATAGCCATTAGCAATCTCCGTATTCGTATCTGTGATAAGCACTACATTCATAAACTGAACTTGATCCGGCCGCGGCTTACCGGACACGCATACACCATCCATTAGACCAATGCCTTCTTGGGTCTGACCTACGCCTTTCGGCTTTTCTAATGTAAGAATCCCATTATTGAACTCTACAAACTTACCAATGAATTCCCCAACTGGAGTAACTGCAGTAACTACTGTACCTGATTTAAACATGTTTATTGTCTCGCTGCTATAAATTGTTTCCAAGCTTGGCGGTCAGGCCATTGTGGATCTCTGTTAAATAGTTCGGTTTGGATCTGGGCCTCTTTTTCAGTCCTACAAATAGTTTGTAGTTCTGTCCTAGCCGCATAAATTGCCCAGAGCGTTTCACCCTTTCGTATAAATTTGCGATAGGTAAAATCTTTATGCTTCATACTAGTTCCTCTTCTAGGATTGTGGTAAAGCCAAAGGGAGATACTAGTGAGGCCTTACCGTTTTCGTCGACGATAATATCTCCACATGATACTGAAGCCATGCGGTCCAAACGTTCAATGCGTGATTCAGGACCGATATTACCGATTTGAAATACATCGTTAAGATCATTACCAGTAATGTTAGATACGTGATTGTAGCGCTCATTGGCCCAAGCCTGAGTAGCTGTTGCCTTGCGATTTTTACCGTATGATACTTCGAAACGGATATCGCGATTGTCTGAACCTTTTAGCTGGTATACTTTGAATGTTTTCATAATGTATCTCCTTTTGATAGTACTAATATAAGACCTATTCGCAGGAATGTAAACCCCCTAAATTCATTTTATTCGTTTATTTTGAATTTTTTTCCAGAAGGTATGAGCCTTCCGGTAGGTTAAAAGCTTTCATAAGCTTATAGTACATTTCAGGTTTAAGCGTAACCACATCAAACCGTTGTCTTTCTTCGTCCCACTGACGAATGTGGCAGTAGTCTTCATATAGGAGAGCTGAAACATCCTCCAGCTCTCCGGTCTCATCCATAATGGTAATGAGAGTTTCATCTTGATCGAATTCAATCGTAATCATGCAGATTTCTTTTTTCTCATTCGTCGGAGTTTAGAGAAGAGGTTAAGTATACGTTTCTCAATTACTTTCTTTCGGGCTCGGCGGCGTAGCCTTGCGCTATTTGATCTCGAAATACGGTTTGCTTTGGATTTATCTTTTTCCATTCGCTATTCCTCCTTGTTGTTATCAAACGTTTGTGTATTTGATCTCCTCACGGCCTTCTAATATTCCCCATTCTTCCTGAATCCGTTTGGCTAGATCATCTTCGACAAAATAATCCTCGCCATAATTCGATAGATCATCCAGTCTTTTATTTTCGCCGGCCTCATATATACCAGCGAAATCTAATCCCTCTTCATAATAAGATCCTATCACATTCCAACCCTTTTCGGTAAGGGCTTCGTATAATTCAACAGGTGGTTCCCATGCGCTAGAGAATGACACTGTAATGCCATCATCAGTTGGCTCCCACCAAATATCGCATGCTTCTCTATATTCCCAACTAGGATCTAGACCCCTTAGGAATCCAATTGGTCCACCCCAGCTATCTTGTTCTAGGCTTTCTACCCGAAGCCTTACTTCATCTACGACAGTAGGATTACTGTGCGATATATCTAAATTATTAAAACACCAATTAGGCATAAACTTCGTCCCTCATAACATTAAACCATTCTGGAATAGAACGGCCTTTCCAATCCATTGAAAATCGTGATTGTTTGGTTTGATAGAAAGCACGATAAGATCCAACTGGATCTGATGGATTAATACATTCTGGTGCAGCACCCATTGCAAGCTTAAACGGTGTAAGCGGGCCTTGTGGAATATTTTTAGGCGGTGTCTTTAGGATCTCGCCAAGAGCGGCAAATGAACCATGTGTCTTGCCGTAACGATATACAAATTCGTCATGTAAAGCCACAAAGTGTTTGTAGTGCCAGTTGTAGTTAGCAACTGATTCCATAGACCAAACAGTGCACGGATGCCCAACGTGTACAGCTTTATATATGACATCGTCATGATGATCTAATTCCCAATGCTTAACCATAGTCTTACCAGACTTGGAAGGAATCCTAGTAGGCTTACCATCCAGCACACGGTGAACCGTGGAAAGCATTTGGGCAGATTCCAGTGGCATTTTAACAACATGCTTGTCACACTGTAGTTGTGCTGCCCGTACTGGATCTTCGTCAAGTATAAAAATATTCATAATATAATCTCCTATAGAAACTATTCTATTTTATTTTAAGCTTGTTGTAAACCCCAAAATGCATTTTACAGGCAACTTTTGCTTGCTTATCGTTCCACTTAAAAAAATCGGCTACCCTCTTTTCAAGCTTCTCCTGAGACTTCTTCTTTCCGTCCCAGTCCTGTACCCAGCTCCATATTATCCGATCTATGTCGCCCCAGTGCATCTCGCTCACGTTCTTCTTTAAGCTGTCTTTTAATCCACTCATGGTAGCGCTCCTGTTTTTCGTAAGTCATGGTTTACTCCTGGTTTTTTATAAATATAGTAGTACAAAGGCATGGAGGGAAATATGGCCGCAAAGACACTTGAGGCAGATTCAATATTTGCACATCTGGATACAGATGGTGATGGGGTAATTACCGATGAGGAAATGGCCCGCGCAAAAGAGATTGCTGAGTTCGAACACAAACGTAAAATGCAAGACAATGAAGATGCAAAGGAAGACCAGATCAGGCAAATGGCATGGTTTGCTCTTTGGGGCATGCTTCTTTATCCTATTACTATTATTCTAACATCAATCCTAGGGCAAGACGAAGCCTCAGGATTGATTGCTAATATCGCACCGACTTACTTCGTAGCTATCGCCGGTTTGGTTGCTGCGTTCTTCGGCGCTCAAGCTTACTCTAAAGGTAAGAAGGAAGGTTAACCCTTCTTCATCTTTTCAACAGCGGCGTTGTAGTCCTCTTGGGTTACAACGCCTTCCTGTAAAAGCCTCTCGCGGTTTTTCATATGTGCTTCCTGGGTTTCTTCTTTGCTTCCGCCAAAATATGGTACGCAATGACCGGTCTCTGCCATTACTTCTGTTACCATTCTACCATCTTCGGTCACAAAGTCTCCAAGCACTCTACCAAACTTGCCCTTCATATCTTCGCCATTTCTAGCGATCTGTGTCTTTAGAATAGCTTTCTCACCAAGTAGTTCTTGTAATTTAGCCTTTGCGGCTTTACCAAATATTTTTTCTACTTTATCAGCTGTACGACTTTCGGGTGTATCAATACCCATAATACGAACTCTCTCATCAGCTAAAACTACACCAAATCCTAGTTCAATATCAACATCCACAGTGTCACCATCAACCACTCTATTAATCTTTGCTCTATATTCATACATCGTTCAACTATCCCTTTTTATGTAAGTCGAACTATTTATAATCTAAAATGCTTAGGGCTTTTCTAGCACATTTAACCTTTGATTCAGAATTTCAATAGAATCTTCATACGTGTCATTATTAATTTGCTGACGAGCATAGAACGAAGAGTGCGATCCAGCTGTATCGATAATAGCTTGCTCATGATTAGCCAGTTGTTCATTTATATTAGAATTCTCAAGTTGAAGCATTATTACTTCTGCATTTAGATTATCGATACTGTTTTTGTTCTTTTCGATTTCCGTGTTCATTGCCACCATCGACAAGAACCACACTACAATTACTTCCATTTTATTTCTCCTGTTTTGATTGGCGACCCCTGTAGGACTCGAACCCACGACCTAGTGCTTAGAAGGCACTTGCTCTAATCCTGCTGAGCTAAGGAGTCAAATTATTCGTCTTACCGAATAAACTCTAGCACATAGCGCTTGCCGTTTAGGTAAAAGCGAATGGTAGAATGGCTGTAGCGTTCTTCGGTTTGATCAACATACACTACGACATTATTGCAAGATTGCTTTCTTTCGTATCCAACAATACGGCGTTCGGTTTTCGGTTTAGATCCTTTATCAGCACCAATTAATCCACCGATTACCGCACCAGCAGCTGCACCATCGTCATTGCCAGATACACCTTTACCAAGGAGTCCGCCGATAATCATTCCTGCTAGTGCACCACCGGCAGCGTTACCCTGAACTTGTACATTCTCGTAGACTGGTACGTCTACATTCTCACATCGAGTCTTTGTAGTAGGCATTTGGGTAACAACCGTAGTTGTATGATCATAGATCCTAATACGGTCAACGGTATCAGCAGCAGCTGCCGTCGCAATTCCCATCGCAAGTAGCGGGGCTGTTAATACAGTAGTTTTCAACATAAGGTTGCTCCTTTTCGCATCCGTTCCAGTATTCATGCGGCTCACTGTTTCCACCTTTAAAGTTTATCCAGGCCGAATCTATATCATATTGCACAATATTTATCTCCCTTGTTATGGTAGTAATATAAGGCTTTTCTGATTGTTTGTAAACCCCCTATTTCGCATTCTTTCGAAATATTTCAACTATCTCCAAAGCGTATCCAAGGGTTCGAATATCCACGTCCTGAATCGCTTTCCATTCCTGATCTATGATCCGTTTTGCGCACTCCACTGCTGTCATATTTAATCCATCCATCTAAATTATTCAAATCAATTCCATCAAAAGGATCATCCTTATCGATAGGTATCTCTGACACTTTGCAACGCTCCTTTTATACGTGAGGGGTATTCTCCCATATATGTTCCTGCTTCTAGCATATCCTTGTTTAAATATTTCTTGTGAATATGATCAATCTCGTCCCAGTTCTCTAGGATTCTTTTAGCCATATTGTCAAATGTTCGATCTGATAGTATTGGGCTATCCTCCACGTAATAAGCATATGAGGCCATGATATACCACGGGATGTACATGTTTGTTGAAGTATCACATACATCTGAACATGCTTTTTCAATCTCTTTTAATATACGTGCGTCTCTTGTTGCTTTCGACATCGTACTTTTCCTTTAATTCTTTTTCCTTCCGATGCGCTTCAACCTCCCAGGGTCGTTCGTCGTACGGCATATCAGAAGAATAAACCTTTTTATTAAACCTCACCTCGTGCACCCAACCAGATACCATTCGTCGGGTAACATATTGCCATACATGTATCATCTCATGTAGCATTGTGGATATTAAATCGTCAAGGGGGAGTGATACATCGATGCGGATCGTAAACTCACGATCTCCTTCATCCATTACGTCGCCATAGATTCCTTTCTTCTCAGCTAAGTTCCGTATCGTCCTAATATTTATGAAAATAGGCTTTCGAGTTCGGGGCATAAGAGTATTAAAGGCGAACCACGCTGCTGCAGTGATCGCCTTTTTCTTATACTTTGGGCATTTACTTTGAAAGTCTATAATGATCATAGTGAGTATTATACCCTATGTAGTATGAGATGTAAACTAATTTTTAGTTCTAATCTCAATATTTTCCGTTTTAGGAATCTTCAACAAATCGTGTTTATGGTAAAGAACAAACTGTGTATCCTTAAACTCATTAAAGATCCCGTTCCAAATTGGTCGCCATCGATCATTTAATCTGACGTTGTTCATTGCACCTCTATCGGAGTTCAGGACTAGATCCGTATAGCTTTGTAAGTTCATATCAAATAAGGAGTCAAACCCATACATGTGGATCTCTGTCCCCTTTAGATGATTAGCAGCATAGTGTACAGCAAAGTGTCCGCAGTTGAAGTTAGTGTACATATTACCTTTAGTGTCGGTGGGACTAAGCTTTGTATACTCTGGAACGTGTGTGTAAAAGCCGCGGATCTTATGCCCGAACTTCATTTTGAAGTTGCCTCTGTTATTGTCATACCAGATCTTAGGTCTATATCCTAAGGTCCATTGACCATCAATCTGAACGCTACCTTCAGTTAATGCCATACACATTTTAAAATCGACAATACACGAGGTATAAAGATTACGTATGGCCATTGGTGGCTGATTACAACCAACCTTTATACCTTTTGCATCTCTATACATACGGGCATTATCCCCATTACCTATAACATGAATTACGCGACTCATGGAACTCTCCTATATCCTCTTTTATAAGATCCTGAATGTGTTGCTTACCCTTCCCACCAGTCCAATGCATTATCCTGATATCTTTAGGTGCAGTTTGGTCAATAAGGTCAAGCCTTAATGTGTTATACTTTTTAGGAAGATCTTTAATATATATCTCTTTACTTAACGGATCACCAAGAAGTTCGTGTAGTACTTCCTGATCACCCACTTCGGGATTACTAGCTACTGCATTACGCCATTTCTGTAGGATCGGAGGTAGACCTTGGAATCCAACCACACCAGAGTTATGCCATTTGCTTTGTCTACGACTAGTCCACGGCTGATCCACTACCATCGATAATTTGTTTGGTTCAATGTGGTCAAAGATCTCATCGATTGGTCCTTGTACATGACAATCAGTATCAATCCAGCAAACCTTTTCAGACACCTTCGATGCAGCAATCATCGCATCTGGTTTCTTAAACCATCCAACGCTTTTACTTTCTAGTGGCGAGGGACCAAATACTCGTTTGGCTTCTGTGGTCATACCAAAGTCATAAACCATAATATTGATATTAGTATGAATCTTAATAGTATCCATAAACCAACCTAGCATCCATTCAGTGTTACTATCACATCCAGTAATAAAGGTCTTAGAGTATTTCATAGTTGCTGTCCCATGTATGTTTAGCTACACATCCTACAGGATTCTGGATTGTAGTGAATGTATCCTTAACAACCACCTTCCAGGGGTAGTGCTCTTGCAGGTAAGGAAAGTTCTGTGTATTCATAAACACGTCAGTTGGTCCCGCTTGGATCTTTGCCTGGTATACTAGATCCTTTGCTCCCCATGGATTAATCCGATACGCGTGCGCGCCTCCGAAGTATCTCTTATGTGTAAGTGGACCAGTTCCAAGGAATGGAGGGATCCTATATTTACCATATGATGGTGCACCAAGATTCAGGATCTTATTAAATGCAATAGTATCCTTTATCTCGTCCACAATAACCGCATCATGTTCAAAGATAGTAATTGGCCGCCGTGTGTTTAATGATAGTTTCCATAGTGAGTAATGAGATAGAAAGGCAGCGATACAATTATCAATGCGGGAATATATCTCAGTAAAGCCAAGGGACGAAAGTTCTTCCCTTTTCATCATCTTTGTTATATCTGTATTACTAGGTGTGATAGCATCAAACATCTCGATCTTCATACCATAGTGTTCGCCTGACTTAATAAGTCGTTCAGCGTATTTTACTGACTGTGGAAGATCTTTTATAGTAATGACATAATGTTTCATAGTGTGGTTGTGCTCGCTGTTCTTTGGACTTTGGTATAGTATGTTTTGCTTACACCCAATAACGGAAATAGTTGGTAACACATCAAGGCGTCGTTTGGCCATAAGCCATATTCATTTACTAATTCTAACATCTCTTCCGCTGCCCATGGTTTAATTATATAGGCAGAGTTGCCAGCTAATCCTTGGGGAATGTTTATATTATCTATACGTGGAACATTAGCAACCTCTGATTTTGACTCCTGGAGCATCCTATGGAACGCTGTAGCCATCCTTGTAGCACCGAAAGGTTCATTAATGCCGATAATACCATACCGAGATTCTAATAGGCTGTCGTACGATAATTTTCTAGTAAAGATCGCATCATGTTCCAGTACTAGTATTGGTTCACGTTCATCAAAGCACTTTTCCCATAGTGTCAAGTGGCTCAGCGCACAAGCTATTCTAGCATTTTTATTTCGGGTCGGATATGCTTTCTTTGTTAACCCTGATGCAAAGTCAACTACTTCGCCTTCCCATGGATAGTTCCATTTTGTTCTATACCGATGCGTCATTAGGGCTTGCGCATCATCAGGAACTATAGCATCAAATCTTTCTATAGGGAACTCGTTCTTTACCCGCCAACTGCTTTCGATACAATGTTGTGAAGCAGTTTCGGATATCTCATTACCCTCAATTGTTATAACATAAGCTCTCATTTTTGGCTATCACCCGGCATAACCCTATAATTATCCTCTACCGAATCTGGGGTAGAAACTTCTATAATAGTTCCTTTGTCAATACAATATATCTTATGCGGTAGCAAAGGTTTATTACGCCAGGTGTCTCCTTGATTTAATTCTTGTTTATGGCTACTAGCATCTTTGGTATCAATCCATTGTACCAAAAAGCTGCCGTCTAGTACATACCAAGTTTCATCTTTTTCTCTGTGAAAATGCATAGAGAACTGAGCGCCTTTATTAAACCTTAAAAGCTTACCGCAGTACTTGTCGTTAGTGGACCAGATCAGTTCGTGACCCCAGCCTTTTTCTACAAAGCCATTTAATCTATCCACTTTAGATCTCCTCTAGTGTTGGGGCATAAACACCCATGTGCTGAACTGTTATTGCCGCAGCTTGTATAGCAAACTCAATAGCCCGACTAATATCTTTCGTGTCCAGATGTTTCTTGACAAGGGCGGCGAAGAACGTGTCCCCAGCGCCGCATACATCATTTACTTTAATATTAGGTGTAGGAAACGACTTACCGTACCATAAGACCTCTTTGCCGCCTTTCGTAACAATTGTAGTGTGGTAATCTGGGGATGAGGTTTTATTAAGGTATTCGTCTTCATTAATTTTTAGATACGCGCCGGCAAATCTAGAAAGATCCGGCTTCTTTGTATCAATATAAACTGGAATTCTTAATTTGTTTCCAGTGCGTATTATATACTCAATATCATTATATGTTAGGAAGCCTTTATCATAATCAGTAATTACAATAGCATCAGAGGATGTGTCAATAAACTCAATACCACCGATACGTTCATCGATATCCTCATCAACTCTTAGGATCTGGTAATTAGTCTTTTCGTCGATATATCGTGTCTTAATACTTTTACCAGTGGCAGTGTATTGTACGGGATTACACCCAAAGTTCTTAAAGTTATTGAACACATTGAAAATCATACCGGCTTTCTCTTCGGTATATCCCTCTTTAAAAATAGGAATAGGAGCTTCTGGGCTTATCCGATCGACGGATCCATAGACATATCGATCAGTACACCCGTCTCCGATTAATGTAATTTTCCAAGGTGTTTGTGGTTGACTCATCATTCACTCTATCGAAGAACTCTATACCCTTACAGAATTCCTCCCCTACTATTTTACCATTCTTCCAGTCCGAACCGATTACTCTTACATCAGGTTTATACTCTTTTATAATTGTAACTAATTCTTCATCGTTTGTAAATACCCTAACTTCATCAACAGCCTTTAAATTCTCTAATATACATTTACGAGTCTGGAGATTATTGACTGGACGATCCGGGCCTTTGGCTTCACTTATCCTAGAATCTGTGTCAATAGCTACCATAAGATAATCACCCAGAGACTTAGCATAATTGAGTAGTGCTATGTGCCCCGGGTGTAATATATCATATGCGCCATTCGCCATTATATATTTCATTTTCTTTTAATCAGCATTGCTCCTACGCCCTCAGTAAGCTCTTCTACTAATTCAAATTGGCTACCAATAATATCAGATTTCATCCACTCTTTTACGCCAGGACCAATCGGAGAGGGTTTACCATGAATCATTGCTGTATCATGAAATACAATCCAATCCCTAACGGATGCAGCATGAAGTTCCAATTCTCTTTGAACCCATGGCCAAGTGTGAACAGAATCGATTAGCATTGTATCACAAGGACCTACACATTGTTTATCGTGGGAGCTGCAATTATAAAGGCGAAGGGTACCATTGTGCTCTTTCAGATAGTCATCAAAGTATTTTTTATGGGTGTTGAATGGGTTAAAGTCGACATCCACTAGATGTAGCTCTCTAGCACCGTGTAGGGCAGCATACGCTGCACTCCATCCATAATATGTACCTAGCTCTTTATGCACATATCCTTCTCTCATATTTTCGCGAATAAGATCATAATGGCAACGATAACGATAATCTTTAGTGCCAACTTCTTTAAATTTTTCTGTTAAATCATATAGATCTTTCGCATCCTTGATTTGCAAATTTCTCATGTATTTTCTCCGTGACTCGTTCTTTGATTTCCGAAAATATAATGCGATAGTTCGAAATAATCCGGAAACGCGTATTGCATATGTATAGACTTAGTATTAATAATATAGTCAGCTTTGTCCCAACCATGTTCCTTTACATTGTTAATAATTCGTTTGGCACCCTTAGGTGATATAGCATAAGCAGCGCTTCCAGGGATCATTCCGGCATTAAGCCATATATTTTTTGATTTGTAATTTAAAAATGGATTGACGTATGTATGTATGCCTTTCATAAGAGTGGGCTTGCTTGTGGTATCAAATATGTTTTGATGTAGACCGCTGTGCATATTCAATACTAGCATCTCATCGAATTGCGTGTCGTCCCAAGGCTTTTTTGCAAATACATCGTGTTCTAAAATTACAATGGGTTCGTCTAATTCCATACACTTATTCCACAGTGTATAGTGATTTAAGAAGTTGGAATATTTACATTCATATGTCCAGTTAGTACCATTCTTCCCAATCTGTCTATCGTACATATGACTAGGATTCATTACAGTTAAATTGTATTTCTTATCGAACTCTTTTACATTCTTAGGTGTAATCCCTTCAAAGAGTTCCGCGTCATATCCGTGCTCAATACAAGAATCATATGCCCATCCTGCGGTCTTTTCAGAATTAGCATTGCCTTTAATATGAATAATGTAAGCCTTCATATCCTTAAAGCCTTTTTTTGATAGTCGGCGTATGGCGGAACATTTACTTTATTCTCTTTTGCATATTGATGGTACTGTTCCTCGGTAGCTACTTTCACGCCTTTACCGGTCTGCTGGTATATCGTTACACCGGGTTGTGTCTGTAGGTATCTCATATAGTGATACGCATCAGCAAAATAATAACTATTCTTAGAGATAACTGTAGTTGGTATTTTTAGTGCGGCAGCTAACCAGGCCGTGCCGGAATCTATAGTTATATGCCGCTCCGACTTTTTCATTAGTCTTACAAGGCTATCAAGATCTGTGCACCTCAATGTGTCCTGGGGGTTGTTTAGCTTCTGAAGCTGCTCATCTATTTCTACGGGGCTTAGTGCTCGGTCTGCAGCATTGTTACTATTTGTTTTAAATTGGAAAGTGGAGTGTTCTGCTTTAGATCGATTTGTAATACTAATTAAAGGTGCTTTATCAATACGCATTTGGTGTAATAGATCGGGCATTGTTTCGGTGATACGTCCATCGATATGCACAAACTCTGGGGCCTCTACCTTTGCGATCTCTAGAATCTTTAATAGAGTGTTAAAGTCCCCTCGGTTATAATATACAGTCTTTATGGCGTAATGTTTAAAGTAACTGGCCAGGATAATACTATCGCCCAGTGCATCGAATATTCTATACAAGCTTACATTCATGATGTAAATTCTTTCATTCTAGTTTTTGTTTTTGCAAGGAAGTGGTTAATCTTCCCATCCGGTATTCCGAACGACCACATATAGTTCATACGATTCCATTGGTTGGATAGTTCAACTACATGTATATCATGTTTATTAATCATAAGGTTTAGATAAGGTTGTTCATTCATTCGAAGCGTATTTCTATATCTTTCTATCTCGAGCATACCCCCAAAGAGCTTTCGGGCTTTCAGTCTTCCCTCTTTAGTCCATAGAACCACACCACCATTTAAATATCTTTTCTCTAACGGAAATGTAGTAGACTTTTTAAACTGGATATTTCCATACGCTTCTAATTTACTTATAGCGCTATTAATAAAGCCTTTTGGACTTCTAGGTCCACCTTCTTGGATCATGCCGATCTCTTTGATATTCTGGTCAAATATATTATCAGTAGTGTCAACAAGCGTGTCTATGTCTAGCATTAGTACCTTATCAAACTGATCAAAGTACGGATCAAGAAATACCCTGCAGGCTTCTAGATTCTGATTAGGGGCATGGATAGTTACCTTAGTAGACAATTCATATTTAACACCGATAGCTGCAGCATACTTTTTAGCTGACCGGATACCCAGATTAGCCCAGTGTGGAAATCCATCGGCTTCCTCTTTAATAATGTCTTTATTGTCACCGGTAAAAGGTAGATAGTATTGGTAGATTAGATTAGCCATGCGTTTTCATCTTACCTTTTACCACATCGTTAAAGTGTGTAATCTTACCACGGTCACCGTCTGCTGCCCACTGGAAGTTTAGTTTATTCCACTCAGTAGGTAATTCAGTAATATCAAATTTGTGATGAAACAACATCATGTTTAGGTATGGCGTTTCGGTGCGGCCAGTTGCTTTTCTAAAGTGGTCATGACCTTTTCTCTCGAACAGTTCTCTAGCCTTTAGTCTTCCTTGCTTAGACCATAACTGTAATCCCCCATTATAGATTGCAAATGGTTCATCAGGGTATAGCTTAGACTTTTGCCACCGGAAATTCTTATCCAGGTGTTTCCGCGCGTACGAAGTAATGCCTTGTTGCGGATGGTAAAAATATCTATTCCAGAAAGCATCATCAAATCTTGCACCAGGAACTGGCGGGCGATTCTTGACACCTTTCTCATGAACCATAGCTATATCAGCAATAGGTATATCAAATATATTTTCCTGAGTGTTAATAATCATATCTACATCAAGTACTAGCACATTGTCATACTGATCAAATTTTTTACTAAATATAACTCGAAGAGATTCGAATACATTCAATTCTGAAAACATAAACTTCTGATCAGAAAACATGTATTCTGCACCAATAACCTCGGCATATTTTTCTGCCGAGGTTTTACCGATATTTACCCAAGATGGAAGTCCTATACCCGATTCGTTTAAATGGGTTTGGTGATCATCATATGGTATAAAATATTGG
>Ga0181601_10003003_pt1 | contig 14346 bp, 11 predicted proteins | sample 041ome_8_FD_133020 | JGI IMG/M metagenome (GOLD analysis project Ga0181601, IMG submission 133020) | Coastal salt marsh microbial communities from the Groves Creek Marsh, Skidaway Island, Georgia - 041407BS metaG (megahit assembly) | ecosystem: Environmental > Aquatic > Marine > Intertidal zone...
CTTTTTTCAAACCTGCCAATAAAGATGCAGGAAACAAAGCTGCCAGCTGGCGGGATTACTACGAAATGTGTAAGCCCCGCGTGGTCATGATGATGATCCTGACATCATTGATTGGTATGTTCCTTGCCGTCCCCGGCATGGTTGCCATTGATATCCTTATCTGGGGTAATTTAGGGATAGCTCTCGTTGCCAGTGCCGGTGCGGTGGTTAATCATCTTATTGACCACCAGGTCGACACCATCATGCAGAGGACGATCAAGCGTCCCATTCCACAAGGTAAAGTCAGCCCTGTGCAGGCTTTGTTGTTTGCGATGGGGATTTGTGTGCTGGGAATGCTTATTCTGATTTTCCTGGTTAATCCCCTCAGTGCCTGGCTTACTCTTGCCTCATTCGTCGGGTATGCCATTATTTATACGGGCTTTCTGAAACGGGCGACGCCACAAAATATTGTAATTGGCGGCCTGTCCGGTGCCATGCCACCACTGCTGGGATGGACTGCTGTAACTGGCACTATAGACCCCAATGGATTGCTACTGGTACTGATAATTTTTGCCTGGACGCCTCCGCATTTCTGGCCATTGGCGATTCATCGTAAAAGTGATTATGCCAAGACAGATATTCCGATGTTGCCTGTTACCCATGGCGACCCGTTGACCAAACTGCATACACTGCTATACACAATTATCATGTGCCTTGTCACCATCCTGCCTTATCTTACCGGGATGAGCGGACCACTATATCTGTCAGCTGCCATATTACTGGGTGGAGGTTTTCTGTATCACTCAATGCGCTTGCTGGTCACCGATAACCCCCGTGCAGCCTTGACGACCTTTCGCTATTCGATTGTCTACCTTATTGCACTATTTATAGCGTTGTTGATAGATCACTACCTGTAATCGCTCCGTAATCGCAAGCCCCTTTTAATTTCATTATTATTCTGGATTCATAAAGCAACCGGCATGGAAAATAACCGTTTAAAAATAATGATGTCATTGTTGGCCGGTATATCAGTGCTGACCGGAGGCTTGTTGGTTTATCTTTTTATCGCAACAAATCAGATAAGCAAAGAGTCGCTTCGTAATGACAGTTTTTTTGTTTACGACGCCCCAATAGCACTTGATGAATTCAGCCTGACAGATCACAACAACGAGCCATTTGCCCGGGACGCACTTAAAAATAAATGGACCCTGGTTTTTTTTGGCTATACTTTTTGTCCGGATATTTGTCCAGTCACGATGGCGGCGATAAGACAATTTTATGACCTTTTGGCAGTCGAGGGTTTGGAATCAGATGTGCAGGTGGTCATGATCAGTGTTGACCCAACCCGCGATACACCCGAAAAATTGGCAGAATATGTCGGCTTCTTCAATCCCGAGTTTATTGGGCTGACAGGTGATTACAATAATCTTTATACTATGGCGCGAAAAATGAACGTGGCATTTTCCTATTTACGGGTAGATGATGATAATTACCTGGTGACTCATAACGGAGAAGTCATGTTGATAGATCCGCAGGCAAATAATGTAGGCTTCTTTAAAGCACCCTATGATCCACAGCTGATGCTTGATAATTTTCTTGCGGTTAAGAGGTACACCGGAACACAATAATTCCGACTAACACCCGCCTCAAGCTTTCCCAGCGCCAAGCGCTATTCTGGAAAGAATAAACAACAAACTGGTCATGACTACTATGCTTGGTCCGGTAGGTGTATCCCAGAACCAGGATGCCGCCAAACCGCCACAAACAGAAATGCAGCCTACTATACTCGCTATAACCGACATTGATTCAGGGGTTTTGGAAAATGCTCTTGCGCAGGCGGGAGGGATAATGAGAAGGGAGGTGATCAGCAGCACGCCGACCACTTTCATTGAAACCGCGACAATCAATGCAATTAACAGCATTAGTAAAAGTCGTAGACGAGTAACATTGAGGCCTTCAACCTGGGCAAGTTCTTCATGCAGGGTGATTGTTAAAAGATGGTTCCAGTTTGTAAATAATACGCCCAGTACTATACAAACGCTGGCACCAATCCAGATAAGATCTTGCCATGAGACGGTAAGCAAATCACCAAACAGGTAGGCCATCAGATTTATCTGGTTATCAGTAAAACTGATGATTACCAGCCCAAGCGCAAGAGAGCTATGAGCGAGAATTCCAAGAATGGTGTCTGTGGAAAGGCCGCGCCGGTTTTCCATCATTACCAGAGCAACGGCCAGAAGCGTGCAGGCAAAAATAACGGATAGCTGCAGGCTTATATCGAGAATTAGCCCGATTGCTATCCCAAAAAGGGCAGAGTGGGCCAGCGTATCACCAAAATAAGACATCCGGCGCCATACAACAAAGCAACCCAGCGGTCCTGCAATGATGGCTATCATCAGGCCGGCTAACAAAGCGCGTATTATAAAATCAGCCATAGCGTTGTCGCCTAATTCCTGCCACTACTTTTTTCTACGATATCACCGCCCAGATCATGGCTATGGTTGTGATGGTGAGTATAGACGGCAAGAGTCTCGGCATCTTTTTTGCCAAATAATTCCAGGTAAGCAGGATCATTACTTACCTGCTCGGGGTGGCCGTGACAGCAGACGTGCTGATTAAGGCAGATGACCTCGTCCGTGGCTGACATTACCAGATGCAAGTCATGGGAAATAAGCAAAATCCCACATTTGTGCCGGGTCCTGATGCTTTCAATAAGCCGGTAGAGTTCAGCCTGGCCGTTCACATCAACGCCCTGTACAGGCTCATCGAGGACCAGTAACTGGGGTGCCTGAATTAATGCCCTGGCCAGCAAAACACGCTGCAGTTCACCACCAGATAGAGAGTGGAGCTGGCTATTGATTAATGCGCCTGCTCCTACTTCCTTCAAAACCGAGTTTATTTCACTACGGTTAGCATTCACTGCCAACTTTAAAAAACGGTCAACAGAAACCGGCATACTGGGATCTATATGTAATCGTTGTGGCATATAACCAATTCGTAAACCTTTCTTTAGCGTTACTGTGCCACTGGAAGGTTTTAGCAGACCAAGCACAATTTTCACCAGAGAAGTTTTGCCAGCGCCATTGGGACCAATCAGTGTGACAATCTGCTCTTTTGCTACCTGAAGGGATATATTTTCAAGAATTTGCCGTTGCTCAATTTGCAGAGAAATGTTGCTGGCATTAATAAGGAAATTTTCTTCCACGACAGGGAGCCCGGATAAGAGAAGTTGAGAATGACATAACAGGATTGTGCAGTATATTTTTTACGCTGAACATTACAATCCTGTGGTATTCATTCTGGGTGATATATCATAGCATCTTTTAAAAGCACAGCTTAATGGCTGAGCATTTTTCTGACTGGTTTCTGTCTTCTACTATGCGCAAATTATTGCTGATTTTTTTTCTGTTGCCGGGTCTTGATAATGAGGTTTTTGCGCAATATTCAGTAGCCGCCAGCATTCGGCCACTGCAGTTAATTGCAGCCGCTATAACGCATGACGTTTCTCAGCCAATGCTGGTGATGGATGGCTCGCAGGATCCACATCATCCCTCGCTAAGACCCTCCCAACGCCGAGTAATGAGCCAGGCAGATATTTTTATCTGGATTGGGCCGCAACTTGAAACGAATATGGAGGCAATAATTGGTGAGCTGGACGCACGGGTAGTGACGGCCATAAATCTCGATGGAATGACAATATATCCGCTTAACACCAGCATTGATCCCCATATCTGGCTTGATACCCGCAATGCCGGGATAATTGCAGATGTTCTGGCAGAAAATCTGGTTCAACTCGATCGCGGCAATGAAGCGCGCTATTTACAAAACCTTGAGCATTTCAGAGATGGATTGAAAAGCCTGGAGAAAGAGCTCAGAGCAACACTTGATCCTGACAGCTTTCCTGCCTTTGCCGTATACCACAATGGTTATCAATATTTTGAAAAACAGCTGGGAATTTCTCATTTGGCCAGCTTTACTGATAATGAGGAGGTTCAACCCGGAATAAGGCGCGTCATGGAAATAAAGTCCTTGCTTGATAAAAGCAATGTGAACTGTATTGTGATTGACCCTGCTGTAAATTCAGGCAACCTTCAAAACCAACTGGAACGTGATAGCTTGCGTTATATTTCCGTTGATGTCCTTGCCCATGATGTCCCCTTAACAAGGGATGGGTATTTTCAGTTTATGCAAAAGCTGGCAGCAGGCTTTGCTACCTGTCGTGAATAATCGGAATCTGCATCTGCATATCGCAGGATAAACCTGCGAAAACCTTAATGTCCAGGAAAGCTGAGCAACATGACCAATAACAATCCACTTATACTCGTTGATGGTTCTTCCTATTTATTTCGGGCTTTTCATGCCTTACCCCCGTTAACCACCAGTAAGGGGCAACCCACCGGTGCTGTTAAAGGAGTCATTAATATGATCAGGAGCCTGATCAATGCCTACCCTGACAGCTATGTTGCCATTGTGTTTGATGCCAAGGGAAAAACATTCCGAAATGATATGTTCAGCGAGTACAAGGCGAATCGCCCACCCATGCCCGATGAACTGCGTACCCAGATTGAGCCGATACATCTCATTATCAAGGCGATGGGTTTGCCGCTGATAGTGGTAGACGGTGTCGAGGCTGATGATGTGATTGGCACCCTGGCGCAACAGGCCTGGGAACAACGTATGCCGACTTTGATATCAACCGGCGACAAGGATCTGGCGCAGCTGGTTAATGAACATGTCACTCTGCTCAATACCATGACCAATGAAACACTGGATATTGACGGTGTAAATACCAAGTTTGGTCTGCCCCCGGAAAAAATTATCGATTATCTCGCTTTGATGGGCGACAAGGCCGACAACATTCCAGGCGTTCCCGGCGTTGGGCCGAAAACTGCGGTGAAATGGCTGAATGAATATGGTTCTCTGGACGGAGTCATCAAAAATGCTGAAGCGGTAAAAGGGAAAATTGGTGAAAAACTGCGTGACAACCTTGAACAGCTAGAACTGTCCCGGGAACTGGCCACCATAAAACTGGATGTCGAACTGGATTTCGGCCCCAGAGATCTTGTCCATGAAGAGGCAAATAAACCTGACTTGCTGGCGCTTTATAAACAAATGGAATTTCGCTCCTGGATCAAGGAGCTGGAGGGGGAAGGCGTTGAGGCACCAGAATTACAGGGGGGGGAGCTGGAAGATGACAGCAGGGGCGATGATGTTGAAATACCCAACCCTGAAACGGTTGAGTACAAGTGCATCCTGGACCAGAAGCTACTGGAACTATTTATTGCCGATGCTGCCAGGGCAGGACGAACCGCCATTAGTGTTGAGACCTTGGGCGGGCATTACAAGGAGGCAGAAATCATAGGATTATCTTTCTGCTGTGAGCCTGGAAAAGCCTTTTATATTCCCCTGGCACATAGTGGACTGGATGTGCCGGAACAATTGCCCAGGGATGCAGTAGTTGCCCTGCTAAAGCCGCTTCTGGAAGACAATCACCTGTTTAAAATTGGTCACGACCTGAAATTAATTTCTCACGTATTGAGCAATTATGGTATTTCGCTGCGCGGCAGGCGCTATGACACCATGCTGCAATCCTATGTGCTGAACTCGGTTGCATTGAAACACACCTTTGATCGACTGGCCTCTCTTTACCTGGAGCAGGATAAAAAGACTCTTGAAGAGTTGTTGGGCAAAGGCAGAACAAAAATCAGTTTTGCCGAGCTTGAGCTTGAAACAGCCACTTCCTGGTCCGCGGAAAATGCGGATTTCTGTTTTCGCTTGCATCAGGTGCTGGACAGCAAACTAAAACAAAATGTCCGGTTGGCAGAGGTATATCGCTATTTCGAAATTGCTCTGGTTCCGGTGTTAAGTCGTATGGAGGATGCCGGTGTTAGCCTGGATACAGGTGCGCTTGCCAGGCAAAGTGTTGAGATTGCTGAAAAACTTCAGAGCCTGGAAAAGAAGGCCTTTGAGCTTGCGGGAGAAGAGTTCAATCTGGGTTCTCCCAAACAGCTACAGCAAATTTTTTACGATAAACTGAATTACCGGGTCATCAGTAAAACAGCCAAAGGGCAACCTTCCACCGCTGAGCCCGTACTGCAGGAGTTGGCCCTGGAATACCCGTTGCCGGAAGTAATTCTTGAACATCGTAGTTTGAGCAAATTGAAGTCGACTTACACGGATCGTCTGCCACGGGATATAAATCCGAACACCGGCCGAATTCACAGCAATTATCAGCAAGCTGTGGCTGCCACCGGCAGGCTGTCTTCAACAGAGCCAAATCTACAAAATATCCCGATCAGAACCGAAGAAGGTCGCCGTATCAGACAAGCCTTTGTCGCTGACAAAGGCAAGGTATTGCTGGCAGCGGATTATTCCCAGGTTGAATTACGAATTATGGCGCATTTGTCTGGCGATGAAGGGCTCTGTGAAGCATTTTCCAGGGGGCTGGATGTCCATCAGGCAACAGCCAGCGAAATTTTCTCAGTAGCCCTGGACAAAGTGGAGCCAGATCAGCGGCGCAGTGCCAAAGCGATCAATTTTGGTTTGATTTACGGCATGTCAGCTTTTGGTCTGGCGAAGCAACTGGGCATTGGACGTGCGCAGGCTCAGGAATATGTTGAGCGTTATTTTCAGCGTTATCCGGGAGTGCGCAGGTACATGGATGACACGCGGATGCTGGCCAGCGAACAGGGTTATGTGGAGACACTGTTTGGAAGACGTTTGTATCTGCCGGATATCAAGGCGAGCAACGGCATGTTACGCAAGGCGGCGGAAAGAACAGCAATTAATGCCCCCATGCAGGGTACTGCTGCAGATATTATTAAACAGGCGATGGTGGATATAGATCACTGGCTTAAAGTAGCGAAACTCGACGCCATGATGATTATGCAGGTGCATGATGAGCTGGTGTTCGAAGTGACAGAAGAGGATCTTGAATTACTGGCTGAGGGAGTCAGGTTTCGTATGGTGTCATCAGCTTCACTGAACGTGCCATTGGTCGTGGATATGGGCTCTGGAAAAGACTGGAATACGGCTCATTAGGATTAAAAGCCGGATATTTCAATGTGTCCCTGCCTGAACAGTAAAAATATTCAAATTTTTTTATACTTTTTTGAACTATTGTAAAAACAGTGGGTCAATTACTATAGCAGGAAGGTTTTTTCCCCGATTTTTCCTTCCTGCTAAAGAAGATATATCTCCTGGTTAATAGGAGCGCGTTGGGCCCTAACTGTTTCTCCTACAGTTAGGGCCCTCTTAATTTGGGGGCTTTAAATTTATGACCTTAAATTCAGGGTCTTGAATTTCAGCTTTCAGCAGTTGTTTCAGGGATTTTTACCACAGGAGGGCATAACCATGTTTGAAGTCGCCCCTTTAAAGCCCCTGCGCCTTCATGATTAAGGGCTGAAAATAGCTGAATTGAAATCATATCACCGTAGCTGGCCAGTTCTCTTCGGGTCTCAAGCAGGACTTTTTGTTTGGCGCCGGACTTCAGTTTGTCACTTTTTGTCAACAGTATATGCACTGACATTGGGGCCTGGGCACACCACTGAATCATCATTCGATCAAAATCCTTCAGGGGATGGCGGCAATCCATCAACAGGACCAGCCCGCGCAATGATTTACGTTCTCTGAGATAAGCCTCCAGTTGTTTTTGCCATTTAGCCTTTACCGCTGGAGGCACCTTGGCATAACCAAAGCCCGGTAGATCGACCAGGAATTTGCCCTGGGCTACCTGAAAGAAATTCAGTAATTGCGTACGTCCTGGCGTTTTACTGGTTCTGGCAAGTTTGGTTTGGTCAGTTAATGTATTGATGGCACTGGATTTACCCGCATTGGAACGACCCACAAAAGCTACCTCATCAGCATTATCTTCCGGACACTGGGATAACGTACTGGCACTCAGCAAAAAACTGGTGCTGGTGAAATCTAGTCTGTTGGCCTGTGGATCCGCATTCATAATATGGCATTCTGTTTGGGGTTAAGTGACGGCTTAAGGTATAATCGCGCGGCCTTTGTCGGCTGTGGATTGTAACAGCACTGATTAACTAATGAGTAGTTATAAGATTTTGACCATATTGGCTGTTCTCGAAGCAGGGCGTACCATAATTAATTCACAGGATAAATTTCCTGGATAATTAGCCTTCAGCTTTGAATTTTTAAAGTTTAAAATTGATCGAAATGCTCCAGGTAGCAGTAAATATAACTGGCAGTATATAAATAGAAGTTATTTAACGTCCCGACTGGAAACTGAGAATGAAGAATACCGCAGTAAACACCACTATTTTTGCAAGTACATTAATTTTAAAAACAGCATCCGCGGCCGTGATTGTTTTGCTTGCCGTGTTTGCCCCTTTGCAGGCCTTTGCCCAGGGTGACGCTGGCGCTGGCGCTGAGAAAATCACTGTATGCCTTGCCTGTCACGGACAAGATGGCAATATGAGCCAGCTTCCGAATGTTCCTAAAATAGGCGGACAAACAGAAAAATACCTTTTAAAACAAATGCATGACATCAAGACTGGCCTCAGGGCTGCGCCATTGATGACAGGTATGCTAAATGCGCTCAATGATCAGGATATGGCAAATGTGGCTGCTTATTACGCGTCCCAGCCCCTGGCACAAGGTGCAGCAGAACCAGAAAAAGTGGCCCTGGGTGAGACATTGTACAAAGCCGGCATTGCTGAAATTGGTGCTGCGGCTTGCTCTGCCTGCCATTCACCAAATGGGGAAGGCCTGTCATCGGCTGGCTACCCTGCACTGAGTGGACAAGATCCAGCTTATACTGAATTGCAGCTCAAGGCTTTCAGGTCCGGTATGCGTAATAATGACGATGCACAAGTAATGCGCAGTATTGCGGCACGTTTGAGTGACGAAGAAATAGCTGCTCTGGCTTCCTATGTCTCTGGATTGCGATAATTCAGCTATAGTTAAGGCGCCATAAAGAATACTGCATAACTTCGAGGCTTGTGAAATTAGGAAAAACAGCGAAACATCCTGCTCTAGCCTGCCTTTTTCTGGACCGCTTATGGCATACTCGAACTGATATATGGCAAAGGGAAGGTATAAGGAACGCAGTAGACAGATAAAAGATAGACAAAAGACAAATAAAAAGACAAATAAAAAGACAAATAAGTAGCTCTTCAATCCATAACAAGAGTACTAATGTCTTACCGTTTCAATAAGTAATATATAGAATACTGATCACGCAAGAATACACCGAGGGAGAGAGACCCAATGAAACTATCCACTAAATTACTGATGAGCTTAGTACTGGCTCTTAATGTAGCCGCTACCGCTGTGGCTCAGCCGGCCCTGTATGTTGAAGGTACTCACTATGAAATCATCGCTGAGCCGGTCAGAACATCAGATCCCAACAAAGTCGAAGTGACTGAAATCTTCTGGTATGGCTGTCCACACTGCTATGCCTTCGAACCACTGATCACCAGTTGGGAAGAAAAACTCCCTTCTGATGTTGATTTCGTTCGTAGCCCCGGTATGTGGAATGGCACCATGGAAATTCATGCTCAGATTTATTACGCAGCAGAAGCACTCGGTGTTGCAGAAACTATACATCCAATAGCGTTTAGTGAGATTCACCAGCGCCGCAACTACCTGCAATCCGAAGAAGCCGTTAAGGAAATGTTCGTCGGCGCAGGTGTTGCTCCTGATGCTTTTGACAAGGCCTGGAAATCCTTTTCTGTTTCCAGCGCTGTCAAACGTGCTGGAACACGCATGAGAGACTACGGTGTTCGTGGTGTTCCAAGCATGGTAGTTAACGGTAAATACCTGGTCACAGTAGGCGGCCCGGTTCCTACACAGACTGAACTTTTAAAGATAGTTGATTTTCTGGTGCAGAAGGAAAAATCCAGCAGCTAACTTCCTCCACTCGGTACAAAGACAAGACGCCCATGCTTCACCAGCCTGGGCGTTTTTTTATGGTAAGGCCGCAAAATACCGAAATTGAGCACATGTTAGAAAATTTTCCAGTAAATTTAGACGCTTAGCGGAAAATATTCAGAAAAAGAATAAACTTTTTAGTAGGCCCTGTTGTCATAGTACAGACCTGCAACCCTGATTTGCCTGAGAGTCAATGCAATTACTAGGGAGAGGCAGGGAAATAACCTATAATTCAAGGTTTTAGATAAATACTTAATATATAACCCCCTGTTTAAAATATGAAGCTGGCTATACCGTTGCTTGAAAAAATCCCGCTACAGGAACTGAGCCTGAAAGTTCAGTCATTCTTGCCGTCCGGGCGCCATACAGAAAGCCTGAAACGAGTAGATGCCAGCCTGCTGCTTTTTGACGATACTCTGATAAACACGGAAAACGGCCGGACAGAAAACGTTACGATCTCAGCAGACGAACCGAAAGAGCAGGCTCTGGCAAGGGCGGCCAGGCGTTTATTGCCCGCCAATCAGAGTAATCGACACATCCTGTTGCTGTTGCCTACAACTGAGTTTGCAGCCACGTCTTACCAGATGCAGGTAATGGGCGAGAAAATGATTCGTTCAGCGCTGGAGTTACAGTCACACAGCCTGATACCTGCTTATGACGAAAAACTACTTCTTGCCGTGAATGCCAAAAATACCGAAGGGGTTGCTTTGTGGTTTAGTGAAAAGCAGGTAAATCGCTTGTTTCGTGCCTTCGAAGAGCAGGGCATGTTTCTCAGCGCCATCATGCCGCGGTCACTGGCATTGCTTGAAAATACTAACGACGATGACAGAAGTATTCTTGTTAATGATGAAGAAGGCAGCAATGTTTCATTATTGCAAATTACCGGCAATACCATCAGACGATTGTTGACAGTTAACAAGGCAGACCTGGACCAGGAAGTATTTGCCAAGCAGTGGGAAATTGAGGTCAGCCAGTTAAAGGCTGATACTTCACAAAATATGAGCTCACTGGAAGACTGGAGTGCCATTTCGCAAACAGTTAATCCTATCGTTGACTATTGTTTTCTCCCCGCCGGCGCCATTGAAGAAGAAAAGAAGATTAGCCTGGCAAGAAAGAGTAAAGCGGCCCTTGCTATAGCGGCAGGTGTTGTATTGATGCTTTTCGCGCCGTTTATTACAAACTGGATGACATTAAGAGACTTACAGGCTGAACTTGCCCGTGTTGAAGAAATGTCTATTGAGCCGAGAAGCCTACAGGCCTCTATCTTTGACATGGATGAGGAATGGGGTGCGCTTGAAGAATATCCGGATCAAAAAGTAGCGCAGGTTTTGATTTCCCTGAATGATGTCGTGCAAAGTTCATTGACATCTTTCTCGATGAATAAAGGAGTGATTGATATTAGCGGATCAACAAATGATCCGGCTTATCTGGTTGAATTGCTGGCGCAAAGGGAAGAGTTTTTCAATGTGGCACAAAGTACTAATACTCGAGGTGGCGGTGCCCAGTTCGGAATTCGTATGAATCTAAGTAGTGCAGATTTTGAAGCTTATGAAGAAAAATATCCGGTAATTTCCCAGGGGCGATAGAAATGTTGATGAAGGCAATATTCCGATAAAGATGAAGAATAACGATAAAAAACTCATTGCTGTTGCAGCAATTTTATTTCTTCTGGTGGTTATTGTAAGGGTCGTTCCATTATTAAAGGAATCCTACAATGAAGACCTCCAGGAAATTGAATTTCTGGAGCAACGTATTGCCCGTATGCGCGCCTTGATGGAAGAGGCGCCTTTTATTAAAGATGACGAAGCAGCAAGGCGAGAAGAAGTTGCTGCTCTGGCAAGCTGGACATTCACTGGCCAGGATCCGAATCTGATTGGTACCAGCGTCCAACGTCAATTACGTCAGGCCGTTGAAGAAGCCGGCGTGTTGCCTCGCTCATATAACACGCCGCGAATCGCCGAGACAGAAGGATGGTTATTGATAACCCAGGAAATGGACTTTGTTATTGAACAAAGCGCTATTCTGCAATTTCTGGACTTACTGGAAAATTCCAGACCCAGATTGCATGTAACAGAATTCAGTATAAACCGTAATCGAAGACAGTATACCGGCTCCATAACAGTTACCGGTTTCAGCAAAAAATCCTTTGGTGGATAGTTAAACGCTTATTGATGGCAAGTTAATGGTTAGGTAGATGGAAAACACACAACTGACATTACCTGTTTTTAGCCAACTTCTGGAACCGGAAGGTATGGCCCCTGCGCAGAATTTTAAAGATTCCTGGGAGCTGGTTTGCAATAAATTGCCGAGTATCGAGAGTCGCGCAAAGGTAAGGTTCGTGATTGGTGAGCAGGTTCTGTTTCGTATTGGCAATACAGATGAAGTCGCCCGCCTTACCAAACATTGGCGTGCGGAACTCTCACCTGAAATTGCTGATGCAGATGATGCGTTTGTTTCCGGGTTCGGGGATGATGATGCATTTTCAGATATGGATTCCGAAGCGCCAATAATTCGCCTGGTAAATCATTTGTTTGCGCGCGCGCTGGATTTAAATGCCAGTGATATACACTTTGAGCCCACTGAACATTATCTGGAAGTGCGTTGTCGGGTCGATGGCATCATGACTCGTATCGAAAAGCTTCCAATAAAAATTCAATCTGCGGTAGCTTCGCGATTGAAGCTTATGGCAAAACTTGATATCGGTGAAAAACGTTTGCCCCAGGATGGAAGAATTGATTATCGAATTGGTGATCGTGACCTGGATATGCGTGTCTCTACCTTGCCAGGTGTACTGGGCGAGTCGGTAGTACTGCGTATCCTTGACCGCAGTGATCTGAATATTGAGCTTTCCGAGCTGGGTATGCCGGAGAAAATCCTGCAGGATTATTCGCGGGTAATTTCCCAGCCCCATGGTTTGATCCTGATTACCGGCCCAACAGGTAGCGGAAAGACCACCACCCTGTATGGCACGCTGGAAAAAATTCACAATGAAAGACAAAAAATAATTACCGTTGAAGACCCGGTGGAATACCAGCTGGATGGCATCACCCAGATACAGGTGAACTCCAAGATTGGACTCGACTTTGCTTCAGGCCTGCGTTCCATTGTGCGCCAGGACCCGGACATTCTGATGATCGGTGAAATTCGTGATCACGAAACTGCCGAAATCGCTATTGAGTCTGCACTTACCGGTCACCTTGTATTTTCTACCCTGCATACCAACGATTCTGCAGGCGCAGTAACCCGAATGCAGGATATGGGGGTCGAAAGCTATCTCATCAGTTCAAGTTTGCTTGGCATACAGGCCCAGCGTCTGGTGCGCAGGATTTGCACCGATTGCGTGGAAGACACCTCGCTGACAGAAGATGAAGCCAATGTACTGGATGTGAAAAAAGAGGATTATCCATCAATAAAACGCGGTAAAGGCTGTGAACGTTGTGGTGATACCGGTTATCGAGGCAGGGTTGGTCTTTATGAGCTTTTGTTGATGACGGATGAAATCAGGCATTTGATCACCAGTGGTGCAGATGCCAATGTGATCAGAAAACAGGGCATCAAGGAAGGCATGAAAACTCTGCGTGAAGATGCTCTTGATAAACTCCGGTCCGGAATGACTACCCCTGAAGAAGTGGTCAGGGTAACCCGCGCCATATGAGTGTTAATTATTACCAGTATCAGGCCTGTGATGCCCAGGGCAATATAACCAGCGGTCAGCTCAGTGCGCAATCGGAGCGTGAAGCCATAGCGATGTTGCAGGCCAGGAAGCTGGTCCCGGTCAAGCTCAACGCGACGTCCAGGCAAAGTTTGCAGCGTTCGGGTGGCAAAAAAATTAGTACGGCTGACCTGGTGGACTTCACCAGCGGCCTAACTACCTTGATAGAAGCGCGGATTCCCATAGACAAGGCACTGCAGCTACTGGAAGGCATCACCGCAAAAGAGCACATGAAACGCCTGGTCGTATCTTTAAGACGGGATGTTAAAGAGGGAAAGAGCCTGGCAGATGCGATGGAATCAAGGCCTGATGTTTTTTCAAAACTCTACATCAATATTATCAGAGCTGGTGAAACGGGCGGTATCCTTGACCAGTTGCTGCCGGATCTGGGCAGTTTTATGGAAACGGCAGAGGAAACCAAAAAGCAGATTATTTCAGCGCTGACTTATCCGATGGTGTTACTTATTACCGGCGTGATTTCAGTAGTTTTATTGCTGGTATATGTTGTGCCCCAGTTTACAGCCATGTTTGAAGATGTGGGCTCTGAAATACCGGCTTCTGCAGAATTCCTGTTAAACCTGAGTTCTGGTTTGCAAAATTTTGGCTGGTTAATCGTGCCATTGGTTTTCGGAATAATTTACTGGTGGCGTTGGCTAGGGGCCGACAAGCAAAGAAAAAGACAAAAAGATGCCTTCATGCTGCGCTTGCCCATTGCCGGCAAGTTGCTACTGAATCGTGATGTGGCAATTTTTGCCAGAACC
>Ga0181601_10003018_pt1 | contig 14307 bp, 12 predicted proteins | sample 041ome_8_FD_133020 | JGI IMG/M metagenome (GOLD analysis project Ga0181601, IMG submission 133020) | Coastal salt marsh microbial communities from the Groves Creek Marsh, Skidaway Island, Georgia - 041407BS metaG (megahit assembly) | ecosystem: Environmental > Aquatic > Marine > Intertidal zone...
CCAAAATTCAGGTTATCGGTTGTGGCCAAGGGCCGTGCGCCCACGGCCACGAGGTTGCGATAGGCCTCGGCCACGGCTTGCTTGCCGCCCTCGATGGGGTTGGCGCGCACATAGCGGGGCGTGACATCCGAGGTGAAGGCCAGTGCCTTGTCTGTGCCGTGCACGCGCACAATGCCCGCGCCCAAGCCGGGGGTGCGCAGGCTGTCGGCCATCACCATCGAGTCGTATTGTTCGTAAACCCATTGCTTGGCCGCATAGTTGGGCGTGGCCAGCAGCGCCTTTAGCCCATCGATCGGGTCGATTGCGGGCACATCTTGCAGCGGCTCTGCGGCAGGGGTGGGCACCCAAGGCCGGTCGTATTCGGGGGCTGACGAGGACAGTTTCGAGAGCGGCAAATCCGCCATCACCTGATTTTTGTGCAAAATCAGAAAGCGGTCTTCGGGGATCGTTTCGCCCACGATGGCAAAATCCAGATCCCATTTTTCAAAAACGGCGCGTGCTTGGGCCTCTTTTTCGGGGCGCAGCACCATCAACATGCGCTCTTGGCTTTCCGAAAGCATCATCTCATAGGCCGTCATATTGGCCTCGCGCTGGGGCACATCGTCAAGCTGCAGCTTGATGCCAAGCCCGCCTTTATCGCCCATTTCTACGGCCGAACATGTCAGGCCTGCGGCGCCCATATCTTGAATGGAAATCACCGCACCTGTTTGCATCAGCTCGAGGCAGGCTTCCATCAGGCGCTTTTCGGTGAAAGGGTCACCAACCTGAACGGTGGGGCGCTTTTCTTCGATCGTGTCATCGAATTCGGCACTGGCCATCGTGGCGCCGCCAACACCATCGCGCCCGGTTTTGGCGCCCAGATAAACAACAGGCATTCCCACGCCCGAGGCCGCGGAATAGAAGATTTTATCGGCATCGGCCAAGCCCGCCGCAAAGGCATTGACCAGACAGTTGCCGTTATAGGCGGGGTGGAAACGCACCTCGCCGCCCACGGTGGGCACGCCAAAGCAATTGCCATAGCCGCCGATACCCTCGACCACACCATGCACAAGCTGGCGGGTTTTCGGGTGATCGACCTGCCCAAAGGATAGCGAATTCATCGCCGCAATCGGGCGCGCACCCATGGTGAATACATCGCGCAAAATACCGCCCACACCCGTGGCCGCGCCCTGATAGGGTTCGATATAGCTGGGGTGGTTGTGGCTTTCCATTTTGAACACCACGGCCTGACCATCGCCAATATCCACAACACCGGCATTTTCACCAGGGCCGCAGATGACCTGTGGGCCGCTGGTGGGCAGGGTGCGCAGCCATTTTTTCGACGATTTGTAAGAACAATGCTCGTTCCACATGGCCGAGAAAATACCAAGCTCGGTGAAACTGGGCGCGCGACCGATGATCTCTAGAATGCGCTCGTATTCGTCGGGCTTTAAGCCATGAGCGGCAATCAGGTCGGGCGTGATGGCGGGTTCTTGCATGTGGTTCCCCATAGGCTGCGCGGTTGCGCGGGTCATAGCGGAAGGGCGCGGATTGGGAAAGAGGCAAGACAAAAAAGACCGTTGCGCCACCGCCCCGCGCTTTGCCCGGGTCAAGGCCAAAAAAAAGGCCGAGCGCTAAGCTCGGCCGAAGTCCAACAGGGAGGTATGAAGATGATGAGAAACTAGTCGTCACCACCGTCAGGTGCTCAATTAGGTATCTGTTCCTGTCCAATCAAGAAAAAACATGCCGCAGGTGCAGCATGCCCGGTATGCAGCGAATGCATGGCTTGCTTAATTTATTGGCTAACTGCCTGATCTTTCACCCGTTTGCGATAGGCAATAATCTCGTCTTGCACGAATTCCCGAAAGGCTGAAACACGTTTTGAGTGTCGCAGTTCTTCGGGATAGGCCAAAAACACCGGCACATCGGTTGATTCGACTTCGGGCAATACCTCGACCAGATCGGGAAAATCTTGGGTCAGATAGTCGGGCAAAACGCCAATTCCCAAATCGTGCAACACCGCCTGCAAAACCCCAAAGTAGTTGTTCACCGTCAGGGTAGAGCGGGGCTGATGGGCCATCAGGGTTTGCACCAGCTGCGCGCCCGCGCCAACCTGCGCCGAGGTGGGGTTTTGGCAAATCAGGCGGTGGTGGCGCAGGTCATCGGGCACCGTGGGCATGCCGCTGCGTTCGATATAGGCATGCGAGGCATAAAGGCGCATTTTCACCGCCATCAGGCGCTTGCGGATCAAGTCGGCTTGGCTGGGTTCCTTCATGCGAATGGCCACATCTGCCTCGCGCATGGGCAAATCCAGCACCCGCTCTTCCAGCATCAATTCGATCTTTAGATCTGGGTATTTCTCGTATAGCGCGGGCAGGCGCGGGGCCAACCACAAGCTGCCAAAGCCCGTGGTGGTGGTGACGCGCAATTCGCCAAAAACCTCGTCTTCGCTGTCGCGAATGCGGGCCGATGCCGCCTCTAGCCGTTTGGCCATGGCGGATGTGGCGTCAAACAGCAACTCGCCCTGTTCGGTCAAAATCAGGCCACGGGCGTGGCGGTGAAACAAGGTGGTGTTCAGGCTTTCTTCCAGCGCGCGCACCTGCCTGCTGACGGCCGATTGGCTAAGATGCAGGGCATCGCCCGCGTGGGTCAGGCTGCCTGCATCGGCAACAGCGTGAAAAATTCGCAGTTTATCCCAATCCATGGTCGCCACATTCCTTGTTCGCATTAGCACTATAGAGAAAAATATAAAATAATCACAGAATGTTCCGCGATGACGTAACGGCCAGCACTGCCTTATCGCCATTAAGGGCATAATTTTTTGTGCTCAAGGGCCGAGGCGCAGTATTTTTAGGCGCGCGGTGATCTGGCGGGCGCGATCTGTGTCATAGAGATGTCGCAAAACTGTTGCACATTCAGACCCCAACAGGTGGCGTGTTTTCCTGCGCCACGCCGGTTTTGGATTGTGCCCCATGCGTCTGCCCCCGAAAATTGCCCGCGATATTAGCTATGCGCATTCTGCCAGCTCGAAAGGTGGGCGCGCCCTGATACGGGTGTTGGAAAATGTCACAGGCCGTTACAGCCTGATCCGCCGCGCGCAGGGCTACGAGCAAGACGTGGCGCAGGGCCGCGATTTTTGGCAAGTGATGGTCGAACGCTATGGCCTGACGCTGGATGTGATGGGGGGCAGCCTGTCGCATATTCCTGCCAACGGCCCTTTGATCCTGATTGCAAACCATCCCTACGGTATTTTGGATGGGCTGATGATGGGCCATATGCTGGCCACCGTGCGCGGCGATTTTCGGATCATGGCGCATCATGCTTTTCGCAAGGCTGAAGATATCAACCGGGTGATTTTGCCCATTTCCTTTGATGCCACCAAAGAGGCGGTGCAGCTTAACCTAGACACCCGCAAAGAGGCGCTGCGCTATCTTGGGGCGGGGGGGGCGATTGGTATTTTCCCCGGCGGCACCGTATCAACCGCGGCGCGCCCATTCGCGCAGCCGATGGATCCGGGCTGGCGCGCCTTTACCGCGCGGATGGTGGCAAAATCACGGGCCACCGTGGTGCCGGTGTATTTCGATGGCCATACCAGCCGCTTGTTCCAATTGGCCAGCCATCTGCATACCACATTGCGCATGGGGCTGTTGATCAAAGAGTTTCGCGCCCGTGTCGATACCCCGGTGCGGGTGGTGATCGGCAAACCCATCGCGCAGGCGGAAATCGACGCGCGCGCGCATGATTCAAAAGCGATGATGGATTTTCTGCGCAAAGCCACCTATGACTTGTCGCCAAAGCCGCTAGATACGCAAAGCTACGGCTTCGAATTCGAGGAAAAATACCGCGCCTAAGCGGGTGATTTGGCGGAAAATATGGCTGTTGGCATTTTCGACTCGGGCCTGGGCGGCCTGACGGTGCTAGAGGCAGCGCGCAAGCGTTTGCCAGAGGTTCCTTTTGTTTACTTTGGCGATAACCTGCACGCCCCCTATGGGGTGCGCGATAGCGACGATATTTTCGGCCTAACCTGCAGCGCGGTTAGCCGGATGTGGGATGAAGGTTGCGATCTGGTGATTTTGGCCTGCAATACCGCCAGCGCGGCGGCGTTGCGGCGGATGCAAGAAAGCTGGGTGCCCCGCGACAAGCGCGTGCTGGGGGTGTTTGTGCCGTTGATCGAGGCGCTGACAGAACGGCAATGGGGCGATAACAGCCCGCCCCGCGAAGTGGCGGTGAAGAACGTGGCGCTGTTTGCCACGCCCGCCACCGTGGCCAGCCGTGCCTTTCAGCGCGAACTGGCGTTTCGCGCCATTGGCGTCGATGTCGAGGCCCAGGCCTGCGGTGGGGTGGTCGATGCCATCGAAGAGGGCGATCTGATTTTGGCCGAAGCCTTGGTGCGCAGCCATGTTGATGCGCTCAAACGCAAAATGCCCACGCCGCAAGCCGCGATTTTGGGCTGCACGCATTACCCGCTGATGGAAACCGTGTTTCAAGATGCGTTGGGCGCCGATGTGATGGTGTTCAGCCAGGCCAATTTGGTGGCCGAAAGCTTGGCCGACTATCTGCAGCGCCATCCCAGCATGCGCGGCACGGGCCAAGAGGAAAAATACCTCACAACCGGCGATCCGCGCCGCGTATCTGACCGCGCCACACAGTTTTTGCGCCGCGAGGTGCGCTTTACCCAAGCCTAAGCTGGTGGTCTTGAAAGGCCAATTGCCGCATTTGGCGGCGGCAGGGCTTGCGCTGGGGCCCAATGCTGCCGATATGTTGGGCCAAGGTCCGCAAAGGGCCATGGGTAGGTGCACAGCCAAGTGAGGATGCGATGAAATCGCTGAAAAAGACACGCCGCATACAAATCATCGCGCTGACATTCGTTGCGTTGATCATTTCAACCGGGTTGATTGGCTATGCCATGCGTGACGGCATCAATTTTTTCCGCGCCCCAAGCCAAGTGATGGCAGCCCCCCCCAGCCCAACCGAGGTGTTCCGCATTGGCGGGCTGGTCGAAGAGGGCAGCATCGTGCGCGGGCAAGGCGAAACTGTGCAGTTCAACGTCACCGATGGTGGGGCCACTGTGCCGGTTGTGTTTACGGGTATCTTACCCGATTTGTTTGCCGAAAATCAGGGTATGGTGGGCACTGGAAAATACATCAACGGTGTCTTTGAAGCCTCTGAAATATTGGCAAAACATGATGAAACATACATGCCAAAAGAAGTGGTGGACGCGCTGAAGGCGCAAGGCGTTTATAAAGAACCGAACGATAGCTAAACACGGCTTTAACCCGCGCTGCGCACCGTTTGCTCACCAAAAGCAAAGGGGCAATGATGCAGCAGATTGCGGAAATGGCGCGCCAGATCATTGCGCGCGAAGGCGGGTTCGTCGACGACCCAGACGACCCGGGCGGTGCCACGAAATACGGCATAACCTTGGCCACTTGGCGCCGGTTTGGGCAGGATCTGACAGGCGATGGCCAGATCACCCGCGCCGATATTGCAGCGCTTAGCGCTGATGCGGCGCAGGCGGTTTTGGTGGCGCAGTATTTCCATGCGCCAAATATTGGCCTGCTGCCCCCGGGCCTGCAGCCCCCGGTTTTTGATATGTATGTCAATCCAGGGGCCAATGCCGTGCGCATTTTGCAGCGTCTTTTGGTGGAAATGGGGCAGGGCTTGCAGGTGGATGGGGTGATCGGCCCCAAAACCGCGGCGGCGGCCGTGGCGATGGCGCAGCACTGCGCGCTGTTGGCCGATGCCTATGGCGCAGCGCGGCGCAATTATTATTTTCGGCTGGCCGATCTGCGCCCCGCTAGCCGAAAATTCGTGCGCAACAAACAAGGCGGCAAGGGCGGGTGGATTCACCGCGCCGAGGCGTTTATGCAGCCCCGGTTTCACCTGTCGCAGGCACAGTTCAACGCAAGGGTGGCGGCATGGCATTGATCACATCGGTTTTGGATATGGTGTTTGGGGGGGGGCGCAACCTGCTGCGCGACACCGCCGATTTGCTGCGCCCCAACCCCGAGGGCGCAGATGCCCGCGCCTCGGCGCTGCAAGGCGCGGCCTTGGCGCAATTTGCCGCCGAATTTGGCCAGCCCCAACGCAGCGCCTTTGATCGGGCCATGGATGGTTTGAACCGCCTTCCCCGACCGTTGTTCGCGCTTGGCACTGCGGCATTGTTCGTGGCCGCCATGGTGGCGCCTGCGTGGTTTGCGCAGCGTATGGCGGGGCTGGCCACTGTGCCCGAACCGCTGTGGTGGTTGTTGGGGGTGATCGTCAGCTTTTATTTTGGGGCGCGCCATCAGCAAAAAGGGCACGAGTTTCGCGCAGCCCTTGCCCGGCAGGCTGGGGCCGCACACCATGGTTTGGGTGGCGCACCTGCCGTGCCTGTGGCCTTGGCCGATACGGGCACCGATGCCCAGCTGGCGTTGCAGGCGCTAGAGCCTGCCGATAACCCCGTCTTGCAGCAGTGGCAAAACACAGGGGCCGGGCGCCGCTGATTGCGACAAGTTGAACAGGGGGGTAGGAATCGCATTTGCCTGCCTGTTCATAACATCTATACTTGGGGCATGATTACAGAACTCGGTCACTTTGCCCTCGTCCTCGCCTTCGTCGTTGCCATTGTGCAGACGGTTGTTCCCCTTATTGGCGCGCATCGGCGTTTGCCTGGCTGGATGGCTGTTGCCGAACCGGCGGCCAACGCGCATTTCTTGCTGATTGCGTTTTCCTTTGCTGCGCTTACCTATGCCTTCGTGACATCAGATTTCAGCCTAAAGCTGGTGGTGCTGAACAGCCATTCGGCCAAACCGATGATCTACAAAATCTCGGGTGTTTGGGGCAACCACGAGGGCTCGATGCTGCTGTGGGTGCTGATTTTGGCGCTGTTTGGCGCAACCGCCGCGTGGTTTGGCAACAACTTGCCGCCCACCTTGAAAGCCCGGGTGCTGGGGGTGCAAGGTTCGATCTCGGTGGCGTTTTTGGCCTTTATTTTGTTCACATCGAACCCGTTTTTGCGCCTTGCGGTGCCGCCGTTTGATGGCCAAGATCTGAACCCGCTGCTGCAAGACCCCGGTTTGGCCTTTCACCCGCCCTTTTTGTATTTGGGCTATGTGGGGCTGTCGATGGCGTTTTCTTTTGCCGTGGCCGCCCTGATCGAGGGGCGCGTTGATGCGGCATGGGCGCGCTGGGTGCGCCCATGGACGCTGGCGGCGTGGGTGTTTTTGACCATCGGCATCGCGCTTGGCAGCTGGTGGGCCTATTACGAACTGGGCTGGGGCGGCTTTTGGTTCTGGGATCCGGTGGAAAACGCCAGCTTCATGCCTTGGCTATTGGCCGCAGCGCTGCTGCATTCGGCCATCGTGGTGGAAAAGCGTGAAGCGCTGAAAAGCTGGACGATTTTGTTGGCGATCATGGCCTTTGGCTTTTCGTTGATTGGCACATTCATCGTGCGATCTGGGGTGATCACATCGGTGCATGCCTTCGCCAACGACCCCGAGCGTGGCGTATTCATCTTGATGATTTTGGCAGTCTTCATGGGCGGCGCGCTGACGCTTTATGCCGCGCGCGTCCAAGCGATGGAGGCAAAGGGCGTCTTCAGCATGGTCAGCCGCGAAAGCGGGCTGGTGATGAACAACATCTTATTGGCGGTCAGTGCCTTTGTGGTGTTCATCGGCACCATCTGGCCCTTGGTGGCCGAAATGCTGTGGGATCGCAAATTATCGGTGGGCGAGCCGTTTTTTAACGCCGCTTTCACACCGTTTTTCGTGATCTTGGGGGCGATTTTGCCCTTGGGGGCCATGTTGCCGTGGAAACGCGCCACCTTGGGCCGTGCGGCGCGCCCTTTGTGGGCGGCCTTCGCCCTGTCGCTGTCGCTGGCAGCCTTGGCTTTCGCGGTGCAAACCGGGCGGGGCGCCTTGGGGCCTGTGGGGCTGTTTTTGGGCGCGTGGCTGATTTCTGGCGCTGCGGTTGATTTGTTCAATCGCACGGGGCGGGGCAGCTTTGGGTCGCGGCTGGCGCGCATGACACGCCTGCCGGGCGCCGATTGGGGCAAGGCGATTGCCCATTCGGGCTTGGGCGTGACGATGATTGGGATTGCGGGCCTGATGGCATGGCAAGCCGAAGATATCCGCGTGGTGCAGGTTAAGGGCAGCTATGACATTGCCGGCTATACCCTGACCTTGGACAAGGTCGAGCGCGTGCAAGGCCCAAATTATATCTCCACGATGGGCCATGTCACCGTGACCAAGGATGGCGCGCAGGTGGCGGTTTTGACGCCCGAAAAGCGGGTGTATCCGGTGGCGGGTATGCCCACCACCGAGGCAGCCATTGATTACGGGTTTTTGCGTGACGTCTACGTTGTTATCGGTGATCCGCAAGACAATGGCGGCTGGGCCATGCGCACCTATTACAAACCACTGGCAAACTGGATCTGGGGTGGCTCTATCCTGATGGCATTGGGGGGCATGTTCAGCCTGTTTGATCGCCGCTACCGGGTGGCGGCGGGGGCCCGGCGCCGTGCGCCAGCCGCGGGGGTGCCTGCTGAATGAAACGGGTGTTGCTGGTGCTGATGCTGCTTGGCGCGCCGCTATGGGCGGTTCAACCCGACGAGATATTGGCAGACCCGGGGCTGGAAGAACGCGCGCGCGGCCTGTCCAAGGGGCTGCGCTGCTTGGTGTGCCGCAACGAAAACATCGATGATTCCAACGCCGAGCTGGCCCGCGATCTACGCCTTTTGGTGCGCGAGCGTTTGGTGGCTGGCGATAGCGACCAGCAGGTGATCGACTATGTTGTGGCGCGCTACGGCGAATATGTGCTGCTGGCCCCACCCAAAACCGGCATCAATTGGCTGTTGTGGTGGGCGGGCCCGCTGATGTTGCTGGGGGGCGGCGTGATTGGGTTTAGCTACTTGCGCCGGCGCCAAGCCGCACCCGAGGGGGCAGGCGCGGCGGCGCTGAACCCTGAAGAAGCGGCGCGCTTACGTGACATTATGGAAAAGTGACGCGTAGTTCCTCTTTTCCTTCATCATGGCTTGGGTATGCTGCGCCAGACACAAGGGGAGGGCCAAGCGTGGACTATCAGACCATCACATTCGAAGTTGCCAACGACATCGCCGTTATCGCGCTAAACCGCGAAAGCAAGATGAACGCGCTGAATGCGCAGATGCGCGCTGAAATTGCCGATGCCGCGCGCGAGGCCCCCAAACATGCCCGCGTGCTGGTGATCACGGGCAAAGGCCGGGCATTTTGTTCTGGCCAAGATCTCAGCGATCGGGCCAACGCCGCTGAAATCGATATGGAGCGCACCTTGCGCGACGAATACGGCCCAATGTTGGGCGCCATCTACGATAGCCCAATTCCCACCATCAGCGCGGTGAATGGGGCCGCAGCCGGGGCAGGGGCAAACCTTGCGCTGGCGGCAGATGTGGTGATCGCCACCGAAAGCGCCTATTTTCTGCAGGCATTTGCCCGCATAGGCCTGATCCCCGATGCTGGCGGCACCTATTGGATGACGCGCGGCATGGGCGCGGCCAAGGCGATGGGCGCGGCGCTGTTTGCCGATAAAATCAGTGCCCGCCAAGCCGATGATTGGGGGTTGATCTGGGAAGCTGTGGCAGATGATGCCTTCGAGGCAACATGGCGTGCGCGCGCGGCGCATTTGGCCAATGGCCCAACCTTGGCCTATGCCAAAATCAAAGAGTCGATCCGCGGCGCATGGGACAACAGCCTAGAAGATCAGCTGTCGCTCGAGGGGCGGCTGCAGGGCACCTGCGGCAAAAGCCGCGATTTCAAAGAAGGCGTTACCGCCTTTTTGGAAAAGCGCCCAGCCAAATTCGAAGGCCGCTAAGCCTGACGAGCCGATAAAAAAAGGCGCCTTTCGGCGCCTTTTTTGTTGGTTGAAAACCCCGCTTAGCGGTTTTCGACATTCACATAATCGCGCTGATTGGCGCCCAGATACAGCTGGCGTGGGCGGCCAATTTTCATCTGCGGATCGCTGATCATCTCTTTCCACTGGCTGACCCACCCCACTGTGCGCGACAGCGCGAAAATTGGGGTAAACATCGAGGTCGGGAAGCCCATCGCCTCGAGGATAATGCCAGAATAGAAGTCGACATTGGGGAACAGTTTTTTATCGGCGAAATATTCGTCCTGCAGCGCGATACGCTCTAGCTCTTTGGCCACCTGCAGCAGCGGGTTATCTTCGATGCCCAACAGGTCAAGCACCTCGTCGGCCGATTGCTTCATCACCGTGGCGCGCGGGTCAAAGTTTTTATACACGCGGTGGCCAAAGCCCATCAGGCGGAACGGGTCGTTTTTGTCTTTGGCGCGCGCAATGAATTCGGGAATGCGATCGACGCTGCCGATTTCTTTGAGCATCTCAAGACAGGCTTGGTTGGCGCCGCCATGGGCCGGGCCCCAAAGACAGGCAATGCCGGCCGCGATACAGGCAAACGGGTTGGCCCCCGAAGACGAGGCCAAGCGCACAGTCGAGGTGGAGGCGTTTTGCTCGTGATCGGCATGCAGGGTGAAAATACGGTCCATCGCGCGGCTAAGGATCGGGTTCACCTCGTATTTTTCGGCCGGAACCGAGAAACACATATGCAGGAAATTGGCCGCGTAATCCAAATCATTGCGCGGGTATACGAAGGGTTGGCCGACCGAATATTTATAGGCCATGGCCGCAATCGTGGGCATTTTCGCGATCAAGCGGATCGAGGCCACCTCGCGCTGCCACGGGTCGCTGATATCCAGCGAATCGTGGTAAAAGGCCGACATCGCGCCCACAACGCCCACCATCGTGGCCATCGGGTGGGCATCGCGGCGGAACCCACGGAAGAAGTTGTGCATCTGCTCGTGGATCATGGTGTGGCGGGTGATGCGCGTTTCGAAATCTTCCAGCTGCGCGGCGGTGGGCAATTCCCCGTAAAGCAGCAGGTAGCATACCTCTAGGTAATGCGATTTGCTGGCCAGCTGGTCGATCGGATACCCGCGATGCAGCAAAATGCCTTCGTCGCCATCAATATAGGTGATGGTCGAATCGCAGCTTGCGGTCGAGGTATAGCCGGGATCGTAGGTGAAAACGCCCGCTTGGGCATACAGCTTGCGGATATCCAGCACGTCGGGCCCAACCGAGGGGCTGAGAACGGGCAATTCAACGGTTTGCCCGCCAATCGACAGCGTTGCGCTTTTGGTAGTGTCAGTCATCGGCTTAATCCCTTCATCACTGGCCTCATACGCGGATCGTATGGGCGTTCCTTTTTAAACGGCGGTCTGGCGGCAGGGCCATCATTCCGCGGCATCGGTCAGCCGGGCAAGGGTTTCTTCTTGCCCAAGGACCAGCATCATGTCGAAGACGCTTGGGGTGGCGCTGCGCCCGGCCAGCGCTGCCCGCAGTGGGCCGGCAAGCTTGCCAAACTTAACGCCTTGTGCCTCGGCAAAGGCAGACGCCACCTCTTCGATCTTATCCCGCGACCAGCTAGCATTTTGCAGGTGCGGCGTCAATTCTTTCAGTATACCACGGGATACAGAATCTAGCGCCTGACGCGCTTTCTCATCGGGTTCGATGGGGCGATTTGCCAGAATAAATTCTGCCTTTTCAATCAGTTCAGGAAATGATTTGGCCCGCTCTTTCAGGCAGTACATGCCTTTTTCCATCAGCGCGCTCTTTTGCGCATCCAGCAGGTTTTGGCCCGTGACTGCCAAGAAGGCCTGCAATTCATGCAGCAGTGCGGCATCCTCGCTGGCGGCGATATGTTGCCCGCACAGGTTTTCGAGCTTTTTAAAATCAAACCGCGCGGCTGATTTGCCGATGCCGCCCAGATCGAACCAGTCTTGCGCCTGTGCATCGGTGAAAAATTCGTCATCCCCATGGCTCCAGCCAAGGCGGGCCAGATAGTTGCGCATGCCTGCCGCCGGGTAGCCCAGCTTTTGGTATTCATCCACGCCCAAGGCGCCGTGGCGTTTCGACAATTTTTTGCCATCTGGCCCATGAATAAGCGGGATATGCGCCCATACAGGCACCTGCCAGCCCATCGCTTCGTATATCATCATCTGGCGGGCGGCGTTGTTGAGGTGGTCATCGCCGCGAATAACATGGGTGACACCCATGTCGTGGTCATCCACCACAACGGCCAGCATGTAAACTGGTGTGCCATCAGAGCGCAGCAAAACCATATCGTCCAGCTGGTCATTTCGGATGGTGACATCGCCTTGCACTTGGTCCTTGATCACGCTGACACCGTCGCGCGGGGCTTTGATGCGCACCACATAGGGGGCATCAGGGTGGCTGGCAGGGTCGGCATCGCGCCACGGGCTTTGAAACAGGGTCGAGCGTTTCTCGGCCTGTGCCGCTTCGCGAAAGGCTTGAATTTCGTCTTGCGTGGCAAAGCATTTATAGGCCTTGCCCGCCGCCAGCAGGCTGTGGGCCACCTCGGCGTGGCGCGCGGCGCGCGCGAATTGGCTGACAATCTCGCCGTCATGGTCCAGCCCAAGCCAGTCCAAGCCCTTTACAATCGCTTCTGTCGCCTCGGGCGTTGAGCGGGCGCGATCGGTGTCTTCGATGCGCAAAAGAAATTTGCCACCGCGCCCCCGTGCATAAAGCCAATTAAACAGCGCCGTCCGGGCGCCGCCGATATGCAAATAGCCGGTGGGCGAGGGGGCAAAGCGGGTAACGACAGGGCCTGACATGCGGTTTAGTTAACCTTTCGGTAAGAATTCAGTTGCTAGCTTTTCCGCCTGTCTACCGGGGCGCCAAGCAGGGGGCAAGCGTGCGTGTTTTCCAAACCTTTGAAACCGCCTTTGCACTGCAGCGGGGGGCGTTGTTTCCTTGGGCACCGGTGATGCTAGCCTGCGGGATAGGGCTGTATTTTTCCTTAACATTCGAGCTGACACATCCCACTTATACGGCGCTTTTTGTCATTTTTATAATGGCCAGCGGGGTGGCGCTGCGCGGCGGGCTTTTGGTGCAGGTTTGCGCGGGGGCCGTGGCGTTGATTGTGCTGGGGGTGCTTTTGGCGGGCCTGCGTGCGCATGCGGTGGCGGGGCCGGTGCTGGGCTTTCGCTATTATGGGCCGGTCGAGGGGCGGATTATCGCGATGGATCGCTCTGGTAGTGATGCTTTGCGGCTGCTTTTGGATCAGGTGGTGCTGGCCGATACCGCCCCCCAAAAGGTGCCCCGGCGCGTGCGGGTGTCGCTGCATGGGCCGCAGGGCTTTGTGGCCTTGGCGCCGGGGCAACGGGTGATGATGAACGCCCATCTCGCGGCGCCGGCGGGCCCGGTCGAGCCGGGGGGATTTGATTTTCGGCGCCATGCGTGGTTTTTGGGCATCGGGGCGGTGGGCTATACCCGCACACCGGTGGTGCTGGCTGTGGCGGGCCGCGAAGGTGTGTGGCTGGGCCAGCTGCGCCACCGCCTGTCGCAGCGGGTGCAGGCGCGCATTCCGGGCGATGCCGGCGGGTTTGCCGCCGCAATTCTAACAGGCGACCGTTCGGCCGTGGCGCAACCGCGGCTCGAGGCGTTGCGCGATAGCAATTTGGCGCATTTGCTGGCCATTTCTGGGCTGCATATGGGGTTGTTGGCGGGGTTTGTTTTTGCCACTATTCGCGGTGGGCTGGCCTTGTGCCCGCCAGTGGCATTGCGAATACCGGCACGCAAAATCGCGGCGGTGTTTGCCATGGCGGCTGGGGCGTTTTATCTGGCGCTATCGGGGGGAAACGTGGCAACCGAACGCGCCTTTAGCATGGTTGCTGTGATGTTATGCGCGGTTTTGCTGGACCGCCGGGCGCTGTCTTTGCGCTCGGTCGCGGTGGCTGCGCTGGTGGTGCTGGCCTTGCGCCCCGAGGCGCTGGCAGGCCCGGGGTTTCAGATGAGCTTTGCCGCCACCACCGCCCTTGTGGTGGTGTTTGGATGGCTGTCCCAGCACCGGCCAAATAGCGGCTGGATGGCACAGAAATGGCTGCGCTTGGCGCTTGGCGTGCTGGTGTCCTCGGGTATTGCGGGGCTGGCCACGGCGCCTTTGGGGGCTGCGCATTTCAACCAGATTGCCCATTACGGCTTGCTGGCCAATTTGGCGGCAGTGCCGCTGATGGGGGCGCTGATTATGCCCGCGGCGGTGATTGGCATTTGTCTGATGCCCTTGGGGCTGGATGGGGGTGCCGCTGTGGGTGATGGGCCAAGGTTTGGCATGGGTGCTGTTTGTGGCTGATACCGTGGCGGCCTGGCCCGGCGCCACAAGCGGCGTGCCCACACCGCCGGCGGCGGTTTTGCCGATGATGGCGCTGGGGGCGCTGTGGGCGGTGTTGTGGCGGGGGCGTTGGGCGTTATTGGGGCGCGCGCCGATGGTGATGG
>Ga0181601_10003019_pt1 | contig 14303 bp, 5 predicted proteins | sample 041ome_8_FD_133020 | JGI IMG/M metagenome (GOLD analysis project Ga0181601, IMG submission 133020) | Coastal salt marsh microbial communities from the Groves Creek Marsh, Skidaway Island, Georgia - 041407BS metaG (megahit assembly) | ecosystem: Environmental > Aquatic > Marine > Intertidal zone...
CTCCCGGCGCGGTGGCGTACCTCGTCCTGCGCGGCGCGGCGGGGGAGGGCGCCGCGGCGGAGGGAATCGCGCTGGACGAGCTGGTGGCGGTTCGGCGGAGCGACGCGTCGGCGGCGGTTGCGGCGGCGGCGGAAAAGAAGAGCTTTTCTAAAAGCGCGCGGGGCTCGAAAGCCACCGGCGCCACCGGCGCGACGTCCTCGCACCCCACCTCGACGGTCGGCAGCGACGGCGCTCACGGCGGTGACCCCACCGTGAGCGGGGGCTTCGCCGCGCGCGACGCGCTTGGAGGAGGCTTCGAGGCTCGTTCGAACGAGCCTACGTCGGAGGATGACCAGCCGCTATCGGCGCTGGTCCGCGTTTCCGGAAAAAAAACGTCTCCTCCGCGCGCGCGACAAGGGACGCTCGAAGGGACGCTCGGAGGGTCTGGAAGGAAACGCGCGCGGATCACGTCCGTATCTGGCGATGATCCGATCAACCCGATCGACCGATCCGATCAACCGGCCAGCGGAACCCCACCGAAAGCGCTCACGAAACGCCGCGTCTTGGAACGCATGCTGAGAGAAGCGTACGAAGCGGCGACGACGCGCGGGGCGGTTCCGTTCCAGAGCTGGCGCCGGGGACTCTCCAAAGCCGAGGCTGAGAGGCTGGAGGCGCTCGCCGAGGCGGAGGTGGCAAACGAGGAGGCGTTCCCGAAACAATAAGAGGCGAAGAACAGAGCGTGCGCGTGCGCTCCCAGACGCGACGCGACGCCGCGCCGCGCGACGCCCGCGGCGTCGCGCGGTACTTGTACAAGAGCATTTTTTATGGGCACGTGTTGTAATTTTTAGGAAAGTATTGGAGATTTTTCACCCTGGGTGTGCGGATCGTCATCTGCTCGTCGCGTCACTTCCGCGCGCGCGGAGACGTCCTCCTCATCGATCGCACCGCGTTCGCGAGCCCCTCCATCCGCTTCTTTTTACCAGCTCGCGATGCGCGACGTGGACGTCGCGCGCCTGCTGCGGGACGACGGCGACGGCGAGGCCGGCGCGCGTTCGCCTCGGAAAACGCCAGAAAACGTCACCTCCGAGAGGATGGACGAAGATGCGCCCGCCTGGGAAGACGCGCGCGCGGCCAAGGCGAAGGGAGACGCGCACGTCAAGGTGCGCGCTGAGCCACGTCTCGAGAGATATCGCGCGCGCGTCCGCCTTCGCGCGACGCGAACCGGTCCCCGTCCCCCGCGCGACCGCCCCGCCTCGACCGCACCGCTCGTCTCTCGCGACGGTCCGTCTCCCACCTTTTGTCTTTTGTTTTTTTTTATAAAAAAAAAGGAGCGCCGACGACTGACGCCGCGCTCCGTCTCGACGTCTCTCTCGACGTCCCGTCCGCTGACCCGCAGGCGGGTCGCTTCGCGGACGCGAACGCCTCGTACACCCGAGCGCTCCTGCTGATGGAGCGCGAGACACGCGAGACACACACAGACGACGTGACTCACGAAACGACGCGACGTTCGTATACGAACGACGAAGCCTCTGCGTTTCTGGAAGCCTCGACGCTTTCCAACCGCGCCATGACGGCGCGCCGACTGTTTCGATTCGCCGACGCGCTGGACGACGCGACAAACGCGCGTTCGCGATGCGAGACCTACTACGACGCCTTCTCCGACGAGGGACCCTCAGGACCCGGAGGAGTGCGGTTCGAGCTCTTATCGATAAAAATCGCGTGCGCACAAGCGGACGCGCTCGTGAACCTGCCCGGGCGCGCGTGGGAAGCCTGCTGCGTTTTGCGAGAAACGCTGCGGCGTCTCGCGCGCGCCGGCGCCGAACGAACGACGGCGGAGGCGGAGGCGGAGGCGGAGGCGACACACGCTCGTCGGAGCGCGTTGGCGCTTTTCGCGCGCGAGGCGCGCGCGCGTCTGCGCGCCGCGCTCGAGCGGGTCCCGATGGGCGTTTTGTGCGACCACTGGGCTTTCGCGATCGAGTCCGCGGCCGATAGTTCGCGCGGGGGTCCGTCGCCTCTGTCCGCGAGACAGACGGGACGCCTGATGCGCCCCGCGGCGGTCGGGAGGGAGAGACGCGCGACGACGGCGGAGTCGTCGCGGCGGCTGCGGGACGCGCTCGCCGGCGACGAGCCGCGGTGGCGCGCGTTCACCGCCGAGGCGTGGATCCGAGCCTGCGCCGCGAGCGCGGCGGTCTCGGCGCCTAACCGCGCCGACGCGCGCGACCCGGACCCGTTTCCGTTCGGCGCGGGCGCGTTCGCGCGGTTCGCGCTGCACCGCGCGCGCGCGCTGGTGTACCGAGGCAAGGGCGACGTCGCGCAGTTCGCGCGCGACGCGCGGACGAGCGCGGCGTACGCGCCCGAGGCGCGCGCGAAGCGCCTCAAAGAAGCGCTCACGCTTCCGGCGCTCGAACCGGCCGCTTCCGCATCGGAGTCCCCCGCTTTACCCGGCGCGGGACCCGCCGCGAGCGCGAACGCGCGCCTCGCCGCCGAGGCGCGCGCGCTTCTCGCCGAGGCGTACGAGGCGGTGAGCGACGCGGCGGGGAAGAGCGAAGTGTCGTTCGCGTCTCCGGATCGCGGAGGCGCGACGAGGCACTTTCTGCGCGCCGCCGAGAACGACGCCGACGACGTATGCGCGACCAGTCGCGACGTTTCCGTTTCCGCCGAGAGCGGAACGCTGGACGCGCTCGCCGCCGCGCGCGTGGTCCTTTGCCCCGCCGGCGAGGGGGGGCGAAGCGACGCGCTGGTGGTGGACGCCGGCGTGGCCGCCGCAGTGGAGTGGTGCCGCGCCACCGAGCTCGACCGCGCGGACGCGTCGTACGCCGAGCGCCTGCGCGCCGCCTGCGCGAAGCACACGCGCGGGTTCGGCGCGGGTCTGAGCGACGCGCTGTTGTCCCCCGGCGGCGCCTCCGCCGCCGTCGCCTGGCTCGAGGCGGACAAGTGGGCGCACGCGCCCGAGTACGTGCGCCCCCGGCCGAAGTACTACTACTTCTACGAGATGATGCGCGAGAAGATCGAGGCGCACTACCCCGCGTTGCCCCCGCCGGTGATGGACAAGCTGCTCGCCACGGACGCGGACGAGCTGGACCTGCTGCTGCAATACCCCGAGGCGATCCGCGGGCAGACCGAGGAGTACCTGCAGGTTCTGCGCGAACGCGGCGCGGAGGCTCTGGAGACCTACAAGACGCCCACCCTGACCTGGGACGAGGTGCGCGCGCTGAAGGGCGGGGACGGCGTCGTGGGGCTGGGCGCCGCGGGCGAGACCACCGGAGGGGAGTCCGTCGTCAAAAGCGCGGCGGGGACGAAGAAAAAGAACACGATGCGCCGTCTTCTTCCGTCCGTCGCCGAGGAGGCGGGGGTTTCGCTTGAAGAAAACGCGGACGCGACGCGAACGGTCGCGACGTCCGTCGCCGCCCCCGACGCGCTTTCGCTGAAAAGCGCGAAGGCCAAGATAGACCGCGCGAAGGCGTTCGCGGAGGCGTACGGAACCCCCACGGTTACGACGGTTACGACGAACGACGAGAACGACCCGGAGTGTGTCTCCGATCCGGACGAGCCGGAGGAGGACACCGACCGCGCCGCCGTCGGCGCCGGCGGGGACGACGGGCTCACGGATCTGGAAAAGAGTTGGCTCGTCGCGAACGGAAACGACGCGCGTGAGACGCGAATGACGAACGGCGCAAATAACGACGAACGACGCGACGTATCGGGTCAGTCCGTGTTCATGCGCATGAACGGAAACGACGACGACGACGTTTCCGGGACGAACGACGGCGGTCCGCTCGCGGCGCTGCCCCCTGACCAGTTCCGCGCGCGCGCGGCGAGGTTTCCGTCGACGCGAAAAGAAAAAGCGCGAATCACCCCGGAAAAGCGCGAATCACCCCGCGCCGAGCGCGCGCGACTCGCCGCCGCGCGCTTCGCGGCGACGGAAATCAAGGCGATGGACGAGATGGATTGATGATCTCGAAATCTCGAGACGGTTCGTTCTGGTACGTCCTATACGTCCTATACGCGTCTAGACCGTCTCTACTAGAGCTATTAGCGAGCTATACGATCGTCGTCCTATCCTATACCGCGTTCCGTCTCGTCGTTCGCCAAAAAGTCGCCGAGTGATCGATCCGCGGACCCCTCCGAGACGCGCAGAAACCCCGCCTTCTCCCCGAACTCGACGAGCCGCCGAACGATCTCGCGAAGCGCCGCGTCGTCCACGGGCACGACACGTTCTTCGCGGTCATTCTCCGCCGGCGGACCGTCCGCCGGCGCGGGTCCCTCCCAGCTCGGCGGCGGCGCGGACGTCGTGAAGTCCACGCGGAACGCCTCGGGGCTCGGTGACCGGGGCTCGTCGTCGTCCGAACCGCCTGTCCGAACCGTCTCGTCCTCGCGACCCATCGCGACCCGCTCGGCGAAGCTCCGGAACCGCGCGTACGTCCACACCGCCGTGTCCGCGCCCGCGCTTCTCTTCGTGGACTCCGGCGCGTGTTCCGACGCGAGCATGCGGCGCAAGTCGCGCTCCACCGCGCTCGCGCGTCGCGCGCGCGTCTTCTTCCCTGAAACGACAGACTGTTCGGCCATAGAGCTCCGGAATCGCGCGTCGTCGTCGTCCAGGAACGCCTTGAGGAACGCGTCGAACGCCGCCGAGGGGTGGTGCGTTCGGTCGTTCGTCTTCGTCCCACCCGTCCCACCCATAGATACGCCGCGAAACCGAACCCTGCTTTCGAGCGGCTCGAACCACCGCTCTACGTGCGTCGCCTCCTGCGCCTCCACCGAGCCGTTCAGCGTGCTCGCCAGCAGATAGTTTCGCACCAAGTCGCACGCCGCGAACGTCACACCCGGTGTCGCGTTCCAAAGCACAGCCGACGCCGCGAACAAGGTCTTCTCCTGGAGCCACTGGAACGCTTGCGCGAGGTCGACGCCGTCGTCCGGACCGAGGATCTCCACGTACGTCAGGCTGGCCTCGTTAAGCGTCGCTTCGAGCGCGTCCGCTAACGCCGACGGCGTTAACCGCGACGCCTCCACGTCCAACGCGCGCTTCGCGGCGACCATGAAGTGCGTCGTTCGGTCGCTGTCACAGCGTTTCGCCGTCACAGCGTCCGTCTCGCGCGCCTTGTCGTCGCCGTTTTTTGGAACGCCGACGCACGCCGCGAACGCCGCGCGGTCGGCGCGCGACGGGCGAATCGTCGTCAAACGCGAAAGGCTTCGTCCTCGAGGACGTCTATCGGGACCGTCGATACCGATAGACGATACCGATGTGCCTTCACCATCGAGAATGTCGCGATCATCACCATCGAATCCACCGTCCGTGACGGAATCATCCAGAAACAACACCGAGTCGGCGTCTCTCGCCGTCGCCTCCAGAACAGCTCGCGTCCGGCTCTCGTCGTCGGATGACGGGACCGCGTTTTTTTCGTCGTCGCGGCGCGTCGTCGTCATCGACGCGAGCGCGTTTTCGGCGGCGTCCCGGATCGCCGCCACCGCCAGCGCGACCGTCGCGCACCGCTGCTGACCGTCGAGGCAAAGCAGCGTCGTTCGTGTTATTCGTTCACCTTTCACGTTTCCTCGAGGACGCTCAAGGAAGACGCTCGATTTCCGGAACAGACACTTGCCCGTCCCGTGCCCCCCCTTGACGCGCGCGGCGCTGGATCCGCGCCGCAGCGCGACGTCCCGGAAAAACCGCGTCGCGAGCGTCGAGGTCCAGCAGAACGCGCGCTGGAACGTCGGGATCGTTATTCGCTGACGTTCCAATACTTTCGCGCGTTTGAACAACTCGCCGTACGTCATGTAACGCACGTCCAAACGCGAGTCTCGGTCGGACAAACCCGGACACTCGTTCAGGAACGCGCGCGGAGGTAAAGGCGCGTTCGACGCCGTCGTCGCGCAAGGCTTCGGTTCGGTTTCTTTTTGCTTTTCGTCATTTTCGTCAGCCGGGGCGTCTCCACACGAGGTATCCACGCGCGTCTCCGCTTCTTTCGGCGCGGTCGAGCGCGTGGGCATCGCGAACGAAGACACGCGCGGCGCGCGCCCACGTCGCGGCCCCGTCGCGGTCCCGGTTCGACTCGGCAACGCCCACGGCGCCACCGTGGTGATCATCGGCCTGTTCGAACCGGGCGTGCCCATCTTTCCGCGAGGCGCCTCCGCGCCGCGCAGCGCGGAGGCGCGGCCCACGCCGCCCGGCCGACCATCCGGAGCCGCCGACGCAGCGGCAGTGCTGGACAGGTCCCCGACGGCGTCCTCGCCGTCGCCGTGCGCCGTGGGGTCGGACATCTCCGCGTCCCCTCTCGTTGTGGCGTCGGGCGTCGAAACCACGACACAAACGTCGAGCGGAGCGTCGGGGTCTGAGAAGCGACGCCCTTCCTGTCAGGCGTCGAAACGCCCGAAGGGTGGACTCGTCGTTCCGCGAAAAAAAAGCCGCCGCCGCTGTTTTTTCCCTTTTCCCTAAGAGGAATCTCGTGTCGCGACGCCGCCCCCCCCACAGTGCACCGCGCGCTTCACGCCTCCCAGTTCAGGGCACCGGCGAGCGCGTCGCGGGCGAGGGCGCGCGCCAGGCGGACCCGGCGATTCGGGCGTCGTCGTCGTGCGCGGACGCCCCTCACCGTTGGGATTTCCTCGAGTCGGCGCGCCAGTCAGATTCAGGGCGGCGGTGGCGCGACATCGCGGTACATCGCGGTCCTCGGTCTCGAGCGGCACGCGCGCGGCGAGCGCTCCCTCGGTCAGACTCGGGCTCGAGCGCGCGGAGTCCCCGCGGAACCGCGCGAATCGGCGCTGCGCTCTGTCGCGCCCTCGGACCCGTGCGAGCCTTGAACGCGCGCGTCGTCGCACGCGGCGAGCGCCGGTGTCGTCTCGTCGGCGTCCGAGATGGCGGACGACTCCTCGGTCGATCCCCCGGTGGAGGTGCGGTTCCGCGCGTTCGACAAGAGCGACGTGGCAGTGGGCGGCACGGTCGAGCCGATGAACGTCGCCGACTCCGCGCCCGAGCTCGAGTGCCTGTCTGGTGACCCCGCGCGGCTCGCGGCGCCGATCAAGTCGTTAAAGGACAAGTTCGAGCTCTTGCCCGCGTTTCTCAAGGTGCGCGGCTTGGTGCGGCAGCACATCGACTCGTTCAACTACCTGATAAACGACGAGATCAAGAAGATCATACACGCCAAGGCGAACGAGAAGGTCACCTGCGACACCGATCCCAACTTCTACCTGAAGTACACCAACATCCACGTCGGCAAGCCGTGCGTGGAGGAGGATTACATCGTCGAGGACATCACGCCGCAGCAGTGCCGGCTGCGGGACATGACCTACGCGGCGCCGGTGACCGTCGACGTGGAGTACACCCGGGGGAAGGAGATCGTGACGCGGACGTCGAAGAACGGCGTGGGCGGGGTGACGATCGGGCGCATACCGCTCATGCTTCGGTCGAGCAGGTGCGTGTTGACTGGTAAGTCCGAGGCGGAGCTGGCGCGACTCGGCGAGTGCCCGCTCGACCCCGGGGGGTATTTCGTGGTGAAGGGCACGGAGAAGGTGATTCTGATCCAGGAGCAGCTGAGCAAGAACAGGATCATCATCGACGTCGACGCGAAGGGCGAGGTGGGCGCGAGCGTCACCAGCAGTACGCACGAGCGCAAGTCCAAAACCTCCATCGCGGTGAAGCACGGAAAGCTCTACCTGCGCCACAACACGTTCGCGGATGAGATTCCCATCCTCGTCGCGCTCAAAGCCATGGGCCTGGAGAGCGACCAGGAAGCCGTGCAGCTGGTGGGCCCCGACCCCGCGTACGCTTCGTTGCTCGCGCCGAGTTTGCAGGAGTGCGCGAGCCACGGCATTTTCACGCAGAGGCAAGCCTTGGAGTACTGCGGCTCGAAGGTGCGCGCGGCGACCCGAGGCGGCCACTCCGGGACCGGCGGGTACCAACGCTCGCGGCGCAACCGCGTGGACGAGGCGCGGGATATTCTCGCCGGCGTCGTGCTGGCGCACGTGCCGGTGCCTTCCTACGACTTCCGGCACAAACGCGCGTACGTCGCGGTGATGATTCGCCGAATCCTACACGCGATGGTGGACAAGCGGACGATCGACGATAAGGACTACTACGGCAACAAACGCCTCGAACTCGCCGGCCAGCTCCTGGCGTTGCTGTTTGAGGATTGCTTCAAGAGGCTCAACGCGGATTTGAAACGACAAGCCGACGCGGTGCTGAGCAAATCCAACCGCGCCACGCAGTTTGACATCTTAAAGTGCATACGCCAAGACACGCTGAGCAACGGGTTGGAGCACGCCATCTCCAGCGGGAACTGGACGGTGAAGCGGTTCCGCATGGAGCGCAAGGGCGTCACGCAGGTTTTGTCGCGGCTCTCCTTCATCAGCGCGCTCGGCATGATGACGCGCATCACGAGCCAGTTTGAAAAAACGCGCAAGGTTTCCGGCCCGCGCGCGCTGCAGCCGAGCCAGTGGGGCATGCTGTGCCCTTCGGACACGCCCGAGGGCGAGAGCTGCGGCCTGGTCAAGAACCTGGCGCTCATGACGCACGTCACCACGGACGACGAGGAGGAGCCCCTGCGCGAGCTCGCGCACGCGCTGGGCACGGAGCCGCTGCTGTACCTCACCGGTTCCGAGATGCACGCGCCAGGGAGCGCGCTGGTCCTCCTGAACGGCTCGGTGCTCGGCGCGCACCGCCACCCCGCGAGGTTCGCGCGGGATTTGCGGACGCTACGCAGGCACGGGCGCGTCGGCGAGTTTGTCTCCGTGCACACGGCGGAGGGGCGCGTGTACATCGCGTCGGACGGCGGGCGCGTGTGCCGGCCTTTACTCATCGTGACGAACGGGAAACCGCTGTGCTCGCAGGCACACTTGGACGCGTTGCGTGACGGCCGGCGCGGGTTCGCGGATTTCCTGAAAGAAGGATTGGTGGAGTACCTGGACGTCAACGAGGAGAACAACTCGTACATCGCGTTGTACGAGAGCGAAATCACGTGCGCGCACACGCATTTGGAGATTGAGCCGTTCACGCTTCTTGGCGTGTGCGCGGGGATCATCCCGTACCCGCACCACAATCAGTCGCCCCGGAACACGTACCAGTGCGCGATGGGGAAACAAGCTATGGGGAACATCGCGTTCAACCAGCTCAACCGGATGGACACGCTCACGTATCTGCTGGTGTACCCGCAGCGCCCGATAGTGAAGACGAAAACGATCGAGTTGATCGGCTACGACCGCCTCGGCGCGGGGCAAAACGCGACGGTGGCGGTGATGTCCTACAGCGGCTACGACATCGAGGACGCCATCGTGATGAACCGCGCCGCGCTCGATCGCGGGTTCGGGCGGTGCGTGGTGTTGCGCAAGTACGGCGCGCAAATCAAGAAATACAGCAACCGCACGACCGACCGGATCGTCCCGCCGAGCGAGGAGCAGCGAAACAGCCTGGCTAAAAACGGCAGACACCGCCTGCTGGACGGCGACGGCATCGCGAGCGTGGGCGAACGCATACGGCCGGGGGACGTGTACGTGAACAAGCAGTCGCCGTCCAACACCCGCGACCCGCTGCCTAATCCGCAGGCGATGCCGGATTCGTTCTTCCGCCCGACGCCGCAGTCGTACAAAGGGCCGCAGGGCGAGGCGTGCGTGGTGGACAAGGTGATGCTGACGATGACGGACGAGGGGCAGTTCAACGTGAAGTGCTTGGTGCGGCACACGCGGCGGCCGGAGGTGGGGGACAAGTTCTCGTCGCGGCACGGCCAGAAGGGCGTGTGCGGCGTCATTTTGGAGCAGAGCGACTTTCCGTTTTCCGAGCGGGGCGTGACCCCCGACCTGATCATGAACCCGCACGGGTTCCCGAGCCGCATGACCGTGGGGAAGATGATCGAGCTGCTCGGGGGCAAGGCGGGGCTGGAGGACGGCGCCTTCGGCGACGGCACGGCATTCGGGGGCGACCCCGTCTCGGCCATCTCCGAGACGCTCACGCGGCACGGCTTCGCCTACAACGGCAAGGACCTGCTGCACTGCGGCGTGACGGGCGAAGCGCTGAGCGCGTACGTGTTCATGGGTCCGGTGTACTACCAGAAGCTGAAGCACATGGTGCTGGACAAGATGCACGCGCGCGCGAGAGGGCCGAGGGTGGTTTTGACGCGTCAACCGACGGAGGGACGGGCGCGGGACGGCGGCCTGAGGTTGGGCGAGATGGAGCGCGACTGCCTCATCGGATACGGCGCCGCCATGCTCATCTTGGAACGCCTGATGATTTCTTCCGACCAGTTCGAAGCGCAGGTGTGCGTGGACTGCGGGTTGCTCGGGTACCACCACCACGAGACGGGGAGGAACCTGTGCCAGCAGTGCGACGACGGGGGGAACGTCAGCACGCTCAAGCTGCCGTACGCGTGCAAACTGCTGTTCCAGGAGCTGCAGAGCATGAACATATGTCCGCGCTTAACGCTCTCGGACGCGTAGAAGACGCGTAGATGAAGAGGCGCCGCGCTAGGGGACAGCCGTCGCGACGGGGTAGACGTTGTATCTCGTGTACCTTTTGCTTTTTACAACGTCACGCGCGGTATGATATATAAAACTTTCAACAGACGCGACCTACGCGTAAAGCGTCTCACTGCGACTCCGCCGCCGTCGCCGGCCGGCGGCGGGGCGGCAGCGCCAGCGCCGCGACGCCCTCCTCCGCGGCGCCCACCTTGGCGATGGGCTTCTTCGCCCGCGGCTTCGGTTCGGCGTTCGACTCGGCGTTCGACTCGGCATCCGTCTCCTCCGCCGCGTTCGCCCGGTCCGCCTCGGCGAGCTTTTGCCGTAACCGGCGCGCCGCGTCGGCGGCGACGTTCTTCTTCTCCTCCATCTCCTGCTCCAGCTTCGCGGCGTCGCGCAGCTTCGCGTGCAGGTTCGCGACGCGGCGCTCGTCGTGCTCGAGCGCAGCCTCAGCGTCCGTCCGCGTCTTCTCCGCCCGCGCCTTCTCGGCGTTGAGCTCCTTTTGCAGCGAAGCCGTCGCCTCGACGGCGGAGGCGTGCTTCGCCTCGGAGTCGCGCTTCGCCGCGCGGACGACGGCGACGCGGCGGCCGTACTCCGCGCGCTCCTCGTGGTGCACCTCCTCCATCGCCGCCAGCGCCTCCTTCAGCTTCGCGTTCGCGGTCTCCTCCTCGTCAATCTTCTGCTTCGCCATCGCGACGAGCGTCTGCTTATCCATGGCGCTCGCGCGCGCCGCGAGCGACCGCGACGCTTCGTCCGCGCCCAGGTCGACGACGTCGTCTCGCGCCGCGTCGGCGGCGTCTCTCAGACGCGCGTTCTCCTCCCGTAAATCGGAGATCTCGGCAATCTGCGCGTCCGCCTGCTCGACGTACTCCGCGAGGAGCTGCTTGAGTTCGGGGTCGGTCGCCGAGACGACGTCGTCGGTCACCGCGGAGCCGTCCGCGTTTTCAACTTCCGTCTCGCTCGCGGAATCGTCGGCGGGTTTCGCGGAATCGTCGGCGGGTTTCGCGGAATCGTCGGCGACGACGGCGGCGGCGGCGCCGTCCGTCGTCTCCGAGCCGCCGAGCGTGCCCACCTTGTTTTTGGTCTTCTCCGCGTCGATGAGGTGCTGCCACTTCGCCTCCGCGTTGTGCAGGGTCTCGCGCGCGTCGTCCCAATCCTCGGGAACGAACTGGTTGCTCGCGCCGAGGTCCGCGGTGACGTAGGCAACCGTCCCGAGCTCGGCATCCTCGTCGAGCTCCGAGGCTTCGTCCTCCTCGTCGAGCGCGGCTTCGAGCTCGGCGTCCGCCGCCTCGAGCGCGGCGTCGTCCGCCTCGAGCGCCGCCTCGACGTCCGCGGGGTCGACGTCCACGTCCATCCCGGGGGCCGCCTTCGTGAGTCGGGGGTCTTCGGGAACGTCGTCGTCATCCACGGGGTCGACGTCGTCGTCCGTGACGGCCGCCTCGTCCTCGCCGACGGCGGCAACCTCCGCCGCGAGGCGCTCTTCGCGCAGCTCCTTGAGGTTCCACCCGTTGTAGCGCGAGATGACGCGCTCGACGGAGAGCATGCGCTTGGCGTCGAGGTCGAACCGCGGGCCGCCGATGGACGCGACGTCGTACGCGTCCGCGTCCGGCTCCTTCCGCAGGTCGCCGAGCTCGGCGCAGCTCGGGTCCTGCAGCACGCACGCGGCGCCGCAGCAGCGCGCCTCCGCGCCGGCGTCGAGCGCCGCGCCGCCGAAGACGACGTGCGACAAAAACTCGAGCGAGACGCCCAAATCAAACTTGTCGCGAATCTCGTCGCGGGGCGCGTCCGACGCGTCGGCGTCGTCGACGCACGCACCCTTCTCGACCAGCTGCTCGTACGCGCGCTCCCAGGTTTTCTTGGGGAGGCGAAGCAGCGCGTCGCGCGTCACCGCGAAGTGCGCGCCGGGGTAGAGCGAGACGCTCACCGGAGGCTTGGCGAGCTCGTCGCGATCCGCCGCCGACACGGAGGCGGCGGATTCGGCGGCGTCCTCGGTATCCTTCGCCTCGCCCTGCTCCGCCACCGTCCTGGAGGCGGCGCTGCTGGAGGCGAAGAAGAACGAAGCGCCCAGGCGCGAGGCCGTGGTCTTTGTCTTCGAGCCGTCGTGCTTCGAGGAACCCGTCGACGTTTTCTTCACGTCGTCTCGCTCGAGATCCGCGCCGAACGACTCGGCGACGGCGCGCCAGCACCGGGACAGGTGCGCGGCGGCGGCGCCCGACGAGTCGCCCATGATGTCCTCCCAGCCCCAGCGCTGCTCCTTCCACATCTGCACGAGCTCGCCGGGCGAGCGCGACTGCAGGAACGTCTCGGGGTCAACCACGAGCGGCTGGTACTGAGCGATCGCGGTAGGCACGCCGTCGCTCGCGTCTTTGTCTTTCGCGAAGGCTTTGCGGGAAACTCGCTTTCCGGTTGTTTTACTGGAGGCGGTCTTTTTCCCGAGCTTGGCGACGGCGACGGCGTCGGCGACGCTTTCGAGCGCGGCGCGCGCGTTCGCGTCGCCGCCCGCGTCTTTCGTGAAGTCGCCGCTCACGAACGCCGTGACTTCGGGCAAATCGTCGTAGTGGTCCACCACGAACTTCAGGAAAACGCCCGTCTCGTACGCGCGGTTCGGAACGAAACCCGGTGCGTCCTCGTCCCGGCGCTGGTACAGCTCGCTCACGGAGTACGCGCTCTGCTCGCCGGGCGCCGCCCAGTCGGGAACGGCGCTCGTTTTCGTTTTCGTTTCTTTCGGGCTCCCACTCGTCACGACGGGAGTGTCCCACTCGTCGAAGACGGCGGGCACCACTACCAGAGGGGTGGGCCAGGACTTTTTGGAGCCACTTTTCGGCGATTTCGTGACTTTGCCGCCCTTCGCCTCCACGGCGCGCGCGAACGAAGCGCGCGTCATCGGCTCGAGCGGAGGCTTGGAGGCTTTCGCGGCGGCGCGGCTCTCGCGGCCCTCGGACGCGACGGCGTTCTCGTCATCGAAAACGCCCATGTGCTCGTTGAAGGTGGTCGCGGTGTCCGCGTCGACGGCGTGCGAGGGCCCGATGCTGCTGAAGGGGACCACCGCGGCGGCCACCATGCAGGCGACCAGGATGCCGGAAGCCGCCGCCTGCGGAGACGAGCGCGTCGATGAGGTTCAGGAGGTGGTCCGAGAGACGAGCGCGAGGGAAGGGGGGGGCGGTGAGTCGGGCACGCGGCGGGTCGGGGCGGAAGCGGGGTCGGGTGACGCGGCGTGAGGAAGAAACGTCGGGAGGCTCGGGAGCTCGCCTCCGAGAGGAGGAGACGCGCGGGCACGCGACGTCCGCGCGGCCGCGCGCGCGCGCTCGGCATCGGCGCGTTCGACAAAAAAAGTGGGTGTTTCACTTCGATCGGGCGGTTCGAACCCGGAGTCCTTGGGTTCGCGCGGTGACGTCGGTGTCCGAGGAAAAGCCGCACGAAAGGGGCGGGAGGGCACGCACCGCGATGAGCGACCACCCCAGGGACTTGTAAGGCTTCTTCTTGAGGGTCTTGTTGGCGATGAGTACCTCGCCGTGCAGCGAGGCGCGTCCGCGCGCGGCCTTCTTGGGGCCCTCGTTGCCGCTGCCCGCGTCGGAGAGGCGCGGTTCCGCGTCCGATCCGGGCACCGACGAGTAGTTGGGGTCGCGCGCCAGAAGAGGCAGCACCTCGCCGGTGCCCACCTTCAGGTGGCCGACGGTCGTGCCGTTGCCCTCGCCGCTCGTGCCGTAGCCCTCTCGCACCATGGCGGGATTCGGTTCCGAGTCTCGATGCGCAGTACGCGGCGCGACTGAGGAATGAGCGCGAGCCATCGATTTTTCCCAGGAGGTTACTTTTTGCGGAATTGCGGTTACGAACTCCAAAATCGTGGTACCGAAGCGCCGATACCAGCTACCAGCAGGTCGTGCCAAAAA